>Ga0187871_10000101_pt1 | contig 76119 bp, 71 predicted proteins | sample June2016WEW_16_1_FD_132988 | JGI IMG/M metagenome (GOLD analysis project Ga0187871, IMG submission 132988) | Peatland microbial communities from SPRUCE experiment site at the Marcell Experimental Forest, Minnesota, USA - June2016WEW_16_10 | ecosystem: Environmental > Terrestrial > Soil >...
ATTTAAATTATCATTAATTTATGCGTTTGCCCTGCATGACCAAGCTAGGACTTGCTTTATACAACCAGCATTGGCATAATTTGTGAAAAATTGTGTGTTTTTTAATTAACAGTTTAATTGGAGAAATATGTATGTCTAAACCAAAAGCTAAAGCTGCCATAAAAACTAATCAAGAAATTAATGCAGCAGATAGAGTTACTGTAAATATGCGGGTAAAAAAAGTAAAGCCTAAAATTGCTGTTTATAAAGACAAACAAACTAGAACGCAGATCTTTCAAGTGATTTCTGAAAATACCTGTCTTAGTAAAAGTCAAGTAGAGGGAGTTTTTGATGAGCTTAATCGATTAATAGAAGGACATTTAAAAAAGCGTGGTTCTGGCGAAATTACTATACCAAAAACTGGCATTAAATTACGTAGAGTTAAGAAAAAGGCTACTAAAGAACGCAATATGGTAAGCCCTTTAACCGGCAAGGAAGTTAATATTAGTGCTAAACCAGCTAGATTATCGGTTAAATTAACTGCATTAAAAGTTTTAAAAGAAGTAGTAAACAGGCAGTGAGTTTTACTAAACACTTAGAACAATTAAATTCTGCCCAGCAAGATGCTGTTACTGCTAAATTGGGTAATTTATTAGTATTAGCTGGTGCTGGCAGTGGAAAAACTAGAGTATTGGTTAATAGATTTGCTTGGTTATTAGATCAGCATAAAGTCGAGCCTTATAATATTTTAGTAGTAACTTTTACTAATAAAGCAGCTAAAGAGATGAATATTAGGTTAAATAAAATGAATTTACCTAGTATTTCTAGTTCTTGGATAGGGACATTTCATAGTTTATCGCATAAATTATTACGATTACATTATGTAGCTGCTGGTTTAGGTAATAATTTTGAAGTTATAGATTCTGAAGATCAATTAAAAGTGATTCGGCGTCTTATTAAGCAGCTTAATGTAAACGAGGAATTGTTTGAGCCAAAGAAAATACAAAATTTTATTAATAGACAAAAAGACCAAGGTATTAGATCTAGAAATTTACCAAAAATATCTACTAAATACGATAGAATAATGTTTGAAATTTATGGCCATTATGAAAATGCTTGTAATGCTCAAAATATTATTGATTTTGCAGAATTATTATTAAGATCGTATGAATTATTGGCTAATAATCAAGAATTATTGCAACACTATCATGGTAGATTTAAGCATTTTTTAATTGATGAGTTTCAAGATACCAATCCAATTCAGTATAATTTTTTAAAATTATTAGGTGCTAATGCCGAATCTGTTACTGCAGTTGGTGATGACGATCAATCTATTTATGGTTGGCGTGGAGCTAAAGTTGAGAATATAGCTAAATATACTAAAGAATTTTCTGCAGTTAACATTATACGTTTAGAAAAAAACTATCGTTCAACTAAAACCATACTATCTGCAGCTAATGCAATTATTAATAACAATTTCGATCGAATGGGTAAAACTTTGTGGACCGATTCTATAGAGGGAGCGCCAATTGTATTATATGCTGCTTTAAACGAAGAAGATGAAGCGCGGTTTATGGTTAGAGAAATTAAAAAACATACAGATAATGGAGGTAAATGTAGCGATATAGCTATTTTATATCGATCTAATGCTCAATCTAGAATTATTGAAGAAAGTTTAGTTAAAGCTGGGATCCTCTATGTTATTTATGGTGGCGTTAACTTTTTTGGAAGAGAAGAAATTAGAGATACGCTTGGTTTTTTAAGATTAGCGGTTAATCCGGAAGATAATGCGGCATTTGAGAGAATTGTAAATGTTCCTGCTCGTGGCATTGGAGATAAAACCTTAGAAAAAATTAGAAGTTTAGCTAAAGAAGAAAATATTAGTTGTTTAAAAGCCGCAGAACTATCCATAAAAACCGATAACATTACTGGGGCAGCTAACCAGGGTTTAACAAGCTTTATAAATATAATTAATGAAATTGCAGAATATTTTAATCAAAGTAATGACTACTCTTTAACAGAATTAGTACAAAAAGCTATAGATGCTAGTGGTTTACTAGAGCATTATAAAAAGCAACGAGATGTAGTATCAGTAAATAGGGTAGAAAACTTACAAGAATTAATAAATGCTACAATAAATTTTAATGTTACTACTAATCAAACCAACCCAAACAATATAAGTAAAGTTAGTGAATTATTAGCTTATGCTGCTATAGAAGGTAAGGAATACATTTCTAAGGAAGTTGCTGAAGCAAGTTCTAACAATTATTTTCATGTACAGTTAATGACCTTACATGCTGCTAAAGGCCTAGAATTTCCTATAGTTTTTTTATGTGGCCTAGAAGAAGGGTTGTTTCCTCATTATTTTTCTAAAGATGATCCAGATGCATTAAACGAAGAAAGAAGGTTATGTTATGTTGGGGTAACTAGATCTATGGAAAAAATATTTATGAGTTATGCTCAAAAACGACGCTTGTTCGGTAGAGAAGAATCTAGAATAAGATCAAGATTTATTGCAGAAATACCAGTAAAGTTAATTGAAGAGCGTTCGAAACAAATTTTTGTTAAGTATCCGGCCAAGCAAAGATTTACTACTGATTATAAGCATGATTAACAACCACAACAAACCAATATTAGTATTAGTAGATGGTTCTTCATATTTATTTAGAGCCTATCATGCTTTACCGCCACTTACTAATTCAGCAGGGAATGCAACTGGTGCTATTTTGGGCGTTATAAATATGCTGAAAAAATTAGTTAAAACTTATGATCCAGATTGGGTGGTAGTAACTTTCGATAGTAAACATCCAACCGTAAGACATAAGTTATTTCCGGCATATAAAGCTAATCGTAGTCAAATGCCGGAAGAATTGGCTCAACAAATTCCATCGTTATTAGAAGTAATTTCGGCATTAGGATTTTTTGTATTACAAATTCCTGGTTACGAAGCAGATGATATGATAGGTAGCTTGGTTGTTCAGGCTAAAAACAATGGCATGTTCAGTCTTATTTCGACTGGAGATAAAGATTTAGTCCAATTAGTAAACGATGATGTAGTAATAGTTAATACTATGACAGATCTTATATTAGATTCTAAGGGCGTTATTGAAAAATTTAAAATTCCACCAAGTCTTATGATTGATTATTTAGTATTAACTGGAGATCAAGTAGATAACATTCCAGGGGTTGCAAACGTTGGGCCTAAAACCGCTATTAAATGGTTGGAACAATATAAAAATTTAGCTGGAATTGTTGAACATAGTAACGAAATTACTGGTAAAGTAGGGGAAAATTTACGTGCTGCTATTCTAGATTTTCCTTTATATAAAGAGCTAGTAACTATCGATACTAACTTGGATCTTAATATAGATTTTAAAGATCTAATTATTAAACCTAAAAATCTAGATCAATTAAGATCTTTATTTACTAAACTAGAATTTAATAGTTGGCTAAAAGATTTAAATACTGAAGAAATTAAAAATCAAGATAATAATTTAGTAATAGATTTAGATTATTGGCTAAAAAAATTAGAATCAGCAGATTTATTTAGTATTCATTTACAAACTACAGCTTTAGAACCTATGAGTGCTGAAATAACAGGGATCTATTTGGCAACTATAGATGAACATTGCTATATTTCTTCACTAGATTTAAATTTTTTGAAAAAATTAGCTAAAATTTTGGCAGATCAGCAAAAAACTAAGGTTTTTTATAATTTAAAATATATTGCCCAGGTGTTAGAAAATTATTCTATTGAAGTTGCCCCACCATTTTTTGATGTTGCTTTAGAATCATATATTTTAAATAGTTTAACTAAACTAAATTTAGAATTAACCATGCAATTAGATGCTAAAAGTATTTTAGCGATACATAATGATTTATGGCCAAAAATTTGTGAAATACCAAAATTAAAAGAAGTTTTAGTAAATATAGAATTACCATTACTCATGGTATTAAAAAAAATGGAACGTTATGGAGTTTTAATAGATTTACAAAAATTATCTGAACAAGGTGTGGTTATTAAAGAAAGACTAACTATTCTAGAAGATACGGCTTATACATTAGCCGGTGAAATGTTTAATTTAAATTCACCTAAACAAATGCAGGAAATCTTTTATAATAAATTAGGTTTGCCAATTTTACAAAAAACTCCTACTGGACAAGCCTCAACTTCGGAGCAAGTGCTACAAGAATTAGCATTAGAATTTGAGTTACCAAAAATTATTTTAGAATATCGTACTTTAAGTAAATTACAATCAACTTATATTGATAAATTACCTAAAAATATTAATTCTATAACAGGCAGGATACATACTTCGTATAATCAAACAGTAACAGCAACCGGTAGATTATCTTCTACTGATCCTAATTTACAAAATATTCCAATTCGTACTAAGGAAGGGCGTAGTATTAGGGAAGCTTTTATTGCTCGAACAGGATATAAAATTTTATCTGCAGATTATTCGCAAATAGAATTACGTATTTTAGCACATTTATCTATGGATCCTGCATTAATTAGAGGATTTTCAGAAAATTTAGATATACATACGATAACTGCTAGTGAAGTTTTTCATGTGGCTATTAATGACGTAACAGAAGATTTACGACGTAAAGCTAAAGCGATTAATTTTGGGTTAATGTACGGTATGTCTGATTTTGGTTTAGCTAAGCAATTAAAAATTTCTAGGCAAGAAGCAGAAATGTACATTAAAATTTATTTTGCTAAATTTTCTAAAGTACAGGGATTTATGGAAAGTACTAGACAAATAGCAGCCAAAAATGGTTTTGTAGAAACTATTTTTGGTAGAAGATTATACTTGCCAGATATTAATAATAAAAATGGGTTTCGTAGAAAAGCAGCTGAGCGAGCAGCTGTTAACGCTCCCATGCAAGGTACCCAGGCTGATCTAATTAAAATCGCCATGATTAAATTAGATAATTGGATCCAACAACAAGCTCCAGATCTTTTTATGTTAATGCAAGTGCACGATGAATTAATATTCGAAGTACCTGAAAGCAAGTTAGCTATGGCTAAAGAAAATATTATTAATATTATGAGTAACGTAGCACAATTAGCAGTTAATTTGCAGGTTGAAGTTGGAATAGGGAATAATTGGGCAGAGGCTCATTAAGAATATGTGTGTTCAGCATAGCTAACGTTTAAACAATTAGCTATACTAACGTTTATAACGTTAGCCATAATTTTTAGTTCTTACCTGGAGAAAAACTTGGACAACCGCCAAATAAATCAATGTCTTATTAATGGTAATATAGATTTACCAGGAGTATTACCGCATTTAGATAGTTTAAAAATTATAAATTTTATTTTTGAACAAAATTTTGGTCTTCCTGAACTACCTATAGAGCCTGGCGTTATTTTAATAAGAGGGCCACGGCAATATGGTAAAAGTACTTGGTTAGAACAACAAATTTTTTTAACTATAAAGCAATTTGGCAAAGGTAGTGCAATTTATTTAAATGGTGATGAAATAAAAGATTATAAACAATTAATAGACGAAATTAGAATATTAACATTATTATTTTCTCCAACATCAGATATTAAAAGATTATTTATTGATGAAATTACTGCAATACCAGATTGGCAAAAAGCAATTAAGCGTTTAGTAGATGCAGGTGAACTGAATAATATTTTATTAGTAACCACAGGTTCTAAAGCTACTGATTTACGCAGAGGTTTTGAACGTCTTCCAGGAAGAAAAGGTAAGCTTGCAAGAACTAATTATATTTTTACTCCTGTTTCTTATAAAGATTTTAAAAATAAATGTGGTGATTTTTTTAAATCGGATACGTTATTCGCATATATATTATCTGGTGGTTCACCAATAGGAGCTAATGCATTAGCAACTACAGGAAAATTACCAGAATATATTGTAGAAATTATTAATGATTGGATTAGTGGAGAAGTGTCAGCTAGTGGGCGCTCTCGGTCGCATCTATTAGCAATTTTACAAAGCCTTTATCGTATGGCTGCAACACCGATTGGTCAAGCTAAATTAGCACGAGAAAGTGGTTTATCTAATAATACTGTAGCGTTAGGTTATATAGAATTATTATCTGACTTAATGACAGTAGTGCCAGTATTTCCATATGATATTGATCGAAAAATTTCTATATTTCGTAAACCTTGCAAATATCATTTTATTAATTTATTAATGGCATTATGTTGGCATCCAAAAAAACCTAGAACTATTAACGAGTTAAAACAGCTTGGACAAGATCTTGGATCTATATTTGAATGGACAGTAGCACAAGAAATATGGCGTAAACTTTGTATTTCCAGTACAGAAGATTTACCGGATCATTTAAATTTTTGGCAATCGAAAGAGCATGAAATAGATTTTATATTACCTAACAAACAAATGTATATTGAAGTAAAATCTGGTGCATGCTCTCCAACTGATTTTATTTGGTTTTTAAAGAGCTTTAATAAATCTTGTCTTACAGTTATAAATAAAAATAGTTTTAATACTGAGAGAATAAAAGGGATCACTTTAGAGGATTTTTTGTTATATTAAGTACAGTTTAGAATACCCAAAGCTAGTTATTTTGTACATGTTCCTAAATTAAAAATTTAGGATTAGGTGAGGCAAAAAATTTAAGGCTTGGCGATTTATTTCTACGCATAGTATCTAGCCTGTCTCTTGCTTCTGTATGTCCTTGAGAGGCAGCTAATTCATAGTACTTAACGGCTTTAGCTTTGTTTTTACGTACCCCTTGCCCATAATAATACATAATACCTAAAGCACATTCTGCGTCAGCATCATCGTATTGTTCGGCAACTTGTTTAAAGCAATCAAAAGCTTCATTATAATCTTGACTTACTCCTTCGCCATTATCATACATTATTCCTAGATTGTATAAAGCATCTGGATCACCATTATCTGCCGCTTTTTTAAACCACTTACTAGCCTCAAGATAGTTTTGGTTTACCCCGCGATCATTCTCTAGATACATTAAACCTAAATTGTATTGTGCTATAGCACAATCTCGATTAGCAGCTTTTAGCCAGAATTCTATAGCTTTAGGATAATTTTGTTCTTGATAATATTTATAGCCTAACGCACATAGCTCGTTATTATCCATATTTATGTATTGTTTAAACATTTTATTTTTTTAATAACCTCTTAATAAGTTTACCATAACTTTTTAAACCAGTTAACTTATCCGATCAACTTTGTGCGGCTTTGTGCTTGACTAGATTTAATAATTAATATAAGTTTTGTTCATGAACGCAATTTACTGTTTTTTTATAGTTTAAGGTAACTGTATAAATGGCGGCTTTCCAAGATACTAGAGAACAAACAGAACAAAAAGTTATGGTTCATCTTCTTAGCGAGATTGAAAGTAATCCATCGTTTACACAACGTAGTTTGGCAGAAGGTCTAGGTATTGCATTAGGGCTTATGAACCAATATTTAAAGCGTTGTGTTAATAAAGGATGGATCCGAGCTACTCAAATTTCACCTCGTCGAATTACTTATTTTTTAACCCCAAATGGCTTTAAAGAAAAAAGTCTTATGGTTAAAGATTATTTGGCTAGATCGTTAACATTTTTTCGTGATGCTAAAGCTCAATGTGAAGAAGTATTCGTTGAATGTAAGGCTAATAATTGGTTGAATATTGCTTTAGTGGGAGCTGGGGATTTAGCTGATATAGCTAAATTAGTGGCTCTTGGAACTGGAGTGCAGGTTAATATTGTAAATATAACTGCAGATTTTAAAAAATATGATGCGGTGTTGGTAGCTGATGTAGCCGATCCGCAAGGTACCTTTGATGCGATTAAGGAGAAAGTTGAACATCAAAGGTTGTTAATATTAAAACTTCTCCATATTTCTAAGGCATACTAAATGCATATGAATTTTCGGTATTCTAAAATTAAACAGCTGTAAACTCGCCCTGCGGGCTCAGACAAACAGCCATTTAATTTTAGAACACCAAAAACTCAAATTGCATTCAGTATATAAATTTTTGCAGTCTTGGTGAATTTCACCCGGACTGCGGTAGCTATGGTAAGATTTAAATAGTATGAAAAAAATTCCAATTGGCGTAGATAATTTTAGTGTTTTGGTAGATCCTAAAAAAGATTATTTATTTGTAGATAAGACTTTGTTTATTAAAGAATTAATTGAACGAGGGGCTATATTATCTTTAATTATACGTCCTCGTCGTTGGGGTAAAACTTTAAATATGTCCATGGTTCAACATTTTTTTGCACCAGAGGTTAATGGCCGTTCTACTAAAGGCATTTTTGATAATTTAAATATTGCGAATGTTCAAGATGGGTATTATTTAAAACAGTACCAAGGAAAGTATCCTGTAATATTTGTTAGTTTAAAAAACGTAAAAGAAAAGTCTTATCAAAATTTTTTAAATAGTATGGCTTTTATCGTACAAAATGTTTGTAAGAATTTTCCAGAATTAACCAATAGCGATAAATTAATAGATATTGAACGAAACGATTTCGAAAAATTAAAGGGCATTAATCAAAATAATAAAGCCAACGAAATTGAATTACAGAACTTTTTAAAAACAATTTCTGGTTTATTATATAAACACTACAATAAAAAAGTGATTATATTAATAGATGAATATGATACACCATTAAATGCAGCTTACGAACAACCACATTTTGAAGAATTGGTTAATTTTTTTAAAAACATGTTTGGCGTGGCTTTAAAGGGTAACGATGCTTTAGAATTTGGAGTAATGACAGGAATTTTAAGATTATCTAAAAATAAAATGTTGTCTGATTTAAATAATTTAAAATTATATTCTTTAATGGAAAGTCAATATAGTCAGCATTTTGGTTTTGCTGAACAAGAAGTATTAGATCTATTAACAGATAGTAATGTTACTATTGATATTAAAAATATGCGGCATTGGTATAATGGTTATAAATCAGGAAGTTTAGAAGACATTTATAATCCATGGTCTATTCTAAATTGTATTGATGATAAAGGTAAATTAAAGCCATATTGGATTAAAACTGGCGATGAAGCATTATTAAAAAAAGTATTATTAAATTCTGGCGAGCAAGTTAAACAAGATTTAAACGAATTAATAGTCGGCAATTCAATAGGATCTGTAATAGATGAATATTTATCGTTCGATCAAATTAAAGATGGTAACGATGAAGTGGTATGGAGTTTATTATGGGCAATGGGGTATTTAAAATCCATAGGTGAACCATTATTATCTGGCAGTCGTTATAGACATCAGCTTGCTGTTCCTAATTATGAAATAGAATGTAATTATCGAGATGTTTTTACTAGTTTTGCACGTTCGTTTAATGAATCTAAATACGATGCTTTGTTAAAAAATTTAGTAAATGGTAATGTCGATAATTTTATTAAAGATTTAGAAAATTTTATGATGACTATACCAAGTTATCATGATCTAACTAATGAGACTAATTATCATATGTTATTATTAGCATGGAGTTTTTCTTTAAACGAAACTCACGATATTTGTTCTAATAAAGAAAGCGGCCTTGGTAGACCAGATTTGGTGTTAATTCCAAGAGATTTTAAAAATGATTTGGGAATTATTCTGGAATTTAAAAAAGCCGAAATAAATAAAGATTCTAACTTTTATCAAAATCTTGCAGAAGAAGGTCTCCAACAAATAGAAGATAAACAATATGATTTGGTTTTAAAAAGTAGAGTTCATATTAAAAGAATTTTGAAATTATGTTTAGTGTTTTATGGTAAGCAGTTTGTTTGTAAATATGATTTATTTGAGTAATAATTGTGAGTAATAGTATAGCTTTAGATCCGCAAAACCGTTTTGCCTTTGGCAAGAATTGGTCACGTTTTCTTGAGAATTTAAACGAACATCGTATTTTAGAAGCAGAAAAAAGCTTAAAAGAAAAGCTAAATTGTGTTGATTTAAAAGGTTTAGTGTTTCTTGATATTGGTTCTGGTAGTGGATTATTTAGTCTCGCAGCGTATCGAATGGGCGCTACTGTTTATTCTTTTGATTATGATCAAGATTCTGTCGAGTGCACAAAATATCTTAAACAACAATATGCACCAAAAGATGATAAATGGGTAGTTGAACGTGGTTCAGTGTTAGATCAAGATTTTCTTAAAAAATTTGGTCAAGTTGATGTGGTGTATTCTTGGGGTGTGTTACATCATACTGGACATATGTATAAAGCATTTGAGAATGTTGTACATTTAGTTAAAGATGGAGGTACTTTGTTTGTTTCTATTTATAATAATCAAGGTATTTCAAGCAAAATTTGGACGATTATAAAGAAAAGCTATAATAACTATAAATTTTTAAGACCAGGGTTATTATTTTTTTGTGGAATATGGCTTTGGAAATACAGAATAGCATGGGGACTTATGCGTTACGGTAATCCATTAAAATTTATTTCAGAGTATGGTAAGGGTAGTAGAGGTATGTCCGCTTATCATGATTTGGTAGATTGGATCGGTGGATATCCATTCGAAGTCGCAAAACCAGAGGAAGTTTTTGATTTTTTTAAATCTAAAAAATTTGAGTTACAACGTCTGAAAACTTGCGCGGGTGGTTTAGGGTGTAATGAGTTTGTGTTTAGTAAGAGTAAATAAATAGTAATCACAAAGCATTAAAGCAGAACAAAAAAATTATGAGTTCCATACAATTTATCGATTTAAAAGCACAACAAGATCGTATTCGCCCACAAATTGATGCTGCAATTAAACGAGTGCTAGATCATGGGATCTATATTATGGGACCAGAAGTCTTTGAATTAGAAAAGCAATTAGCAGCATTTTGTGAAGTAAAGCATGCTATTAGTTGTGCTAATGGTACGGATGCCTTAGGGCTTGGGTTAATGGCAAAAAATGTTCAACAGGGAGATGCAATTTTTGTACCTTCTTTTACTTTTGCTGCTACTGCTGAGGTAGTTGCTTGGATGGGGGCAACACCAGTCTTTATTGATTCATTAGAAGACACGTACAACATTGATCCAAAAAGTTTAGAACAAGGCATTCAAACCGCAAAACAAGCAGGTCTGCGGCCTGTTGGAATAATACCGGTAGATTTGTTTGGGCAACCAGCAGATTACGATGCTATTGAATCAATAGCTGATCGATATAAACTTTGGGTTATGGCAGATGGTGCCCAAAGTTTTGGTGCAAGCTATAAAGGGCGAAAAGTAGGCAATATTGGAGATATAGCAACTACTAGTTTTTTCCCAGCTAAACCTTTAGGTTGTTATGGTGATGGCGGTGCTATTTTTACTAATGATGATGAGCTGGCTGCTGTTATAAAATCTTTGCGTATTCATGGCCAAGGATTAGATAAGTATGATAACGTACGGATAGGAATTAATGGCCGTTTAGACACAATGCAAGCGGCAATTTTGCTGGAGAAGCTTGAAATATTTCCAGATGAACTTATGGCTAGGCAACAAATAGCCAATGCTTATAATTTAGGTTTAAAAGAGATCGTTCAAGTACCTGTAGTTATAGGTGATACAACTTCAGCTTGGGCACAATATACGGTCCGTCTTTCAGACAACATAGATCGTGTACAAATAATGGCAGGTTTAAAAGAGATCGGATTTCCAACCATGATTTATTACTTAAAACCATTGCACGTGCAAAAGGCGTATCAATGTTATTTAACTGCAACTGGCGGATCATTACCAGTATGCGAAAAATTGGCAAAAGAAGTATTAAGTTTACCAATGAGTGGGTACGTAACCACAATACAAATTCATAATATTATTGAAGAAATAAAAAATTTTAAATTAGCCTGTGTTTAGTAAGAAAAAGTAAAAAAGTGTTAACCCCTTCTGTTTTATCAGCAATTCAAAAGCTGAGCACATTACTTTCTCGTGAGGAAAAATTTAAGTGGCTTGGTATTATTGGATTTGCCATATGTACATCTGTGCTAGAAGTAGTAACGGCATCGGTGATTTTAGTTTTTGCGCAAGTTTTAAACCAACCGGAAGTTGGTCAAAAGTATTTATTTATGGTCGGATTTAATGCTAAGTTATTATCGTCCGGGAGAATTTTGTTTTATATTGCTATAACAGTTGGTGTAATTTATTTAATAAAAAATATTGTGGCAGTTCTAGAAGTATTTTATCAGAATTTTTCTATTCAAAAAATGAATTACAATTTTAAGAATAAATTATTGCATCGTTATGCAGAAGTTGATTATGGATTTTATTTAACACGTAATTCTTCTTTGGGTATGCAAGTAGTTGGAGGTGATGTTGAGTTGATGTTTTCTGGCGGTATGATTTCTATTGCTAGTGTCTTATCAGAAAGTATTATTTTTTCGTGTTTAATAGGGATGATTGTTTATATGAATCCATCGTTGACTTTAGTAATATTTGGTGTTGGTGTAATGCTGTGGATTGTAGTAACAAGAGCCTTATTACCACAATTTTATCGTTGGGGACAAAGATCACAAGAAGCAGCTATTTATAGTGGACAAAATTTATCACAATTCTTTCATGCCTTTAAAGAAATTATTCTTTTAGGGAAGCGAGATGTTTTTATAAGTGCTTATCAATATCATTCTCTTAAAAAATCTCATGTTCAGGCGATTCAAACCGCTACTAATGCTCTTCCAAGGATGACAATTGAAGTACTCTTTGTAGGATTATTTATAATGACCATTGCTTTCTTGTGTTTAAAACATGAAAGTCCTATACAAATGATTGGCATTTTATCTGGATATCTTTATGTTGGGTTTCGTTTAATGCCAGGGTTAAATCGTATAATTAATCAACTTAATCTTTTTAAATCAGCCATTCCATCTATTGAGCGAGTTCATCAAGAATATACAACAGTAGCTGCCAAAGAAAATTATATAAATATACCTGATTTTGTATTTAAAAAATCTATTTGTTTACAAAATATAAGTTTTAGCTATCTTAATATAGAAAAAAATGTTATTAAAAACGTATCATTAGAAATAAACAAAGGCGAGTGTATTGGTATTGTTGGAGAGACTGGTTCTGGCAAATCAACTTTAGTTGATGTAATTTTAGGATTGTTAAAGCCACACGAAGGATCTGTGTTAATAGATGAAAAATACCAAGTTAATTCTTATCAGTGGCATAAAAAAATTGGATATGTTCCTCAATCTGTATATTTAATAGATGATACTATAGAAGCTAATATTGCTTTTGGAGATAAAGAAGTCGATGAATTAAAATTGAATATTGCGATTGATGCTGCGCAATTACGTAAGTTTATTGATGCTTTACCAAATGGTTATAAAACCATTGTCGGTGAACGAGGTATTCGTCTGTCTGGCGGAGAACGTCAAAGGATCTCTATTGCTAGGGCATTGTATAGAAATCCAGAGGTGTTAGTTTTTGATGAAGCTACTTCAGCATTAGACAATGAGACTGAATCTAGGTTAATGGAAACAATTAATGCTGTTAGACAAAATCATACTGTTATTATGATTGCTCATCGTTTGACTACGCTTAGGGATTGCGATCGGATTATAGTCATGGAAAATGGCTTTATAAAACAGATTACAAATTATAAATTGTTGGGAGTTATTGCTTAAAAACAGAGAGATACATATGCTTAAAAATTTTCTTATTAAAAAACCAGATTTAAATAATAAAACCATCTTGATTACAGGTGGGACTGGATCCTTTGGTAATCAGTTTGTGCAGACAGTTATAGATCATTATTCCCCTAAAAAATTAATTGTTTTTTCTAGGGATGAATTAAAACAGTACGAGATGGCACAAAAATTTCCTGAATCTAAATATAGTTTTATGCGTTATTTTATCGGGGATGTTCGTGATTATAGTCGTTTAGAGATGGCTTTACGTGACGTGGATATTGTTATTCATACAGCAGCATTAAAGCATGTGCCAATTGCTGAGTATAATCCATACGAATGTATTCATACTAATGTTATTGGGGCTGAAAATATAGTTAGAGCGTCTTTAAGAAATGGTGTTCAGAAAGTATTAGCGTTGTCAACAGATAAAGCTGTTAGCCCTATTAATCTTTATGGTGCCAGCAAGCTTGCTGCGGAGAAAATCTTTATTGCTGCGAATAATATTAGAGGTTCTGATCCAACTGTTTTTTCTGTAGTGCGTTATGGTAATGTTGTAGGATCTAGGGGTAGTGTTGTTCCGTTTTTTCAAAAATTATTAAAAGAAGGTGCAAAATCGCTTCCTATAACAGATAACGAGATGACACGATTTTGGATAACTTTACCACAAGGAGTTGATTTTGTTTTGTCTAATCTAGCTATTATGCAAGGTGGAGAAATCTTTATTCCAAAAATTCCTAGTATGAAAATAATTGATTTAGCAGGGGCTATTCAAGCTGGAATCCAAACACATATTATTGGTATTCGTCCTGGAGAAAAGCTTCATGAGTGGATGTTGACATCAGACGAAGCATTACAAACAGTAGAGATGGAAGATCGATATGTAATTATTCCAAGTTTTATAAATATCGAGTCATGGAATAAATCTATTAAAAATAAACCACTTGGTAAAAGAATGATTTATTCTAGTGAAACTAATACTGAATGGTTAACTACAGAGCAACTTGCTAAAATAGTATGATCCCTTACGGAAGACATTCGATAGCTCAAAAAGATATTGATGCTGTAATACAGGTGTTACGAAGTGATTGGTTAACTTGTGGTCCAGTAGTTGATAAATTTGAGGATATATTAGCAAAAGTAGTAGGTGCTAAGTATACCGTTGCTTGTTCTAATGGAACTACAGCTTTACATTTAGCTATGTTAGCATTAGGTATAGGTTCAGCAGATGTTGTATTAGTTCCAGCGATTACTTTTTTAGCATCTGCAAATGCTGCTAGATATGTTGGTGCTAATGTTGTTTTTGTAGATATTGAACCATCTACAGGTCTTATGACTGCTGAAACATTAGAAAAAGCAATTTTAACTCATAAGAGTAAATCTTTAAAAGCAGTGGTAAACGTTCACCTTGCTGGACAATGTGAAGATTTAGAAGCTATTTATAATGTAGCTAAAAAACATAATTTGCTAATTATTGAAGATGCAGCGCATGCTATTGGTACTGTTTATACAGATCAAAATAATAACAGGCATCCAATAGGCTCAAATGCTTTTTCCGATATTACAACATTTTCTTTTCATCCTGTTAAAACTATTGCTATGGGTGAAGGTGGCGCTGTTACAACTAATAATTTTGAAATTGCAAAAAAATTAAAACTATTGCGTAGTCATGGTATGGTTCGTGAACAATCAGAATGGGAAGGTGATGGAACTGGTCCTTGGTATTATGAAATGCAAGAGCTTGGATATAATTATCGTGTTAGCGATATCAATTGTGCTTTAGGTATCAGTCAATTAGAAAAGTTAGACGCATTCAAAATGAAACGTACTGAAATCGTTAAATTTTATGATGATGCATTGGTAAATAGCGAGCACATAAAACCAGTTAAAAAATTAAATCATTCAGATACGGCTTGGCATTTGTATATTGTTAATATTGATTATGAACAAATAGGAAAATCGCGTAGTCAAGTAATGATAGAATTAAAAGAGAATGATATTAGTACGCAAGTGCATTATATTCCATTGTATAAACAACCGTATTATAAGAAAACATTTGGGGATATTATATTACCTGGTGCTGAGCTCTATTATTCAAAGTGCCTAAGTTTACCATTGTATATGGGTATTCAAAATAAACAGATTAACTATATTATTGGTGTAATAAACTCATGCATTTATCGTTAGGAACAGCACAGTTTGGTAGTAAATATGGTATTACTAACATTCATGGTATTCCTTCTGAGCAGGATATATATTATATGTTAGATATGTTTTTTAAAGCAGGCCATTCTTTTTTAGATACTGCTCAAGAATACGGAGATGCTCATGAAAAAATTTCTAAGTGGTATAAAAAACATTCTTTAACATTAAAAATTAAAGCCAATATTACTACAAAGGTATACATAAGAAATAAATCAGATATAAATTCATTTAAGTATAACATTGAAAGTATTTGTGAAGATCTTGGATTAGATAATCTTTATGGCGTTTTAATACATAATCCATCTAGTTTAATTGATTTGGAAGATTGTTATTATCTTAATGAGCAATTTAAAGTTTTAAAAAAAAGTACAATTGTGAAGAGTATTGGGGTTTCAGTATATACGCCACAAGAACTGTTAAATATATACGATAAAATACCAGAGATAAATCTTATTCAGTGTCCAGCTAATATTTTAGATCATCGGTTTTTGCAACCAGAAATTCAAAGTTTTTGCATGAAGAGAAATATAGAAATACATGCGCGTTCTCTTTTTTTACAAGGACTTCTTTTAAGTGCAAGTATACCTGAAAAACTTATGATAAATAAGGATATAAATAATATGATCGAAAATTACAAAAAATTTTTAAAAGAAAACAATTTAACAGCTATAGAAGCTTGTTGTCTATTTGCTTATCAAAATCGAGACAAGATGGCTCGTTGGGTTGTCGGATTTAACTTGCCTATGGAATTAGAGGAATTTATGTTACAAACAAACAAAATAACAAGGCAATTTAAAGTTTCTTTTGATATGTTTGCAAAAAAAAAAAATTATATAGATCCACGTACATGGAGTTATGAAAAAATATGTTAAATGTAAAAAAATCTCAAAATCTTTTAAAGCGTGCTTATGAAATTATTCCTGGTGCTACTCAAACTTTTTCAAAGGGAGCTAATCAGTGGCCTAGAGGAATTGCCCCACATTACCTTGCAAAAGGAGAAGGTGCTTGGGTGTGGGATATTGATGGAAACAAATATTTAGATCATTTAATGGCTTTGGGTTCTGTAATTCTTGGTTATGGTAACCAAGAAGTAAATATAGCAATTAAAAAACAAGTTGATGAAGGAACTGTTTTTAGCCAAATGCATCCTATTGAAGTTGAGCTGGCTGAAAAATTAGTAGCTACTATTCCTTCTGCTGAAATGGTTAAGTTTTGTAAAAATGGTAGTGATGCAACTACAGCTGCAATTCGTGCTGCTAGAGCTTATACCGGACGGGACTATGTTGCGTATTGTGGGTATCATGGATGGCATGATTGGTATATCGCTAATACAACAAGATCAGCAGGTATACCTGAATTTAATAAGAAGTTGGCTTATTCATTTATTTATAATGATATTAATTCTTTATCTAGTTTGTTTGTTCAGCATAGTAATAAGTTCGCAGCAGTTATTATGGAGCCAGTAGGAGTAGAAATTCCTAAGCCAGAGTTTTTACAGAAGGTTAAGGAATTGTGTGATAAAAATGGTGTGGTTTTAATTTTTGATGAAGTGGTTACTGGCTTTAGGTTACATATTGGTGGGTATCAATCAGTTTGTGGAGTTGTTCCTAATTTATCTTGTTTTGGTAAAGCCATGGCAAATGGTATGCCACTTTCAGTTGTAGTTGGTTGTAAGGATATTATGAAACTTTTTGAAACGCATCTATTTGTATCTGGAACTTTTAGTGGAGAAACGGCCTCTATAGCTGCAAGCTGTAAAACTATTGATGTTCTTATTAGAGATAAATGTTTAGATCATATTAGAGATTATGCAACAACTCTTTGTAATGGAATTAAAAATGTAATCAGTCAATATCAAATGGATGATTATATTAAAGTTCTTGGGTTTCCGCAACGTTCTATTTTATCCTTTAAAGATAAAGGGGATTTATCGTTAGAAGCGCAAAAAACTTTCTTTATGCAAGAATGTATTAAAGAAAATTTGTTGTATTTTTGTTCTCATGTGCCGTGTGCTTCTCATGGAGAAAATGAACTTTCTTTTGCTTTAAATGTTTTTGAAAAAGCCATGTATAAATTTAGTGATGCTATTAAAAAGGGTAATTTGTTAGATTGTCTAGAAGCAGAAATTATAGAGTCGGTTTTTAGAAAACCATAGGTTGAAAAAGTATTAATAATTGATTTACTATAGGTATAGCAAAAAAATAATAATGACTATTACAATTAGATGTGATGTCGGGGAAGATATAGGTTTAGGCCATTATTACCGTTGTGCATTTCTTAAAAAAGCATTTAAAAAAAAAGGGATAAATGTTTGTTTGGCATTAAAGTGTTTAGATCATGATGTTTGTAATTTACAGTATGATCTTTTAATAGAGACAAGCTATGTAAAGGAAATTGAAAAATATAATTTCAAAAACAGCCATTTAATTTTAGATGTTTATCATTATAAAAATCATCAGAACCCTGATCTATCTAATTATTTATTTGATTTAAAAAAATATAATAATATGGTTGCTTTTATTGAAGGGTTAGAAAATGATGAGTGTCCATCTGTTTATTATCCATATATTGATGCTTTGATTACTCCGTGTGTTAATATAAACGACCATTTTATAGAGAAACACCCAGTTAATTTTGTAGGAAAAGATTTTTTAATTCTTGATGAGATTAAAATTCTTAAAAGAAAACATATTAATAAAATTGCAAACAAAGTTCTAATTACCTTTGGAGGAAGCGATCCTTATAAACAGTCTATTAATACACTTAAGATACTTAATAAAGATAAGCGTAGTAAAGATTTAGAAATAACGGTTGTTGTTGGTCCTTTAATGCAACAAGAACAAGTTAAAATGATTGAAAAATCTGTATATTCATTCAAAAAAATAAATTTACAATATTCACCAAAGAATTTAAAAGAAAGCTTTAGGTGGGCAGATTTAGCAATTACTAACACTGGGCAAACACGGTATGAGTTAGCTGCCAGTGGAGTACCATTTATAATTTGTCCTTTTAATAAAGATGGATATTATTTGAGTATAATATTCGAAAAATTAAAAGTTGCTTATTTAGAATCTTATTATCAGGAGGAGGGTAAAATTACCTATGTTGATGTAGTGTTTGATCTTTTAAAAAATTATGATAAACGTGTAGACATGTCTATGAATGGAAAAAATTATTTCTATTTTCCTGAAGGTGCAGATAATATTGTAAAAAATTTAATCAAGGCTTGGACATGAAACAAGTTAATATTAAAGGTAGATTTATTGGAAATAATCAATCTCCATATGTGGTGGCAGAATTATCAGGTAACCATAATGGAAGTATAGATAGAGCGAAAAAAATTATATTAGAAGCTAAAAGATGTGGGTCTGATGCAGTTAAGGTTCAAACCTTCAAACCTGATTCCTTAACCTTGCCTTGCTATAGAGAAGAATTTATGATTAATCATGGATTGTGGAAAGGCTTCAATCTTTATGATCTGTATAAGAAGACAAGTCTGCCTTACGAGTGGCATGAGGAACTTTTTTCTTATGCTAATGAAATTGGAATTACTCTATTTAGTTCGCCTTTTTCTGAGAAGGATGTAGAATTTTTAGAATCTTTCAATGTTCCTGCTTATAAAATTGCTTCTAATGAATTGACGCATTTGCCTTTAATTAAGGAAGTCATACAAACTAGAAAGCCTATAATATTATCAACAGGAACTGCAACTCTAGAAGAAGTTGAAAGTACGATTGATTTCCTAGAAAAAACTTCGTGTAAAAATTATATTATTTTATATTGCGTTAGCGCTTATCCTGCACCATTAGAAGAATCAAATTTATCGACAATTACTAAAATAATATCCAACTTTGGTTCATTAGTTGGGTTGTCTGATCATAGCTTGGGTATAATAGCACCTATTGTTGCTGTTAGTATGGGGGCTTGTTTGATAGAAAAGCACTTTACTTTAAATCGGAATGATGGTGGAAGTGATAGCGGTTTTTCTTTAGAGCCAGAAGAGTTAAAATCTCTCTGTAGTAGTGTTGTTTTAGCATATAAGAGTATAGGAAAACCATTTTTTGGTTATAAGAATTGTGAAAAAGAATCCCCTATTTTTAAACGTCATTATTATTCTATTAAAGACATAAATAAAGGCGAGGTACTTTCTCATGTAAATATAGCTGCTGTAAGATCTCCAGAAGGTATTGCTTCTAGCCAATATGAGAAGGTAATTGGAAAAAAAGCAGCAAGGAATATTAAAAAACATTCCCCAATTTTATCGGAGGACATTATAAATTATGAATAAACAACTGTTAATTTTTGGAACTGGGGAAATAGGAGAGCTTGCTTATTTTTATTTTTCTAATGATACTTCATGGAAAATTTTTGGATTTGTGTGTGATGATGAGTATTTCAAAGAAGAAACATTTTTAGGTTTGCCATGTATAAGATTTTCAGAAATTTCCACATATCCTTCAAAAGATTATGCAGTGCATGTTGCACTATCTTATCGTAAATTAAATCGTGTTCGAGAAGAGAAATATAACATTTTTAAATCATTAGGTTATGAGTTGCCATCTTATATTTCGTCAAAATCTACTATATGGAGTAAAAATATTGGGGATAACTGTTTTATTTTGGAGGATCAGACTATCCAACCCAATGTTCAAATAGGTAATAATGTAATGTTATGGTCAGGAAATCATATAGGGCATGGTTCTATAATTGAAAATCATGTTTACGTGGCATCCCATGTTGTAATTTCTGGGCATTGTCGTATTGGGGAAAGGACTTTTATTGGCGTGAACGCTGCTACGAAAGATTTTATTACTATAGGTAAAGATTGTTTTATTGGGATGGGGGTTAATTTGACTAGGGATTGTGGTGAAGGTAGTGTGTGTCTTCCATCTAAAGATAACCTATTACCTAAAGATGATGTTTTAGCAAAAAAAATTATAAAATCTTATTTTGGTTAATATGTATAAATTTAAATGGAACAAACTAGGCATTATATTTAAGCCCAATAAACATTATTGGTGGATGCAGACACATGCAATGCTTCCAACAGTAGAGCTTATTGATAGCAGCATCTATAGAGTTTACTTTGGTTCAAGGAATAACAATAATCAATCCCACATAGGGTATTTTGTTATTGATTTGAGCAACCTTGCTATTTTAGAAATGTCAAAATCACCAGTTTTATTACCAGGTAAACTTGGTACATTTGATGATAATGGGGTTCTTCCATCATCAGTTCTAAAAATTAATAATGTTAAATATATGTATTATATTGGATTCAAGCCTGGTGGTACAACAAGAATGGATTTATTTGGCGGTCTTGCCGTATTTAATAATGAAAATAATTTAGATAGATATTCAGAAGCTCCTATTATTGAGAGATGCAAGGTAAATCCTTATATTAATACCGCTCCTTTCGTTATTGAAAATAATAATCATAAGCAATCGTATAAATATTTTATGTATTATGTGGCTGGTTGTGGTTGGGTCAATAAAGATTTACCAAAATATAATATCCAAATTGCGTTTTCAAATGATGCTATTGAATGGGAACGAAATGGACAGGTTTGTATTGATTTTGAGAATGATAATGAAGTTGCATTAGCTAGACCTTATGTTTTGTGGAACAATGGAAAATACCATATGTGGTTTTCTTATAAGGGGGAATCATATAAGATTGGATATGCTGTATCTGAAGATGGCATAAATTGGATACGGTGTGATGAGGTTGGAGGTATGGTAAATTCAAAGAATAACAATAATGAATTTGATTCGGATATGGTAGCTTATGCAAGTGTTATGTGTTATCAAAAAAAATACTTTATGTTTTATAATGGTAATAACTATGGTTTCGATGGTATAGGAATGGCTATAGCTGATGAGTAAAATTATTGCAATAATGCAGCCAACCTATATGCCATGGTTAGGATATTTAGCTATGATAGAAAGAGTTGATCAGTTTGTTTTTTTAGATAATGTTCAATTTGATCATCGTAGTTGGCAGCAGAGGAATAGAGTTAAAACGGATAAAGGTGAATTATGGCTTACACTTTCAGTAAAAAAGAAAGGATTGTTTGAGCAAAAGATAAATCAAGTTTTATGTGTTGATATAATAAACGATGTTAACAAACAGTTAAAATCTTTAAGACATGGTTATGCAAAATCTTCCTTTTTTAAGGACTTTTTTTATAATTTTGCAGAGTTCATTAAGGTTGCTCAGATAGAATCCAAAGGATTTTTATCTGACTTTAATATTAAAGTTATTAATTTCCTGTGTAGATATGCTGGTATTGAAAAAGAATTTATCTTGTCAAGTCAGATTGATGTCGATGGTCAAAAAGACGAGTTGTTAGCTAATATAAGCGAATATTTAAATGCCAAAATATATATTGCACCACCTGGATCTAAAGTTTATTTAGAAAAATCAAATTCATTTGCAAAGCGTGATATTAAAATAATTTATAATGATTATATTCATCCATATTATCCTCAATTACATGGTGATTTTATAGCAGGCATGTCGTGCATAGATGCTTTTTTTAATGTAAAAAAAGAAAATTTAAAATCTTTAATTATGTCAGGTTGCAAATGAAAAAAATCGTTATTGTTCCGGCAAGAGGTGGTTCAAAAAGAATTCCAAAGAAAAACATAAAAATCTTTTATGGTAAGCCTATTATTTTTTATAGTTTGGATGCTAGTTTGAAAACTGGAATTTTCGATTGCATCCACGTTTCAACAGAAGATAAGGAAATATATGAAATTGTAAGTCAATTAGGTTTTATGCCAAGTTTTTATCGAAGTGAACAATGTGCTGGTGATAATGTACCGGTAAAAGATGTTTTGATTGAAACAATAGTAAAATTTGAGAAATTGGGTAATAAGTTTGATATTATTTGTTTATTAAGTGCTACAGCTCCATTAATTGATGCGCAGGATTTAATAGATGCATGGAAACAATTTGAAATTTCAACAATGGAATATCCTATGCTTGCTGTTTCAAGGTATCCTGTTCCTATAGAATGGGCTTTAAAGTTAAATACAGATAGTAAGTTTTTGAAACCGGTTGATATAAAGTTATTTTCTGAAAGTTCTCATAATTTTCAAGATAAATATTATGATATTGGAAGTTTTGCTTTCTTTACAAGAGATCAACTATTTGCTCAATCTTCTAAGATGAGGTTCGTTCCTTACATATTGCCACAAACAAAAAGTGTAGATTTAGATAATATGGAAGATTGGTACACATTAGAAAGATTATATTCAATTGAAAAAGTATTATATTAAAATGTGTTTATGGTTTAATAATGTCTAAAGTTATATATAAACCAATTTTCTTTCTTCCAATTGAATGTACTCCTAGGGAGTTTGATTATAAATTGAATCTTACTAGGTATTTTTGTAATAAAGGTTTTGATGTTATTATTGGCAACCCCCCTTTTATTCGTGATGAGTTAAAATTTAAAAATTACAGAGCAGTTTTTTTAGAAAAAGGGCTTAACCCAGATCCTAATTATTACCTACAATTGTCAGGAAAAGGGATCCATCTGTATGATCTTGGAGATGAAGGAGCTGCAAACCCAGTATATAGTATAACGTATCAACCTGCTGTAGATTCTTTAAAATGTATGAGAGCTATATTTTTGTGGGGAGAAGCGCAAAAAGTTGATTTAATCAAAAGAAACCCTGATGAGGATTTATCAAAAAAATATAAGCTTCTTGGAAATCCAGCGTTTGATTTATGCACTTTTAAATATAGAGAATTTTATAATTATTTAAGACCAAAGGGGTTGCCGCAATCTTATATATTAGTAAATACTAATTTTGGCTCTTTTAATTCTTATAATATTGATGAACAACTTAAGGCATGTACTTTAATAAGTCCTATGTCTCTTCAAATGATGCGTGAAAGTTATGCGAAAGAAGAAAAACAATTTAGTGTTTTTAGAGAGTGGCTTAAGGATATTATTGAAACTTTCCCTAACGAAACATTTGTTATAAGGCCGCATCCTACGGAAATTCAGGAAAATTATAAGAAGTTGTTTGGACATTATAATAATGTGGTTATTTCTAAAGAAGGTAATGCTAATCAAGCCATAGCGCCTGCAAAGATCGTATTACATAAAGATTGCTCTACTGCTTTACAAAGTTATTTAATGGGAGTTCCAGTTATATCTTTAGGTAGTCCGTCATTAAACATACAATCTGCACAGTGGACGTTAGCTTTTGGTGCGCTACCTGAAAATCTTGAACAAGCTAAATACTTAATTAATAAGATTTTGTTAAACAAAAAATGGGATCAAGATATACGATCGGAAATTGATAAAAGAGCAAAAAAAATATTAGATTCTTATTTCTGTAATGTTGGCGATAGCACAAAAGAGCTTGTAGATTTTATTGTAAAAGATGCTGAAAGTCTTTTGAGAGAGCAAAAGCCGTATAAGTTGATTGATTCAAGATCTAAAGTGCAAAAGTTAAAGCTTTTTATAAGAAAATTTATGCCGTTATATTATAAAGTTCCCAAAGCAGCGCGCGAGACTTTAGTAAAGTATACTAAACAAGATATTTTAACAAGGTTGTCTTTTTTTGAGGTTGTTGATCCTTTAGGTATAGATTTGAATGTAAAAAAGGTTTTTCCAAATGCTTTTATGGTATCAATAAAATAAGATGAAATCAGAATTACATTTATTTATTATCTGGTCGAGCGGTATGTTTAAAATAAAAGACATTATTGCTGATTTGGGTAAAAATTTTGACATTTTGGAAATATTAAAAATTAAATGGTCAAAAAATAAATTTATTGAAAACCTTAGTAGATTTTATGGTGGGCATTTTCGTGTTAAAACCATGGATGTTGATGGTAGAGGGAATGATTCATTTGTGGTTGTTACATTCTTAGATAACAATCCTTCTTATGGTATAGAAATGACTTCTAGTGGCCATGCATTAGTTAACCTAAATATTTTAACTTTAAAAAACAAGTATAGAGATTGGGTTGGCAACGAGTATGCAATTCATAGTACAGTTACAACTAAGGAAACAAAACATGATTTGGTGCTTTTATTAGGAAAAAATTATGAAGATTATTTAATAGAATTTACAAATCATAAAAAACAAAAAGGTCTTACTATAACATTGATGACAGATCTGATGGGGGCAAATGGGTGGAAAAGCGTTGAGGATGTTTTTTATGTATTAAATGAGTGTGCTAGTTATACAATTCTTAGAGATTTTGAAGCGAGCCCATTAAATTTAAGACAAACAAGTGATATTGATATATTAGTTGATGATGTTGCGCTAGAGAGAGTACCAATTATTCTTAATGCAACAAGCGATATTGATGATACGCCAGGTACATTTATGTGTAATGTAATTGTTGAGAATATGTCTATACCTTTTCATTTACATAGTTTTGCTTATTTATCTTCAAAGTGGGTTATGGATATACTAAATACTAGGATTTTTAATAAGTATAAGCTATATGTGCCATCTTTGGAAAATCAGTTTTATTCTCTTTATTATCAGCTTATTCATTGGAAATTAATATTAAAAGAAAAATATACCAAATTTCTTGAAGATCTTTACAAAGTTTTGTTTAACAATACAGATGTAGTAAGAAATAATTTTGATAATTATATTGTTCTCCTTAATAATTTTATGTTTTCTAAAGGTTACTTGCCTTATGTTCTTTCGTATGTAAGGCAAAATCCCATTGAAATTCTAGAAGTGATTCGTAAAAATATTGAATGTTTTAATATTTCTAACATTGTTCCATTTAGAGTTGATTTATGGAAATCTGATAAAGGTAGTAAATTTTTTATAGGACTAACTAAAGATGGCAAAAAGGTATTAATAAAATATTTTGGAGTATCTGGGATTCTAAAAAAAGAATACCAGATCTTAAATTTTTTGAGCAAACATAGTTCTGTAAAAGTTCCTACGCCATTGTTTTATGCCTCTATGCGAGCTGGCAATCAATTGTTAATTACTGAATATATAGATGCGCAACATATATCTAAAAAAATGGTAGATGGTTTGGATGAAAAACATAAGAAAAAAGTTTTAGAACAAATTGTTAAAGCAATAAGTTTTTTTTATGATAATAAATTAATACATAGAGATTTAGATCCGTCTAACATACTTGTGGATAAAGATAGCAATGTTTACATTGTAGATTATGAATATATGATAGACGTTGGTGGTGTTATTTTAAGTCAGCGTTTGTATAATAATGATTATTCATTAATGTCTTTATATAATTTAGGTTTCCCGAATAATTTAGGAATATTGAAGTGGAATGATGCTTATTCAGCAATTAAAATTATTCAATCTTTTGATTTAGATTTTGAAAATAAATATCCAGAATTGTATAATACTTTAAATAACATAAAAAAAGATTCACGGTCAACTTATTCTTTAAATAAAATAACAATGTCGTTTATCAAGAAAAAAATAAAGTATGAATTGTCGATGCTAATAAAGAGATGTAGTAAATTTTCTATGAAAATCGTAAAAAAAATTAATACGTAATTGTTTTTAAGGTAAAAATGATTTTCACAAAAAAAAGTCCATCGTATATTTTAGATGCGTTTGAAAAAAGCAAGCAATGGATTAATGATAACACTGTAAATGGTGGAATTATTCATAGCTCTTCTTTAAGAAAACCATATCCAGAGGTTACTGGTTACTATATTCCATCGCTTTTGAGGTGGGGTGAGAAAGATTTAGCTTGCAGTTATGGGGATTGGTTATTATCTATCCAAACATCGGAAGGTGCTTGGCAAGAACTTGAGCTTAAAACTATCTATACCTTCGACACAGGGCAAATTCTTAAAGGTTTATATGAATTAATTCCTTTTGGTGAAAAATATGAAAAGGCATTTATTAGAGGTTGCGATTGGCTTCTTTCGCAAATTGATGAAACAGGAAAGATAAACACTCCAACCATATCTGGTTTTTCTAGTATTGGTAACGAATATATTCATTTATATGTTCTTGAACCATTAAGAAAAGCAGGAGAAAAATATAAGCGTTCTGATTATTTAGATGGAGTTAATCGGGCGCTAAATTATTATATTCATAAAAACGATTTAATAGCTTTTAATATCCTAACGCATTTTCATGCTTATATTGTTGAAGCATTAATTGATTTGGGAGAAATAACACTTGCTATAAATGCCTTAAATTTAATTAAAAAATATCAACGATCTAGTGGGGCTATTCCTGCTTTTTATAATATAAGATGGGTTTGTTTAACGGCAATAATGCAATACGCTGTTTGTTATTACAAACTTGGTATGTTAAATGAGGGGAATGTTCTTTTAGATTATGCGATTTCAAAACAAAATCCTTCTGGTGGTTTTTATGGTGGTTATGGATGGTTTGTGGCTTATTTTAAAAACATTGAAATAAGTTGGCCTATAAAATATTTATTGGATGCGTTATATTTGAAATTAAAATTGGAATTTGCAAACGACATGCGTGCCGAGGGTTTTTTGGCGTCTATTGATCAAAATGATGAAAGATATACGCATCTTGTCTCAGTTTTAAATAAAATCAACGTGCCAGTTAACTCTTCCGTTAGGCTGTTAGATGTTGGTTGTGGTAAAGGGCGTTTTATTCATCCTTTGATAAACAACAATATGTCGGTTGATGTAACAGCAATGGATATATCAGATAAGTTATTCCATTATTTGCCAAAAAAATGTGAAAAAATTATTGGAAATATTTGCTCTATTCCCAAGGAAGATGGTTTGTATGATATCGTATTATGTTGTGAGACTCTAGAACATGCTGTAAATGTTGAAGCAGCTATAAAAGAACTTACACGTGTATGTAAATTAGGTGGCCATGTTGTTATTATTGATAAAGATTTAGAACGTAAAAAAAATATTAGGTTAGAAACTTGGGAGCAATGGTTTGACAAAGAAAAGTTGCGTGTTCTCATGCTAAAAAACAATCTTAATGTAGAGATCAAAGAGCTTCATACAACAGATGGTCCCCCTATTTGTTCATGGACAGGAATAAAAATTTTAGATGCCTAAAATAAGTGTTGTTTTGCCGGTTTATAATGGATCAACCTATTTAAAAGATTCTATTGAATCTGTTTTAAATCAAACCCATACAGATTTTGAGCTTATTATAGTTGATGATTGTTCTATGGATAGTTCAGGTGAAATAGCGAAAAAATATGCAAGTTCAGACCCCAGGGTTTTTTATTTTCGTAATGAAATAAATTTAAAGTTACCAGAATCTTTGAATCGAGGTTTTGCAAAAGCTACAAGTATGTATTGTACATGGACATCTTGTGACAATTTATATATGCCAAATGCATTTGAAGAATTGTTAAAAGCAATCGAAAATAGCAAAGAAGTTGGTCTGGTGTACGCTTCTATGGAAATTATTGATGAACATAATGATACTATAGGTTTTGTAGAAGCTGGTCCTGCAGAGGATCTAATTTTAAGAAATGTTGTTGGTGGTTGTTTCTTGTATAGGAAATCTACTGCTGAACAAATTGGTGGTTACAATAAAAATATGTTTTTATGTGAGGATTATGAATACTGGCTGAGAATTGCTCGTTCATTTTCTATAAAACCAATTAATGCTTGCCTTTATCGATATCGGACACATTCTGAAAGTCTTTCTTATTATAATAATAAAGAAATTATTGCAAAAGGAATCAAGGTACAAAAAAGTTACTATCCATTTTTTATTAATACAAGAAAACGGGCGGCATTGTTTTATGCATATTTACGTGCAAGAGATATATACAACCCATTTAGACAGTTATATTTGTTAATTGTTTTTTTCTATAGTCCAATTATTTTTTTTAGGGAAATTTATGGCCTTATTATTAGAAGATTTGAGTAACTTAACAATTTCATAAAATGGGTTAATTAACATGAAAACAATAATTTTAGCTGGTGGTTTAGGTACTAGACTTAGCGAAGAAACAGAGATCCGCCCAAAGCCTATGGTTGAAATAGGCGGAAGACCAATACTTTGGCATATAATGAAAATTTATAGTCATTATGGTTTTGATGATTTTATATTAGCGTTAGGTTATAAAGCTGATTACATTAAAAAATATTTTTTAGAATATGTACGTTATTCTGGAAATATAACTGTAAGCATTAAAAATGGTGATAGTAAAATAATTCAGCGCGAACAGGATGAATGGACTATACATTTAGAAGAAACTGGTTTAGATACTATGACAGGTGGGCGTATTAAGAGTCTTGCTTATTGGGTTAAAGATGAACCATTTATGGTTACATATGGCGATGGTGTTTCTGATATTAATATACCAGAACTTATAAAGTTTCATAAAAAAATGGGAAAACTTGCAACTATTACGGCTGTGCGTCCTCCTGCACGTTATGGTGGATTATTTATGGATAATGGAATTGTTAAAAAATTTACTGAAAAACCACAAACAGGTGAAGGATGGATTAATGGTGGTTTTATAGTGTTTGAGCCTCAAGTGTTAGATATGATTAAGGGATTAAAAAGTTCTTTAGAATCAGAGCTTTTGGAAGAATTATCTGCTATGGGACAACTAGCTGCTTATTCCCACGATGGATTCTGGCAATGTATGGATACGTTAAGAGACATAAAATATCTTGAGAGTTTGTGGATTGCAGGAAATGCGCCATGGAAAATTTGGAAATGAAGAATTTTTGGCAAGATAGACGGGTATTCGTAACAGGAGCGAGTGGCCTTGTTGGCGGGTGGCTTGTTGAAGAGTTATGTTCTAGTCAGGCTGATGTAGTAATTTTGTTAAGAGATTGGGTGCCAGCTTCTAATTTAATAACATCTAAGTTGTTAGAAAAAACAACAATAGTGCGTGGAGATCTTTCTGATTCGAAAAAACTTAATCGGATTTTGGCTGAATATGAGATCCAATCAGTTATTCATCTTGCCGCCCAAACAATTGTTCCTATAGCAAACAAAAATCCACTTTCTACTTTTGAATCTAATATAGCTGGTACTTGGAATTTACTGGAAGCTTGCAGATCTATAAAAACTCTTCAATCTATTGTTGTTGCATCGTCTGACAAAGCTTATGGAGATGTTCCTATGCTGCCATATAAAGAGGACATGGCTTTGCGAGCTATATATCCTTACGATGTTAGCAAAGCTTGTGCAGATATGCTAAGTGTAAGTTATGCAAAAACTTTTAAAATGCCAATTGCAATTACCAGATGCGGTAATTTTTTTGGGGGCGGTGATTTAAATTGGAATAGAATAATTCCTGGCACTATTCGCTCGGTCATTAGAGGTACATCACCAATAATTCGTTCTGATGGCACATTGATCCGCGATTATATATACGTCGAAGACGCGGTTAATGCTTATATGACTTTAACAAAATCATTAAGTTTAAATCCGGTTCTTATAGGCGAAGCATTTAATTTTTCTAATGGAACTCAACGTAATGTTTTAGAGCTTACTAAAATAATTATTAATATTTTGGGATCAGAACTGGAACCAATTATAGAGGGACATAACCATGGAGAAATTCAGGCACAGTATCTTGATTCTACTAAAGCCACAAAAATTTTAAATTGGCTACCTAAATATGGTCTTGAAGAAGGACTTAAAAAAACAGTTTCTTGGTATAAAAATTATTTAGAAAATATTTAATATGCTTAAGTGTCGTTCTTGTAATTCTGAAAATATATCTTCCATTATTCCGTTAGGTAATTTGCCTCTGGCAAATGCTTTGGTGACTGTTTCTAAAAAAGATGAATCAAAACAAACGTACAATTTAGAGGTGATGTTGTGCAAAGATTGTGGATTGGCGCAATTAAAAGACTTGGTAGATCCAAAAGAGTTGTTTTCTGAATATATATATTTTTCATCTAATTCAGAAACAATGTTAACATCTGTTGCAGAATTGGTTAATCGTGTTATTCCAACTCTTCAGAAAGATGCATTTGTTATAGAAATTGCTAGTAATGATGGTTATTTATTAAAAAACTATGTTAATAAAGGCATAAAAGTTTTAGGTATTGATCCAGCTGAAAATATTGCCAAAATAGCTAATGTAAATAGTGTGCCAACGAGGTGTGCATTTTTTTGTGAACAGCTTGCAGAAAAGCTTGCTATGTCAAATCAAAAAGCCGACATTATTCATGCTAATAATGTAATGGCTCATGTTCCTGATATTAATGGTTTTGTTAAAGGATTAAAAGTTCTTCTGAAAGAAAGTGGGTCTGCTATTATAGAAGTTCCGCACTTTTTAGAACTTGTTAACAAACTTGAGTTTGATACGATATATCATGAACATATTTATTATTTCTTAGTTATGGCTCTAAGGCCGTTATTTAAACGTCATGGTCTAGAAATTTATAATATTGAAAAAATACCATTACATGGAGGTAGTTTACGTCTTTTTATTAGCCATAATAGGAATAAAAATATAGATCCAGTTGTTGAAGCAATAGTTAAAGAAGAAATATCTCAAGGTCTAAAAAATCAAGAGATATATAATAAATTTATGAAAAAATTAGAACAGTTAAAAAATGGTTTGAAGAGTAAGCTGCATAATTTAAAATCTGATAATGCTGTTATTGCAGCTTATGGGGCCTCTGCCAAAGGAACAACACTTTTAAATTATTTTGGAATTGGCAAAGAATTAATTGATTTTGTTGTTGATCGTAGCCAGGTTAAACAAGGTTTATATACGCCAGGCACTCAGCTTGAAATTTTATGTCCATTGCAACTTATTGAAAGAAACATCAGCCATGCTCTTCTTTTAACATGGAATTTTGCAGAAGAAATTTTTAAACAGCAAAAAGATTTTATAGCTAGAGGTGGTAAGTTTGTTTTACCTTTACCAGAAGTAAAGGTTATGCCGTGAAGTTTACGCCTTTACCTCTTAATGGGGCCTACATTATTGAATTGGATAAACATATAGATGAACGTGGGTATTTTGCACGTATATTTTGTAAACAAGAATTTGCGATTTATGATCTTGTTACAGATTTTGTCCAAATGAGTACATCTTTTAATAAAAACAAGGGTCAAATTAGAGGGATGCATTATCAAGAAGAACCTTATGCAGAAACTAAAATAGTTCGGTGTACTAGCGGGTCTATTTATGATGTTATGATAGATTTGCGAAAAGATTCACCAACTTATAATCAATGGTACGGTGAGATTTTATCTGCGGATAATGGAAAAATGTTTTATATTCCCAAAGGTTTTGCTCATGGATATAAAACATTGGAAGATCATACAGAGTTATTTTATATAATGGATCAGGTATATGTGAAAGAGGCTGCGAGGGAGAGTTCTCATGAAAAATGGAGAATATTTGTTTGAGGGTTTTATTAACTGGCGCTACAGGTTTTATTGGTAAGTATGTTTATGATCGGTTGCTACACAAGGATATTGAACTCCATATTATTTCGCGACATCCTCAGTATTTTTTAAAAAAAAGTCATGTTGTTGATATTTTAAACTGTCAGGAAACAAAAACATTAATAAAAAAAATAAAGCCACAAGTATTGATTCACTTAGCATGGGATGTTACTCATGATGAGTTTTGGTTTTCTTCTAAAAATAGTATATATGCCGATGCAACGGTGAATTTATTTAATGTTTTTTTAGAACAAGGCGGGGAAAAAATTATTTCTACAGGAACATGTGCTGAATATCCAACTTCCGAGAATTCTGTTAGTGAAAATATAGTTTTTGATGAATCTATTTTAACTCCATATGGTCGTTCAAAAAAAAAAGTATCAAAATGGTTACAAAAAACAAATTGTGATTTTACATGGTTAAGAATATTTGGAATTTATGGGGATGGAGAAGATTCTAGAAGGCTTTTTCCTAGTATGATTCGAGCTATACAATCAAATCAAGAATTTATAATAAAAAATTCAAATATTTTTTGTGATTATGTATATGTAGATGATGTGGCAAATTTCATAGTAGATTGTCTATGTAACAAAACATTAGGTGTTGTAAATATAGGTACTGGTGAAAATTATGCAGTGTTAGATCTATATCATGCGATTACTAAATATATAAAATCAGGGTTGTTTTCTATTGAGAAAATGATAAAAAAACCAGACATTAATTCACGGATCCCAAGTGTTCAAAAATTACATGAATATGGATATAGATTTAATTTAAATTCTAGATTTTTTAAAAATTTATTACCAAAAAATTGCAAGGAAACGAAAAACAATGAATAATGATCATTATGAATTTTTAGAAAAAAGAAAAATAAATGTTCAAGAGTGTGGTAAAGATAAAGAGCTAAATTTGATATCTCAAAGCTGGTTTGTTAAGGCATTCGAGCATAACTATTCTTATAACTTTGATTGGCTTGGGTTGCCGATTATTCAACATCCACAAGATATTGTTGCTATTCAAGAAATTATTTGGCAAACAAAGCCGGATATAATTATAGAAACAGGTGTAGCTCGTGGAGGATCGATAATATTTTACGCATCCATGTTACATCTACTCAATAATGGCGGTAAAGTTATCGGTGTTGATATCGATATCCGTAGTCATAACAGGAAAGCAATTGAGGAACATCCGTTAAGCTTTATGGTCAATCTTATACAGGGATCATCTACAGATCATTCAACAATTAAGGCTATTAATGCCTTATTGAGGCACACCGATAAAGTTATGGTGATTTTAGATTCTAATCATACGTATAATCATGTTTTAAAAGAATTAGAGCTATATAGTCCTTTTGTTACAAAAAATTGTTATCTAATAGTCTTAGATACTTGTGTGGAAGATTTGCCAAACGACTTATTCCTCGATAGACCATGGGGTAAAGGTAACAACCCAAAAACTGCAGTACATAAGTTTATGGAAACAACAGATCGGTTTGAAATTGATAAACTGATCCCTAATAAGCTTGTTTTAACAGCTGCACCTGATGGTTATTTAAAATGTATCAGATAGTTATTTAGCATTTAAAAATGGAGCAAATTAATATGAATTATAATTTTTCAATAGTAATTCCTTATCATGCCCTTACACAAACAATTGATTTTGTAAAGAGGCAATTAAATTATTATCATTTCAATCAAACACCAATGACTGTTATTCTTGCTGTATCTGGAGATGTAATCGTTAAAGCGGAATTAGAACAGTTTATTAAAAAATTGAATGATTCTCGTTTTATATTTTTTTCTACAGATGAAACTGATATTAGAAATAAAGAGTCTTTCTTAAAAAAAATTTTTGATGCTCTGAAAATGGTTGCAACTCCATATGTTATTATTAATGGGGCAGATGATGTTATAATACCGGAATCTATCTGTAAAGGAACTGAAATTTTAGCTAACAATTTAGATATAGCAGCAGTTAAGGGTTATACTACTTATTTTAATTGTGAATCAGGAGAATTTTTATTTTTTAAAGATTTAGAAATTCTTGATAATTGTCCAATTAATAGGATAAAAGTAGCTATTGAGGATCGTGATTCTATTTATTATATTATAAGAAGAACAAAAGATTTAGTTAGAGAATATAACAATATAGTTGGTTTGTCAAAAAAATCCACAATTGTGCGTAGTAGTTTGTATCATATAGAACACTTAAAAGCTTTAAGTGTAGCTGCATTAGGAAAAGTTTATGTATTTAAATTTCCGTGGAGGTTAGGTAATACGCATATAAATAATCATACATCACATACGGAATCCTCTTTTTTGAGAGTGGAACTTGGAGTTTTAGATAAGGCTAATTATGAGTGGTTTAAATCAGTAAATGAAAATATGCATGGTTTAAGTTATGGTTATTATAAATTTTTATGGGTGTGCTCCCAAATAAGATGTATTTCGGTATCATTAAAGCAGATAGCATATCATTTTATATATAAAAATTGTAGCTTAATAAATTCTGCTAGTATTTTTATATGTTTTGTATTACACAAAATATATGTCTTATCAAAAAAATGCTTCTTTAATGAATCGAGTTTTCTTCAGGATGGAGAAAAATTCTTTAAAACAGAGCAGTATAATTTATTAAAAAAATATTATTTTTCTGAAAAAGATTTAAATTTAATAGGTTCTAAACAGATCAACATAAATGAATAAAATTAAAATATTAACAATTTTTGGTACGCGACCTGAGGCTATAAAATTAGCCTTATTTATAAAAGCTATTGAAGAAGATAAAGATTGTATTAGCGTTACTTGTGCAACTACTCAACAAAAAGAGTTACAGAATGAGGTGTTAAGTTTATTTAAAATTAAAGTTGATCATGATTTAGATGTAATGAAAGACGGACAAGATCTTTTTCATATTACTGAATCAATTATGCATCGTATTAAGGCTGTATTAGAGATTGAAAAACCAGATTTTACTGTTGTTCAAGGAGATACAACTACAGCTTTTGTTGCAGCATTAAGTAGTTTTTACTGTCAAATCCCAATTGTACATATAGAAGCAGGTTTAAGGACTGGTAATATTTATAGTCCATACCCAGAAGAGGCAAATCGTGTTTTAATTTCTCGTATAGCGTCGTTGCATATGGCTGCAACCAAAAATGCTGTTACTAATTTAGTTAGAGAAGGCATTACACAAAACGTTTTTAAAGTGGGAAATACTATTGTTGATGCTGTCAATTGGGTATTAAGTAATAATTTTACTCATAGTTCTATTATAAAAGAGCTAGTTACATCAAATAGAAAAAAAATACTTATTACTTTACATAGAAGAGAAAATTTTGGTGAGCCATTAGAACAAATTTGTGCAGCTGTTAAGGAACTTACTAGAAAATATACTGATAGCCTTTTTATGTGGTCAATTCACCCAAATCCTAATATAAAGCAATTTGTAGAAACTAATATGGCAGGAATTACTAATTTAACACTTTTAAATCCTGTTTCTTACCATGAACTAATTAGTTTATTGAACGTTAGTTCGCTTGTTTTATCTGATTCTGGAGGTATTCAAGAAGAAGCATGTATCTTAGGTAAGAATATTATTATTTTGAGAAAAGAAACGGAACGTCCAGAGGTTGTTGAATCTGGATATGGGGTTCTTGCTGGATTTGATCAAAATAAAATATTAGCATTTTTTGATGCATTTATGCTTTCTTCTCAACACCAGGGAATTAAAGGAGATATATATGGTAAAACAGGTGTGTCAAAACAGATTTTGTCTGAAATAAAAAATTTTTTTATTGTTAATAAAAATGGATAATATAAGTTTTTTTAAAATAAATTATAATTCTTTAGATAAAGAAATATTTAAAAAATTTAAATTTGAGAGTGGAAAGTTAATTTCAGAGTATTATCAAGAATATTATGCAGGAAAATTTATAGATTTAACTTTTGGTATTTTATTCAATAACGAAGTTGTTGGGTATGTTTCATGTTGTGTTCTAGATGGGAGGCTGTGTTTTCCAAACAACGGTGTCAGTATTGAGTTATTTTTGGAAGACAGTATAGAAATAACAAAAATATACAATTTAATTATTGAGCACATTACGTTGCTTGCCAGACAATATTCTTGTAACGAAATTATTATACAAGATAACTTAATTAACGATGGTCTTTCTGATTTAGGAAATGTATTGTTTAATAAAAAATATCATTCAAATATTACTTATGAAATGCTAATTGATTACAAAAATTTTGATGAAATTTCTTACCGCCAAAAACTTCGCAAAAGTTATAAATCTCTAATTAATTGGGGGAAAAAAAATCTTGAAATAATATTAATAAACACTAACAATCTTTCTTTGGAAAAATTTCTCACATTTAAAGATTTTCATTTAAAAATTGCTGGGAAAAAAACCAGATCAGATGATAGTTGGAATATACAATATAAGATGATAGAACAGGGTTTTGGAGAGCTTGCTCTAGCTTATCTTAAAAAAGAGCTTATAGCCGGTTCTTTACTGATAGATCAAAATGACGTAAGCATTTATTTTACTGGGGTTTATGAAAGAGAATTATTTGAGTTTGGGGTTTCACATTATTTGCTTTATCAAGGAATTTGTCGTTCTTATGAGAGAAAAAACACATCAAAGTTTTCTTTGGGGTATTTTGATACCAATATTAAAGATCCTAAATGGTATAATATTCAATTTTTTAAAAAAGGTTTTTGCGAAAGGTTAGTGCCAACTATATTATGGTCTAAAGAGATTAGTAATTAAAAATGCACCTCACCCTAATCATCTCCTCCCTAGACTCTGGAGGCTCAGAGCGAGTTTTATCTGATTTATCCAACCATTGGTCTTCTCAAAATCATAAAATTTCTTTAATCACACTATCTCCTCCTAACTCTCAGCCATTTTATCCTCTAGATCCTACAATTAATCTGATTCAGCTTAACCAAAGTAGTTTAGAGTTTTCTTTTATAAAGCGTTTTAAAAACATATTGAAACGTGTCTCTTGTTTACGTAAAACCATAAAAAATTTAAAACCAGACATTATTATTTCATTTGTGGATATAACGAATATTACAACGATTTTGGCTAGTTTTGGTTTAAAAATCCCGGTAATTATTTCAGAAAGAATTGATCCGCATTTTCATGAAATAGCTAAATTTTATAAATGGTTACGATTGAAATTTTATCCATTTGCTTCTAAATTGATTGTTCAAACTAATAGTGCAGCAGAATATTTTCCTCAAGATTTTAAAAAATTTATTACCATTATTCCAAATCAGGTTGTAAAACCAGAATTTCAGAAATATATATATTCAGAGAAAATTACTAATATTATTGCAGTTGGACGTCTTGTTCAGCAAAAAGATCATGAGACATTAATTAATGCATTTTATAAATTGTCTATTAATTATCCAGACTTAACTTTAACAATTTATGGAGAAGGTGCCGAGCGTAAAAATCTTGAAAATCTTATAACCTCATTAAATTTGCAAAATAACATATATTTACCAGGTGCTATTAAAAATATCCAAGAAGCTTTAATTAAAGCCGACTTATTTATTTTTCCATCTCATTACGAAGGTTTTCCCAATGCATTATGCGAGGCTATGGCGGTGGGGTTACCGGTGATTGCCTCTAACTGTTCCGGTAATGTTGATATTATAAGAGATGGCATCGATGGTCGATTATTTCCAATTGGTGATATTAATGCACTTACAAAAATTGCGTTAGAGTTGTTAAGTGATCCTAAGCAATGTAAAGAGCTAGCTGAAAATGCTAAACAAGTTTGTGAGAGGTTTCATCCAGATCGGATTTTTGCGCTTTGGGATCAAGTAGTGGTTTTGGAGATCTAATCAAAAAATTTAATTTCATGTAATCTATTCCAAGGCCAAGCAACTATATGTTCTGTAATTTTAAAATTTGTTCTATTGGTACGTTTAATTTCCCTAGCTCATCAATTGCAAGTGGTCGTATCAGCAATAAATAATTCTGGGGTTGATTCATACCTTTGTCTTAAATCTGGGTACATCAAATTCAAATAACGATCATGAGCAATAGTTTTAACTAAAGTAGTTTTACCTGTTTGACGCGGTCCTAGTAAAAAATAAAGCTATTGAATTTGTTAAGGTATATAAAAATAAGTTTGCCAAAGAATTTCAAAATGTATCATTAGATGATTTCTAATTTCTTTTTTGTTTATCAAAAAAAATTAGTAAATATATAAGCAATGATTAAATATAATTTACCACATCTTCAATACTCAATGCTAAAAACTTAGCTTTATAACCAGGATAATCCAGTAATAAATTTTGAGCTTTAATAGCTAATTTGTTTAAGCTTATTTTAGATTTATTTAATTTGGTTTCAGCTATTAAAATAGTTTTTTCTAAGTCGTTAATAGCTACGATATCTATTTCGTTATTATTATGCTTTTCCCAATAAGAGCCAATCTGGTTAAATTGATTAGTTTCAGCTAATAGTTGTTTAAAAAAATGTTCTAATATACGGCCGGCGTAATTGGTATAATCTTGTTTAATCATAGTTTTAATAAAATTAAAATTTTCTAATTCTATTGCAGTTCTATAGTGATAAATAAAACGGAACCAAAAATTCAAGAAGTTATCAATAATTTTATATTTTTGATTTTTGGAGTTGGGTTTGGCATTAATAGGACGATGCTTAGTAATGATAGCGTAATCTATTTCTAAACGTTGTAAATATCCGCCTATATCTTTAGATAATAAAGATTCTATTTCGGCGCGAGCAGTTTTTCCTCTAGAAATTAGTTCTAATATGGTAAAGTAAGTTAAATAATCGCGACCAAATTCTTCTATTAGAAGATTTTTGCCTTCGTTAAGGAATATAGAATCTTTTTGTAAGATAATATTTAATAAATTTTCTAAATTATTTAAAGTATTAGATTTATATTGTAGTAAATGATCTAAATATTTAGGCATGTTGCCAGTTATTACATAAAAATTAAAAAAATTTTCTGGAGTGAAAATTTTGTAATCTTTTAAAATTATAGCTAATGTTTCTAAAGAAAATGGTTTAATGTTAAATATTCGATCTGCTCTACCGAATAGCGGTTGTTTATATTCTTCGAATATTGTATGCATTAGAGAATAGATAGAACCAATAAAAATAACGTGCAATTTAGTTGAAGATTTATTTAAATCCCAAAGTTTTTGTAGGTCTGAATAAACAGTTTTATTAATTTGTAAAAATTCTTGAAATTCATCAATAACAATAGTTATTTTTTTGTTTTTAGCAATTTCTAATAATAATGCGAAGAGTTCTTTAAAAAATTTGATTTCACCTATAATAGGTATATTAAATTTTTTTTTAATTTCTTCTAAAAATTCTTGGCATAATAAAGTTTCTTCTTTACGTCCAACGAATAAATATAAAAAATCATGATTAATATTATTAATATGGTTTAATGCCAGCATGGTTTTACCAACTCGTCTACGACCAGTTAGTACAGTCATAACTCCAGTTGAGGAAGCTTGTTTTTCAAGATGATTTAATGTTTTTAATTCTTCTTGGCGATTATAAAAGTGCATTGATGCTGTTCCATTAATAATTTGGTCGATTATAGTAACCAAGGTTACCGTAACCATGGTTACTATAACTTATAATTTAGAAAAACGCAAGTTGCTTATCCAAATTTTGTATTTCGTTTCTAGCAGCACTAAAAGCTGCAGAATCAATAACGTATATTCCACGGAATCAACCAAATATTTTCAGTAATTTTTCTAATTAAATCGCCAGCATAAATAATAGCACCATATTGGCAATTACTATAAGTTGCCATAAAGCTTATAATACTGCTAGCATCTTTTTTAGTTACATTAGTTTTGCATTTAAATTCTATCGGTATTAGTTGATTATCTTGTTCTAGTATTAAATCTACTTCTGCCCCACCATTAGTGCGCCAATGATAAAAATTCGGTTCTAAATCTAGGGTTTTAGCTAGCACCTTACATAGATGTATACAATATGTTTCAAAAATTGCTCCAAGATTAGGGTGTCCAGCTAGCATAGCTGGAGAAGATATTTTTAATAAATAACAAATCATACCGGTATCATTAAGGTATCCTTTTGGTTTTTTGCTGATCCTTTTTATAGAATTACCATAGTATGGTTGGATAGAATTATATTGATAAGTTTGTTCTAAAATAGAACACCATTTTTTAGCAGTATTTGGTACGATACCGATTTCTCTTCCTAATTGACTATAATTAATTTCTTGTGCAGATAAGGCGCTAAGCAATGCAAAAAACCTGGAAAATTCTTTAATATCTGCAATATGATCCTGCAACCTAACATCACGTTCCACATAAGTATTAATATATGATTTAAAAAAATTAGCGATGTAGTTGTTTTTAAATTTAGTTAATGCTGGGAACCCACCACGCCAAAGAACATCGTATAATGGTGCATTATTTAATAATGTTGATTTATTAGTAATTAATTTTTCTGGATCGATTAATAATAATTTTAAAAAATTTGTAGAATTTTGTGTTATTGTAGTATTACTAATTTCATGATATGTCATTGTGTCTAATTCAATTATACATGCTCTACCTGCAAGACTTTCTGCAACATTTTTCATTAATGATAAATTATGAGAACCTGTTAGAAAATATAATCCATTATTAGATTGAATATCGACAAATCTTTTTAAAGATGGCAATAGTTCTGCAGCAAATTGAATTTCATCCAAAATTAGTGGAGGTTTAAATTGCTTTAAGAATAAATCTGGATCTTTTTTGGTACCATAAAGATCTTGGACTGGATCAAATACAAATTGCTTAGCAAGAGGGAACATAGTTTGCAATAAAGTGCTCTTACCTACTTGTCTCGCGCCAACAATAATTAAAATTTTAAAATATTTAGAGAGCTCAATAATTTTTTTTTCTAAATGTCGGTGTAGATACATATATAATTTTAAATACCTCACAAATTAATAATAGCATTGCTAATTTGTGAGCATAGAATATAATTAATATATATACAAGTAGTGGTTTTGAAGCATCTAATCAAAAAATTTAATTTCATGTAGTCTATTCCAAGGCCAAGCAACTATACGTTCTGTAATTTTAACTGCATATGGAGTATTACAAATTATATAACTTTGCTTAGTGGTATTTGCATACTCTTGTTGAAATTTTAATATATGTCTAGCGTCTTTTAAAGTTGGTTTTGCTGTCCATTTTACTTCTATTGGGGTGTAGCATTCATTATAAATCACCACATAATCTATCTCTGCACCAGCATGATCACGCCAATAATGCAACCCACATAAAGGTCTAGTTTCTATAATTTTAACAAGTTCTAAACCAACAAATTGCTCAAATATTTTTCCAATTTGTATAGAAGATAATGGGATTGGTTCCATAGCACCAATTCTTCTTACCCCAAGATCAAAAATAAAATATTTAGGATGTTTAGCTAATTTACGTCTGGTATAGCTGATAGTTATTGGAGTAATAGTTTCTACTAGCATACAGTCTTGTAATATTCTGTAATATTCAGATACAGTATTATGGGTTACTCCAATTTCTTGGGAAATTGCTCTAAAACTTATTGGTTGTCCAGATTCTATGCAAGCTAATTTTAAAAAATTATGAAACGCTCCTAAATTGCGTACCAAAGCTTCTTTACGAACTTCTTCCTCCAAGTAAAGACTAACATAAGAATTTAATTCTAGTTGTGTACTAGGATTACTTATAATTCCAGGAAGCAAACCATTAGTTAAAATTTGTTCTATTGGTACGTTTAATTTCCCTAGTTCATCAATTGTAAGCGGTCGTAATGAAAATTTTATAACTCTTCCCGGTAATAGATTGCTTAAACGACGAGCAGAAGAACCAGTTAAAATAAATTTAGCAACTTTTTCATCTATTAATAATTGTATGCAATCTGTAAGTACAGGAACTTTTTGTATTTCATCTACTATAACCAATGGTTGATGAGATAATTCTTGGTGTAAAGCTTTAATTTCAGCAATAAATAATTCTGGGGTCGATTCATACCTTTGTCTTAAATCTGGGTACATCAAATTCAAATAACGATCATGAGCAATAGTTTTAACTAAAGTAGTTTTACCTGTTTGACGCGGTCCTAGTAATAATATACTTTTACCTTGGTTCAAAACTCCTAATATTTGGTTAGTAATTTTTCTCTCTAAATATTGATGTGCCATTATACTATAATAGTAGAAAATGGATAGCTTGCCAACCATTTTCTATAGAATTTGGCGGATCTATCATCCATTATCTATAGTTTGTCTGATATACTGATCTCAAATAACTATTAATATTAAAGCTTCGTTTTTTTTACACAAACATGACTTATGGTAATAGAAATATTAAATTAAGTGTATATAAATTAGATTTATATTTGGTGGCATAATTGAAACAATTTTTTAGAAAAATTATAAAAAGTCGTTTATATTTAGCTGCGATTTTTTATATTTGTTGTAATGGTTTAATTCACTTAAAGCGCTGGTTTAAAAACTATGTAACAAAGTCTGGTACAACACATCAAGCTTTTTCGTTACAAGAGTCTATGCAGTATATTAAAGATGTTTTTAGTGATTATCAAAAAGTATCAGGTAAAGATCGCTTTGTTGGAAAAGTTGCGGAAATAGGGCCAGGAGATAGCAACGGTGTTGCGTTAATGTTTTTAGCTTATGGTGCTTCACATGTAGATTTAGCTGATCGGTTTTATTCTTTAAGAGATATAGCACAGCAAGAGCAAATTACCCAAAGGTTAATAGCGGAACAACCTATTTTAAAAGGTATTTATCCAAATTTAGCACAATGTTGTGTTAGACATTATGGTGAGCAAGCATGTGGAGAAAAGTTTTTCGATAATAATAATGGGTATAATTTTATTATTTCTAGATCTGTTCTTGAGCATGTAGATGATCCAGAAATAGTATTAAAAAAAGCATATGATGCTTTAAGTCCAGGTGGAATGTTGATTAATAAAGTTGATTTAAGAGATCATGGTATGGTTACACCATTTGGGTATAAATTAAAGTTTTTGGAGTTCCCAAAGTTGATTTATCGATTAATGACTTATGGTTCAGGATTTCCTAATCGTTTTTTATTTCATCGTTATAAAGAGGTGTTAACTAAACTTGATCCTGCCGTTAAGTTTTATGTTGCTGGGTTGTATGGGGTAGAGGATAACTTAGATCAAATTTATGCAATCGAAGAGATACCAAATATTATAAAAAATAAAGCTATTGAATTTGTTAAGGTATATAAAAATAAGTTTGCCAAAGAATTTCAAAATGTATCATTAGATGATTTGATAATTTCTAGTTTCTTTTTTGTTTGTCAAAAAAATTAGTAAATATATAAGCAATGATTAAATATAATTTTCCACATCTTCAATACTCAATGCTAAAAACTTTAATAGTTTATAAAAACTTACAAAAATCAATAATTTTAGCAAAAAATCCTTGTTCTATTATTTCATCTGTTATTCCGTTAACATGAATTAAAACTGGTCGACACGAAAATCCTTTAGGGTATTTTAATCTATATATTTTTTCTTGTACTTCTTTAATAACATCTATTCCAATAGGATTTTTTGAAAATTTAATTTCACAAATGTAAAGAGTATTAAATTTAGTTTGAATCATATAGTCAATTTGACACCCAGGCTGTTTGTTAGTGGTTGTTTGAAAAAAAGGGTTTTCAGAAATAACATCTTGAGGATGAATTCCTATTTCTTGATGAATCAATCGACGATTATTAAGAACTAAATTTTCAAATTGAAATCCTAATATAGTATACAAGCCTGGTAAAGAAGTTATTGATTGTATTTTGAAATTATCCCGTAAGATTTGAGTTTTATATTTATATATGTATTTTAGATAAAATCTAAGATAATTATCGCTAAGACGGTATTTATTTAATTTAATATCTAAACCAGATTTAATATTCCAAGTATAATCTTTTTTAACATAACCGGATAATTGTAGTTCTTCTAGACATTCACTTATCCTACCATTTTGTTCTGTTTTTAAGCTTAAGCAAATTTCTTGCATACTTTTAGAACCATCCACTAGTGTTGCTACTATGGTGCTATATAAATGGCTTTTATGTAAAAATACATTTGAAAAAATATGATCAAATTCATTAACAAGATAAGCGCCTTTCTTAAAACACAAATTTTTGATATTTTCTTCAGCAGGAATGGTTGGATCTATTTCTTCTAAATATTTTGGAACTCCACCTATTACTGATAACATTTTAAATTTTTCGTATGGAGCAATATTATTAAATATTTTTCCACAAAATAAGCTACACTCTGGTAACGTTAATTCTTCTAATGTTAATGTATAAGATACTCGGCCTAAAAACCCTGTACTACTTAAAATATTTTTTTCTATCCAAGATGAAGCTGATCCGCAAATAATAAAGATTAATTTTGGATTTTTTTTAAATAGTATATCCCAAGCATTTTTTATTTTTCCAAGAAAATCTGGATCTTTAGAACCCATCCAGGAAATTTCATCAAACAACAAAATAACTCTGCCAGTTTTAATATTTTTGATATTGTTAAATAAAAAATAAAATATTGTTCCCCAATCGTCAGCTTTAATTTCTGGTGATCCAGTTTGTCTACTCATTTGACGAATAAATTCTTCCCGTTGAGATTGGGCAGTGGTATGTTCAACCGGGAATAATCCTAGGAAAGAATAAAAAACTTCTCCTCTAGCAAATTCTTCAATTAATCTACTTTTACCAATTCTTCTTCTACCACGCACTACTAATAATGAAGCAGTAGTTTTTTGCATAAAACTTTTTAAAGTAGCAAGTTCTTCTTGTCTTCCAAAAAAATCGTTCATTAGCTTGTTCCTTGTGGATATTTTTATACTGTAAATGGCAAAATTGCTTTCTACAGTACAAATTTTACGACAAAATAAATGTGCTGTAAATAGCAAAATTGCTTTCTACAGTACAAATATTTGGCAAATTTATGCATTTTTAAGATTTAACTATTAATATTACAGGTAATTTTACTATTTAAGATTCGTTTTTGCATAAATATGACCTATGTTAATAGCTGAAATAATACTCTAAAATTTTTTCGTAGATCTTAGTTAAATTATATAAATCTTTTACCGAAACACGTTCGTCAATTTGATGAGCAGTTTGGCAAATTAAGCCGAACTCCAAAACAGGACATAAGTTTTTAATAAATCTAGCATCAGAAGTTCCACCAGAGGTTTCTAATTTTGGGGTAATATTAATTGTTTCTTGAATAGCTTTGGTTACTAATTCACAAAATTGTTGTGGATGATTAATAAAACATTCGCCACCTACTTCGGTTTTTAAATCATAATTAATTTTAGTAAGATCTAAGCGATCTTTTATGGTGTTAATTAATGTTTCAGGGGTATAGTTGTTATTAAATCTAACATTAAATTTAGCATAAGCCTTATTAGGAATAATATTACAAGTTTTATTGCCAACATCTACTGAAGTAAATTCTAAATTAGATGGTTGGAAATGTTCGTTTCCTTGATCTAAAGGTTGTTCTAATAAAGCATTGTATGCTTTTACTAAATCTTTTATAGGGTTATGGGCATTATAGGGAGAAGCTACATGACCTTGTTTGCCGTGTATTTCTAAAGTAGAGTTTAGGCTTCCTCTTCTGCCTATTTTAATCATTTCGCCTAAAAAATTAGCATTGGATGGTTCGCCAACTAAACAATGATCTATAATTTCTTTTTGTTCTTTAAGAATTTGTAGAACTTTTGGAGTGCCATTTAATGCATGTCCTTCTTCGTCCCCAGTAATAAGAAAACTAATTGAGCCATTAAAAGTTTTTTGATGCTGGGTAATAAAACTTTTTACTGCAGATACAAAGCAAGCAATCGCGCATTTCATATCGGTAGTACCGCGGCCGTAAAGATGATCTTTTATAATGGTTCCTGCAAACGGATCTACCGACCATGCTGCCAAATCTCCTACTGGCACTACATCGGTATGGCCAGCAAAACAAAAGTTCTTGCCAGTTTTTCCTAACCTAGCATAAAGATTATGTACTGGGGAATTATAAATTGGATCATCAAAAATAAATTTTTGGCATTTAAATCCCAAAGAATCAAGAGTATTTGCTAAAAAATCAATAGTTCCAGCATGATCTGGGGTTATGCTAGGATATTTTATTAATTCTTGGCTAAATGTAACTGGATCTATCATAATTATAGTTTCCTTAAAAATTTGTCAAGCTCTTCTACTAAATATAAAGGTAACGAAAGCAATTTATATGTTACCACATCACCTGTAGATAAAGATCTTTGTTCTTGTAAAATATTTGGTTGTTGGTTACAAAACCTTACTCCTAAATTTAATTTTTTTTCTTTTAAAAAATAATGTAAAGATTTTAAAGATCCGCTTGTTCCAGCTTTTACTTCTATAGGAATAATTTTACCATCGAAAGCTATAATAAAATCTATTTCGGCGGAAGAACCTTTTTGTTCTCTATTCCAATAATATAGTTTTGGATCTTCATAAAGTTCATGAAAATATAATAAATGTTGGGCAATAAATTGTTCGGCAATTTTCCCAGAATTAATTAAAGTTAAATCTTCTTGAGTGGAAAAATTTAAAATATTCAAATCAAGAATAGAAGAAACTAATCCTATATCTAAAAAGTAAGTTTTAAAGTGATTTTCGTTACTTTCTGCTCCTAACGGTAATCCGTTAGCGTTAGTGTGATTAACTTTATTGATAATTCTAGATAATACTAAATTATCTAGAGCTTCTCTTATAACAGTAGATTTATCTTCTCGATTGATATTACTGTATTTAAATTTTTCCCCTAATATTCTTGGTACTTTATTAAAGATAAGGCGCATGCGTTGTTGTTGTGCTAAAGAAGCATATTTAGCAAAATCTTCCTGATAAGAATTAATAAGCCCAGATTTTATACGTTGTGATTCAATAAAATTATTATTAGCAACATATTGAGCAACAGATTCCGGTAATCCCCCAACTATAAAGTAAGTTTTAAGCAGTTCAATTAATGTTTTATGGATAACAATTGGCAATTCGTCTTGTAATTGGTAACTTTTAATAAAATCTAAAAGTTGTTTATTACCTATAGCTAATAAAAAAGCTTGAAAGCTCATTGGACCAAGATATAAATATTCAATTCTACCAACCGGAATAGAGAAATTTACATTAGTTAATGCTAAATCTAATAAGGAACCAGCACAAATAATTGGTAATTCTGGCATGTTTTCATAAAAATAACGTAAACTAGCTATAATTTGTGGGGTTTTTTGAATTTCGTCTAAAAATAATAATGTTTGGTTAGAAATAATATTTTTATTTAATTTAACACCAATTAAATTAATAATTGTTTTTGGATCGTTACTGTTAAATAAAGACGCATTTTCTGGGTTTTGTTCAAAATCTATTACTATTAGATCTAATTGTTGCTGTTTAGCAAATAATTGTACTAAAGTGGATTTTCCAACCTGTCTAGCGCCTCTTATAATAAGAGGTTTTCGGTTAGATCTATTAATCCAACTATTTAAATATTGTAATTCAAATCTATGTAAAGGTTTATGTAAAGTCATTGCGCCTAAATCTCCCAAAACATAGGGTTATTTTAGGCTATGGTATCCCAAAACACAAGGTTGTTTTAGGTGGTTATAGATTAAATAGGAGAATTTTCTCTTAATAACTCGTTAATAGATGTTTTAGAGCGAGTTTGGGCATCAACTGTTTTTACAATAACCGCACAATTTAAAGAAACCAGACTGTTTTCTGTAATATAATTTCCAGGGATTACGACCGAATAAGCAGGAATTCTACCATAAGAAATTTGACCATTTTGTCTATTAATAATTTTAGTAGATGCTCCAATTTTAACACCCATAGATAAAACTGAGCCTTGTTCAATAATCATCCCTTCTGCAATCATTGAACCCATTCCTATAAAACAATCATCTTCAATAATAATAGGGTTGTTTTGTAAAGGCTCTAGTACCCCGCCTATAACTGCATTTGAAGAGATATGGCATTTTTTACCAATCTGAGCACACGATCCGATGGTAGTACCACTATCGATCATGGTGTTTTCATCTATGAAAGCCCCAATATTTACAAAACAAGGCATTAATACCGTATTGTTAGCAAGATACGCCCCTAAACGTACAATAGCGCCAGGCACAACCCTAATATTTGCTTTAATAAAATCTTCTGGTTGCCAAGAAGTAAATTTTAGAGGAATTTTATCGTAACTATTATTTAGGGACAATTTATTTGGAAATAATTTAAATGCTAAAAGAATTGCTTTTTTTATCCATTGATTAGTTTGCCAAGAGGCATTTATTTTTTCGCATACTCTTAAATTGCCTTTATCTAAATTTTGTAACACTTCTATAACAGCAGCTGTTGGTTGTTCAAGTTCTTTTTTACCATCCCATAGTTGTTCTATAGTATTTTTAAGCTTGGTTAAATTCATTTGATTACTCCTGTTCAATTATTTTTTTACGAAGAATATCAATTGCTTGATTTGGATTTAATGCTTTAGGACAAGCTTCTATACAATGCATGATATTTCTGCAACCGAACACGCTATATGCATCGTTTATTTGGCTTAAACGTTCTGTAGCTGCCTGATCTCTACTATCCATAATAAACCTTGCTGATTGTAAAATTGCAGCTGGACCTAAAAAACTTTCTGAATTAGACCAGTAAATTGGGCAAGAACTGGAACAACAAGCACACAAGATACATTCATATAAACCATCTAACTTTTCTCTTTGTTCTATAGATTGTAAACGTTCGGTATCTAGAGTAGTGTTGTTTTGTAAATATGGTTGTATTTTTTCATATTGTTTAAAAAAATTACTCATATCAACGATTAGATCACGAATAACTGGCATGCCAGGCAAAGGTTGTAATACAATAGTTTGTCCTTCTAAGCTTCTAAGAGGCACAGTACAAGCAAGATTATTTTTACCATTAATATTCATACCATCTGAACCACAAGTACCTTCCCTACAAGATTTACGAAACGATAAACTAGGATCAAGATGTTCTTTTATAGCTGTTAACGCATCTAATAGCATATTGCCCTTTAATAAAGCTGGATCTAAAATATATTCTTGCATATATGATTTAGGATCTTGTTGATCTGGATTATATCTATAAATAGAAAATTTTAGCATATTAATAAGCTCTTTCTGTTGGTATAAAACTAGGTACTGTTTCTGGTTGTAAGTTAACTGCACGATAGTTAATAGTATTATTTGCAAATACTAAAGTGTGTTTTAACCAATTTTGATCATCTCGCTTAGGAAAATCCTCTCTAACGTGGGCGCCACGACTTTCTTCTCTGGCATTTGCAGCAATTGCAGTTGCCATTGCTGTTTTTAATAAGTTATCTATTTCTAGAGCTTCTAAAAGTTCCGTATTAAAAGTTTTGTTACGATCGGTTATCGTGATATCTTCAGCTTGTTTGTTAATGGATTGTAATTGGGAAATACCAGTTTGCATATTTTTTCCATCTCTAAATACTCCAAAATGATTTTGCATAACTTTTTTTAATTTGTCTTTAATGTGCCAACAAGATTCACCGTGTTTTTTTTGTTGTAATTTGTATAATCTATTAGCTGCCGTTTCAATTAAATCTGGAGCAGTTTTATTAAAATCTAAGCCAGAATTAATATTGTTGATTAAATTTTTACCAGCTGCTTTGCCAAATACAATTAACTCTAATAGTGAATTGCCACCTAAACGATTAGCTCCATGTATTGATATAGAAGCACATTCTCCTATAGCATATAAATTGTTTATTATAGTAATTTTATTGTTTTCTGTAGGATCTATAGTAAGTACGTTAGTGTTTTTATTGGTAGGGATCCCGCCCATCATATAATGACAAGTTGGAACTATTGGAATATTTTGTTTGCTAGGGTCAATATTAGCAAACGTTAAAGCTAGTTCGAATATTCCTGGTAAACGTTGTTTTATTAAATCTAAACCCAAATGGGAAATTTTTAATTCAATATAGGCCCCATCTTTACCGCAACCTCTACCTTCTAATATTTCTATAGCAATAGCTCTGGCCACTACGTCACGAGTAGCTAATTCTTTATTGTTTGGTGCATAGCGTTCCATAAAACGTTCGTTATTTTTATTTAGTAAATGGCCACCTTCACCCCTGGCTCCTTCGGTAATTAAAATCCCTTTGCCATAGATCCCGGTAGGATGAAATTGCCACATTTCCATGTCTTGTACCGGCAACCCAGCTCGTAATACCATTCCAATACCATCACCAGTATTTATTAAAGCATTACTAGTTGCTTGATAAATTTGTCCGGCACCACCGGTTGCTAAAACTATTGCTTTAGCATGTAAAAATAATAATTCTCCAGTTGCTATATTTAAAATTACTACTCCGGCTATAGAGTTATTTATAGATTTAACCAAATCGATAGCATACCATTCGCTAAAAAATATAGTTTTAGCTTGTAAATTTTTTTGGTATAAAGTGTGTAATAATGCATGGCCAGTACGATCTGCTGCTGCTAAAGTTCGAATTTTAGATTGTCCACCAAATGCTCGTTGATAAATTTTACCATTGGCTAGTCTTGAAAATGGTAAGCCCATATGTTCTAGCTCATACACTACTTCTGGGCCATTTTTGCACATGAATTCGATCCCATCTTGATCCCCTAAATAATCGGAACCTTTTATAGTATCAAACATATGTTGTTGCCAACTATCTGTATCAACATTGCCAATTGCCGCAGCTATACCGCCTTGAGCAGATACAGTATGGGATCTAGTTGGGAAAACTTTAGAAACAACGGCCACATTCTTAGAAGCTGTTTTTAGTTCTAAAGCTGCTCGTAATCCTGCACCGCCAGCACCGATTATTACTACATCAAATTGTTTGGTTAAGATCACAATCCACCCGGCGGCTTGTTTTGTTTATTGGCCTGCCTTTCTCATTGTGTCAAAGAAAGCTGCATTGGTTTTGGCATCTTTAAGATGTTCTAATAAAAATTCTACGGCAGCGATTTTATCCATTGGATGTAATAATTTTCTAAGGATCCACATTTTTTGTAATTCGCCACTAGTTGTTAATAATTCTTCTCTTCTGGTGCCAGATCTAGAAATATTAATGGAAGGATAAACACGTTTTTCAGAAATTTCTCGATCTAGATGTAACTCCATGTTACCAGTACTCTTGAATTCTTCGTAAATTACTTCGTCCATTTTGGAGCCGGTGTCGATTAATGCAGTAGCTATAATAGTTAAGCTACCACCTTCTTCTATGTTTCTGGCCGCACCGAAAAATCTTTTAGGACGTTGTAAAGCATTAGCGTCTACCCCACCAGTTAGTACTTTTCCAGAAGGAGGGCTAACAGTATTATAAGCTCTTGCTAATCTAGTTATAGAATCTAATAAAATTACTACGTCTCTTTTATGCTCAACTAGTCTTTTAGCACGTTCAATAACCATTTCTGCAACTTGAACGTGGCGACTAGCAGGCTCATCAAAAGTACTAGCCAGTACCTCTCCTTTTACGGAACGTTCCATTTCTGTTACTTCTTCTGGGCGTTCATCTATAAGTAGTACCATTAAATGACATTCTGGATGATTTATAGCAATCGAGTGTGCAATATTTTGTAACATTACTGTTTTACCAGCTTTTGGTGGAGAAACTAATAATCCTCGTTGCCCCTTACCAATCGGAGAAACTAATTCTATAGTGCGAGCGGTTAAATCTTCTACGCTGCCATTGCCAACTTCCAAACGCAAACGTTCGTTTGCGTGCCAAGGAGTAAGATTTTCAAAAGCTATTTTACCTTTAGCAATTTCAGGTTGTTCGTCGTTAATAGTATTTACTTTAAGTAAAGCAAAATAACGTTCTGATTCTTTAGGTGGGCGAATTTTACCGTAAATATCGTCCCCGGTTCTTAAACTAAATCGTCTAATCTGACTAGGAGATACATAAATATCATCTGGTCCTGCTAAATAGTAGCCGCTTGCTGAGCGTAAAAATCCAAAGCCATCTTGTAAAATTTCTAGCACTCCGCTGCCATAAATATCTTCTCCCTTTTTCGCTTGAGACTTTAAAATTGCAAAAATAATTTCTTGCTTGCGAGAACGGCCAACGTTATCGATGCTTAAATCTTTGGCAATTTCAAGTAATTCGGTAATAGATTTCAGTTTCAGTTCTGTAAGATTCATATATTTTTCGCATTAATGTTGTGATGGGAAGGGTTATAGGATGGTAATTATATCTTGTGTTCCTTTAAAAAAGCTATTAATTTAGATTTTGACGCTGCTCCAGAGGTAGTGGCTAATATCTCACCATCTTTAAATAATATTAAAGTTGGTATGGACTGTAACTTATATTGTTTAGAGATATTCTCATTATTATCTACATTAATTTTTAAAATCTTGATTTTACCTTGATAATCTTTATCTTTTGCTATATCCTCTAATATTGGAGCCAATGATCTACATGGGCCACACCATGGCGCAAAAAAATCTAATAAAACGGGTAAATTTGCTTTTAAAACTTCTTTTTCAAATAATTGTTCAGAGATTTCGGCTATATTAGCCATAGATACTATCCTTTAATTTTTTTATTTATAATTATACATAAATTATAAATAATTATTATTAATAATGTAATAACTAAATATTAAAGTCAATAATTTTTTATTAAGCTAATTAAGTATGTTTACTAATAATAATTTATTTTAGGTATTGTATGAAAATTTAATCTAAAATAAAAATATGTCAAAGAATATACCTAACGAACAGGATGTGGTAGTAGTCGGCGGTGGGACTAGTGGAGTCATGTGCGCCCTAGGGGCAATACGTTATGGGTTAAAAGTTACTTTGATCTGTAATAAGTCTGATTTTTCCCAATCGTCGTTATTAGCAGAATTTATTCCAAGTAAAGCTTTTGCCTACTCCGCAGCATTAGCTAACAAGATAAAGCAGGCTAAGCATTTCGGATTAGATTCTAGTTTAGCTCCAGTTAATTTATCTAGAGTTAATGGTTATGTGCAACGTATAGTTCAAGAGTTGCAGCAAGAAAATGATTTAGAAACTTTTGAAAAATTAGGAGGGTCTTTATTAATTGGAACTGCAAGATTTGTAAATAATCATACGATATTAGTTGGTAATATACAGGTTTTTAGTAAATATTTTGTAATAGCAACAGGTACCCGGGAGGCGGCTTGTAACATTATAGATTTTGAACAAGCTGAGCCTATAAAATATCGTCAAATCTTTTATAAAAGTAACTTAGCTAAAAAAACAATAATTATTGGTGGTAGAGCAGAAAGTTTAGAAATGGCCCAAGCCTTAGCAAGATTTGGCAGTAAAGTTACTTTAATTAGTTCTAAATCGAAAATTTTACCATTAGAAGATCAGGAATTAGTAAAAAAACTCCAAAACACCTTAGAAAAAGAAGGAGTAACGTTTTATTTAACAACCAATGTATTACAATTTTATTTGCAAAATCAACGGAAACTGTTAGTTTGCCAAGATAGCTGTGGGGATAAATTTGCAGTAGATGCTGAAGAGATAATTGATATGCGAGATCCTCAACCTAACGTAGAGGATCTTACTTTACAAAATACCAGCATTCAATATTGCAGCGAAGGAATTTTAGTAAATAGTAGGTTACAAACTAGTGAAAAAAATATTTTTGCTATTGGTTCTGTTGCTAAATCGTCGTTTAAATCAGTACATTTAACAGAACATCAAATAAACGTTATTTTAAGTAATATTGTTTTTAAAGTTCCTAGAAAAATAAATTATAAATTAATTCCTCGAGTACTTTTTACATGCCCACAATTAGCTACTATTGGAATAACTCAAATTCAACAATCAGATCAAAAACAAATTAAAGTTTTACAATTTGATTTTAATAAAGTAGATGCAGCTATTTTGCAACGGCACTCTTCTGGTGAAGTAAAATTAATTTGTCAAAGAGATAAATTATTGGGTGCGTCGGTGTTAGGCCCTATAGCTACAGAGCTTATAGCAGAGTATAGTTTTGCTATGCAAGTTGGTGCTGGAGTATCCGATATTGCTAATAGTATCCATGCTTATCCTACCTTATCACAAATTAATAAACGAGTAGCACATAAGATTTTTAATAAAAATAATTTACTAATTTCAACTACCACCGTAGCTATAGAAAAAGCTATGCATAAAATGCATCAAATGGTTTCGATGTTATCGTTTGCAACTTAGAAGTACATTTAGTATTACATATATATACTACGCATTGGATTAGGGGTGGGTGTTGGGGTCGGATTTGACACTAAATTATCTGATGAAGATGTAGTTGGTAAATAATGTGGCTGATTAGTATAAGCAGTTAGTATAGGTCGATTTGCATGTGCTTTTCTTGAGGTTGGAGCAGGGTCGTCTGCAATATTCATTTCACTGGTATCATCTGGTAAAATGTTTGTAGCGCCAATAGCACTGCTCATTTTCTGAATTTTTCTTGTTAATTCTTTATACGTAGTTTTACAATTTTGACTATAAGCCATACTTACTGTAGCACACACTCCGGCACAACCAGCCACTAAACTAATAGCAGGAATTTTAATGGCGGCGGAAATAAATGCTAGTATAGTTGTTGTTCCTTGCAATACGTGGGAACAGACTTCTAAGGTTTTATTTAGTTTTTCCCATCTTCCGCGGGCCTTTATAGCGTGGGTAATTTCGGCTTTAAAATCGTTATTTATTAAGATCGTGCATTGTTCTTGTAGCGTAGGGTCGGCATGGTTTGAAGGCTGCACCACAGGGGTCGAACATTGTACCACAGGAGTTAAAGATTGTGCTGCAGGATCTGTATTTATCATTTTTTTCCTCCAGGAGGTTTCTAACAAAACTTCCATAAGAACTAGTTTATAGGTCCTGTATACTGAACATAAATGTTTAACGTAGTTAGTTTGTATGTCAGTATAGTTATCTATGTTAAGTATAGTGTATTTAGCGAGAGTTTTGTTTTTCTAATAACTTAGAAAAAACAATTTCAGGAGTTATTTCTGTTAGGCATGGTTGTTTAGTTAAAGAACGTTTATATTTGTATTCTAAACAAACTTTAGATAAGCATGGTGAGCAATGGTATTGGGATTGTAAATTAATACTATTATTACCAGCAACTGCTGATTTATAAGTACAGGTGGCACCATATATAGTAACTATCGGTATGTTAAGGGCTCCAGTTAAATGTGCAAAACCAGTATCTACTGCTACAACTGCAGTAGCATTAGCAAGCATACAGGCTATTTGTTCTATATTCATTTTAGGTAATACTACAACGTTAGTACTATTAGCTGCCAATTGTTCAACAAATTGTTGTTCTCTTAAATTAGAAAAAGTTACAACCACGTAAATATTTTTAGCGGCTAATAATTGATTAAGTTGATGCCAATATTTTGGATCCCAATATTTAGTTTCCCAAGTAGTACCATGTAAAAAAACTATATAATTATCAATTTTTTTAGCAACTAGTTCTGGTAATTTTGAAAAATATTGTTTATTTAAGCCAGAATCGATATAAGTTTCTTTATCAACATCAATTGTATAATTTAATGCTAGAGAAAATAACTTGCGAATTCTAGTTATAGCATGTAATTGTCTTTCTATATTAAATTTATAATTATAAAAACAACTTGCTAGTGGTTCTCGGCAAGAAGACCAATTAAAACCTACTAGCTTAGTAGGTTTAATATATTTGGCTATTAGTGCACTTTTTAGTAATCCTTGAGCATCAATTATTAAATCGTATTTTTTAGTTCTTAATTTTAATAAATTAGATAAAACGTTTTTTATATTTTTTATATTTTTTTTGGTTTTTCGCAAAGGTATAGAAATAATTTGGGTAATAATTTTATTATTTTGAGAATAATTTAATAAGCTAGGTATAGCCTCAAAATTTTCGTCTATTAGCCAATCAATAGTTAAATCGTTAATATTACGTTTAGCGTCTATTATTGCCGGGAAAGTATGGATAATATCTCCTATCGAAGATAGCTTAATGATTAAAATTTTCATAATTTATATTATTTATACATATTTTGAATACAGTTAGATATTTCTTCTACAGTTATTTGTTTCATGCATTTATGGTGTCCTAATGGACAGGTACGAGCGAAGCAAGGACTACAAGGTAAATGTTTATTAATTATCTGTACATGTTCTGCTAATGGAGGGGTGAACTTAGAAGAGGTAGCTCCATAAATTGCAATAATTTTTTTATTAAAACTAGCAGCGATATGCATTAATCCAGAATCATTACAAACTACTACATCAGCTAAAGATAATAAATCTATAGTATCTAATAACTTTGTTTTGCCAGAAAAATTTAGAATTTGAGAAGAAGGATCGGTTATTTGTAAATCTGGTTTAGTACCAAAAAGCCATACTTGCCATTGTTTTTTTACTTGCATGGATGCTAATTCAAGATAATATTCTTCTGGCCAACATTTAGCTTCTCCGAATGCCGCTCCTAAACATAGCGCTAAAACAGGTAAATTATTATTAGTATTAATAGCAAATTTTAGTTTTAGTTGATCTATATTTTCTTGATTAACCGTTAATTTTGGAGTTGGTTGTTCGTTGGGTAATGGATAATTGGCTTGATAAGCTAGTGCTATATAACGTTCCACCATGGTTTTATAAATAGATTTTTTTAAATATCTAATATCATTAAGTAACCCAAAACGCATTTCTCCGATCCAACCAATGCGTTTGGGAATTTTAGCAAACCATGGGATTAATGCAGATTTCCAAGAATTAGGTAAAACTATAGCGCTAGTATAATTATTTTTTTGTAATTCTCTGCCTAAATAATAACGTTTTTCGAAAGACCATTCCCCATGTTGTAAATCTAGTTCGATGCCATTAGCTACTTCTGGCATGCGTTCTAATAATGGTAAGCTCCAATTAGGAGCAGCTACGTCTATGGTAATTGCAGGATTAACCTGATAGAGGCTTTTAAATAATGATTGAGCCATAACCATATCACCCAACCAAGAAGGGCCAATTACTAAAATTTTTTCGCTAGGGTTTATTTGTTTCGGCAAAAACATATTCTATTCCGCAATATGGACAAGTAATTAATTTTTGTTCTTTAATAGGCAAATAAATTTTAGGATGAAGATCCCAGGTTGCTTGATTAGGTACTGTTGGTGGACAAGATAATGGCAAATCTTTTTCAGTAACAATAATTTGTCTATTTTGATTAGGTTTATTTTTATCAAGCATTGGTTTATTATTCACTAAATTATAATAAAAATTTATGATAAATTAATGGATAGGTTTATGCAAAAAATATTAATAGTAATGCTAAGTTTATTATTATGTCAGCAACCAGCATTTGGATTTAAGATCTTTGGTGGAGATAATAGTAAAGATCAAAGCCCTAGTTCTAGCACTAAGCAGTCAGAAGAAAAACTAACACCAGGTGTTGATGCAACCCCGATTATTTCTAAAACAAATAAACCGGTTAAACTTTCTTTTGCAGATGCAGTAGAGCGAGCTGAGCCTGCAGTTGTTAGTATTCAAACAACTAAAGAAATGCCAATGGAATTACATCCGTTATTGCAGGATCCATTTTTTAGATTCTTTTTTAACGATCCAAATGGTAATAATCAACAGCCAGGCAAAGGTGGTAACAATGAAATACCTAAGCAAGTTCAACAAGGATTGGGTTCTGGGGTTATTATTAATAAAAAAGGCTATGTTTTAACTAACAATCATGTTATTAAAGATGCCAAATCTATATCAGTAAAACTTACTGATGGCAGAACTAGCGACGCTAAAGTAATTGGCTCAGATGCTAAAACTGATTTAGCAGTTTTAAAGCTTAATAATTTAAAAGATTTGCCAGAAATTACTCTGGGTTCTTCTGCTAATTTACGGGTTGGAGATGTAGTACTGGCTATTGGGAATCCTTTTGGGTTCGAACGTACGGTCACCCTTGGGATAGTGAGTGCTAATGGTTCGTTACGTCAGAGGGTAGCGAATGACACTGTAGAGGGTTTTGGTGCGATGTTAGATAATTTAATTCAAACTGATGCAGCAATTAATCCCGGTAATTCTGGCGGAGCTTTAATCGATTCTGAAGGAAATTTAATTGGTATTAATATGGCGATCATCACTAATAAATACGATGCTCATAGTACTGGAATTGGTTTTGCTATCCCTATAGATTTGGCTAAAACAGTTATGCAGCAACTTATAGATACTGGATATATTGTTCGTGGCTGGTTGGGTGCATATTTAGGGGATATTACCGATGAGATAAAAAAATATCTTAATTATAAAGAAAAATCAGGAGTATATGTTAGAGGGATCTTCAGAAATAGTCCCGCCGAAAGAGCAGGGTTATTATCAGGAGATATAATTGTTAAAATTAATGGTCAAGAAGTTAAAAATGTTACTGAAGCAATTAATATAGTTTCTAATTTATCTCCAAATAAAGGTTACCCATTTGAGATTTGTAGAAAAGGCGAGTTTGTAACATTTTCTGTGGTTATTGCCGAACGACCAAAAGATAGTGAGTAATCTCGCATCGTACTACTTAATATAAATTTTTCCAGCTTTATTTATATATAAACAATAATTATTGATACAAAAATTACCGTTGTTATTAGTTAACCCATTTGGTAAAAACGTTATTATTTGAGTTTTTTGGTTACCAAAAAATTTTAGGGTTGGATCGGTGAAATTTAGTTGTAAGTGATGCAAAACTTTTAAGTTGGTATTATTATTTTGATTTTCTATAAAAATGATTAGATCATTGGTCCAATCTTGGCTACAAGTTTGTAAATTAAGACTAGGGCATAAGTGTACTTTAGTACGTTCTTTAATAGCTTCCGAACGAGTTAAATATAGTGCTTGTTGTAGTTTTTTTAATTTTAAAAGATTTTTATGGTTTACTGTATTATTAAAATAATTGTAAAACCCGAATATTGAAATTATTATAACTATAGAACTAAATATCATTAATTGAATTAATGATATTGCTTGGGTATATTTAATAGGTTTATTTTTTTTGATCAGCATGTGCTTTACAACAAAAGATTTTACCATCACAATGAATAGCATCTTCCATAGGTAAATATAAATTACAAGTAGCACATTTAGTTAAGTTTTTAATTAAATTTTTGTTATTATGGTTATTATTATATTGTTTATCGTTTTTAATAATCAATTTTGATGCTATTAGCTTCCAACAAATTTTAAATAACATGAATATAAAACAAATAATTATTAGCCTTAGCATTAAGTTTCTCCTAAAATACGGGTATTATATAAATTTAAACTTTTATTTTTAGAACGGATGTTTTTATTATGTTAAAACGAATAGAATATTTAAATTTATTTGTATTATTATGCCTGATTTGTTGTAGTAATTGCAGTAATAATATACAAAAAACCGGCAAACCAGTTGATCGACCAACTGGGTATTTAATGGCAAATCGTGATAATTTGCTTATGCAAGGGCATACTACTAGTTTTGTAGATGGTTATATAGATGGTTGTAAATCTGGGCAAAATAAGGCTGGAGATACTTTATTTGAGTATATTAAAGATGAACATAGGGCAGTTATAGAAAATGATTATTTTACAGGTTGGGAGCAGGGTAATAGTTTTTGTTACGAGCATATGCGCGATTTAATCAAAAATAATAATGGTTACCCTAGTGCTTATAATAGTAAAGAAGCTTTAGAACGAGAAAAGCAACGTATGTGGTCTGAACTTAGAAAATAATTAAATAAATGGGAGTAGTTGTTATGCCAATATATGAATATGAATGTTTAACTTGTCGAATACGGTTTGAAAAAATCCAAAAAATATCTGATGCACCTATACAGATTTGTCCAGAGTGTAATAGCGATACGGTAAAAAAATTAATTTCTGCAACAAGTTTTAGATTAAAGGGCCAAGGTTGGTATGAAACAGATTTTAAATCCAGCAAAGAGAAAAAACGTAATTTAGCAGGTTCAGAAGAGTCAAAAGAGGCGTAGCATGGCGGGTCATAGTAAGTGGGCAAATACCAAATTTAGAAAAGAAGCGCAAGATCAAAAACGTGGCAAGTTATTTACTAGGTTTATTAGGGAAATTACTATAGCGACTAAGCAAGGTGGTCCCGATCCTAGTACTAATCCCAGATTAAGAGCGGCTATAGATAAGGCTTTAAGTGGAAACTTAACTAGAGATGCTATTGAGCGGGCTATAAAACGTGTAGTTGGTGGAGAAGACAAAGATCTAGAAGAGATCAGTTATGAAGGATATGGTCCAGGTGGTACAGCAGTTATGGTAGAATGTTTAACAGATAACCATACTAGAGCAGTGTCTAATGTAAGACATATGTTTACTAAATATGGGGGTAATTTAGGAGTAGACGGTTCGGTTAGTTATTTATTTACTAAAGAAGGACATATAATTCTTAAGCCTAAAATAGCATTATCTGTGGAGCAGACAGATAATATTATGGAAACAGCCATTAATTTAGGAGTTTTAGATTTTGAGCGACAAGATGGTTTAATTTTAATAACTACAGAACCCAAAGATCTTCATAATATTAAACTTGCTTTAGAGAAAACTATGCCATCAGACGTAGTTATAGAGAGCGCTGAAATTGCTACCATCGCTAAAAATTATATTAAACCAGAAAATTTAGAGGCAGCTAATAAAATTATAAAATTTTTAGATGCTTTAGAAGATTTAGATGATGTACAAAATGTATACTCTAATGTTGATTTTAAAGATTATACTGATCATGCTGATTTTGGGAATTGATCCTGGTTCAAGAATCACAGGTTTTGGAATAATAGAGTCTAATAAGCGAAAACAACATTATATTGCTAGTGGTTGTATAAAAATTATAGGTACCGACTGGTCGTTACGTTTAAAACAAATTTATGATGATTTATTAGAGATTATTAATCAATATAAGCCAGATCAAATTAGTATTGAAAAAGTTTTTGTGCATAAAAATCCTAATAGTGCTTTAAAATTAGGGCAAGCTAGAGGAGCTGCAATTGTAGCTGCGGCTAGTTGTGGTTTTAAAGTACATGAGTATTTCCCCAGGCAAATTAAGCAAGCAGTAGTTGGGTATGGGCAAGCTGATAAGCAACAAGTGCAGCATATGGTACAAATTTTATTGAGTTTAGATAAAATGCCTAAGGCAGATCCTGCTGATGCATTGGCTATTGCCATGTGCCATGGGTTGCATATTCAATAGAGAAAAACAACTAAGGGTTTCGGCTGCATATACAATAAACAGATAGTCTTATATTAAGTTATTAAGTGATAATCATTTTTAAAAGTTAGTAGAATTAATGTTTTTTATGATACAATAGTTAGAAAATTAAATGGGAGTTGTAGTAATGTTTAAAATATCAAAAATTCTTATTTTATTAGCCTTAGTATTTAATGTCTTAATGTTTAATTTGTGTTTTGCAAATGATGTAAGCGCAACTAAATTTAAAGATTTAACCAAACAAATTGTAGATATTAGTCAAGTAATTAAAATAGCCAAGACAGATAAAGAACGGCACGAAAAGCTTGGTATGGTAACATCTATTAAATGGGATGATGAAAAGATTGAAAAGTTAGAACAAGAAAAATCAGAGTTAGAAGAAGAATTATTGTTATTATATTTATATAATAGGGCATTTTGAGACAAAAACGTTCTTGAATCTCATCTAAGCTGTTCTATATTAAGCCCTAAAGCTTTAGCTATTTTTTCTAGGGTAATTCTACGTATTTTTGAATTTGGAGCTTCTATTTGAGATAAAGCAGCTTGAGAGATCCCTATTTTATTAGCAACCTCTTTTTGGGTAATTTTTAAATATTCTCGCCATGCTCTAATACGACTCATGTCTTTATTAATTACTAATCTCATGACTTCATTAGGGATAGTGTTAGATATTGTGGGATCAGAGTATATTTTTAAAAAATCGCTATAAGGCAAAACAACGAATTCTGGTTTACCATTTTTCGTAATCGTTTGATATTCAATATGTGCTTTCATCACGTTTTTTACCTCCTCGATCGAAATAACTTGGATATTTCCATTTATATCAAAAAACACTCTGTGTTTTCCTACTCTTAAACGATAATTATATTCATGGTTTTTAAGAGCTTTAATATTTGTACAATTAACTAATTGCTCTATAGATGTAAAAATAATCTTACAAGTTTCTTTGTTTTTAATTTTCTCAATTTGTCGAGCAGCTTTTGGTTTCCAAAGTATTTTAAACAAAATATTAACTTCAGTTCTTTATATAAGTTAATTATAAGTAAAAAATAAGTGTTTTGTCAAATAGAATTTTTATTTAAATGCTTCAACAAATCTTTTGGCTCACCTTCAATATAAACAATTTAGTGATAAACTTGGGATAAAAAACGACACGATAGGGCATTTTGAGATTAGGATTTTTTTATGCCAATAGATGTTCAATGGTTATAACTGAATCAAAATAATTTTGTTCCATAACATTTTTTATAACTCCGGAGGCTGATATTAAAACAGGGCTTATAGAAAATGATTTTGGAATACAAAGCCGATTTATCTTTTCTTGAATTTCTTGGATGATATACATTCCAAGCGGTTGATTAGTAAATTTACATTCAATAATCAATAGTCTATTTTTTTTTAACACGATCATTAAATCTACTTGAGCCATTGGTGATTTTTCGTTTTTAGATCTGTGTTTTTGAGAATGGTATGGACCAAAATTTATGATGTTTTCTGGGTGTATGTTTAATAATTGTATAATTTTTTTTATATTTTTTTGACAAAAACGTTCGAATGCAATACCCATAAAAGCATCTAATTTCCTTCCTTGAAGTGCTTTAAAAACTTCTTCTCCTAATCCTTGTTCAATTTTTTTTTTATTTGGATATATAAAATAAAAATAAAAATGCAGAAATTCATCGCTTATATTATATTTTATGGTTTTCTTTTTTTCTTTTCCTTTAAAATCTAAAGATCTAAAATGTGTTATAAAATCAGCATTTTCAAGAGTATCTAGGTATTCTTTAAAACCGCCGCCTGATAAATGAATAACTTTGCTTAATTCACTTTGAGACATTTTGTTTTTAGATAAAAGGTAGACTATATCAGTATAAGTGTTATATTTTTTAAATTGTTCTTTAAAAATAGTTTCAAATTCATTTACAAAAAAACCATTTTGTTTAAAAAAATTATTTGTGATGTTATCGTAAAAAGAAATTTTAGTATTCATTTGTTCAAGGTATTTTGGAATACCGCCAACAGTCATTAAAAAAAGTGTTTTTTCGTATAAAGAGTATTTTTCTGGGAAAAAATCTTTAGCTTCGTTACAAGGTAGCGCTTTTAATTTTATTTCAAAAGTTTTTCTATTATGTAAAGCTTGAGAATGGAGTATATGCTTTACCATAAAATTTGCTATAGAACCGCAAAGTATTAAGGTTAAATTAGGATTTTTGCTCCATTTATTATCCCAATAGTATTTTAATAGTGAAACTAATTCTGTTCGTTCCGATGCCATCCAAGGAAATTCATCGAATACAACATAATTTGATTTTTTTATAAAATATGGAGTAATTATATCAAATGCTTCTTCCCAAGTACTACCTTTCAATATAGGCAATTTTTCTTGTTCTGAAAATTGTTTAAGAAAATGAGCAACTTGTTTTTCTACAGAATAATTTTTTACAGCTTCGAAGAAATAACTTTGTTTAAATTCTATTGATTGCAATAAAAAACTTTTTCCCACTCTGCGTCGACCGTATAGTATTCCTAGTTCGCTTTTTTTTGAATTTAACGCATTGAATATTATTTGCTTTTCTTCTTGTCGACCAATTAGTTCTTTAACTTTCATTTATTAATTTTACGGTTGTTTTTTTATAAGATAATTTATTTATACTATAGATCGGGAGATTGAGAATGTCAAACTGTTTCTCCCGATCTGTTGATTTTTTAGTAGATTGGGAGAAACAAGTCAATATATAAAACTAATGTATACTTACGTTACCAAAGCATTAGCTATGGTTTTTGATATTTCATTAGCAATTTCGTCACCTACAAATAGCCAATTACCAGAGGGATTACATTCTAAAAAAATCTCTCTTCCTTCCTGATCTACAATAAAATCATAGGCACCATAAGTAAGGTTAGCTTTTTGTTGAAACTGTATAATATTCTTATGTGTTTCTCGACTTAATTCAGTGATACTAAAAAAATCCATATTGCTTGCGGTACGCCAATCAATAGAACCATCTTTATCTAATTGAGAATCAATTTTAATAACAAAAACATGATTATTAACCACATAAACTCGAAGTTCATAGCTTTTTTCAATTAAAGGCTGGTATATTCTTGGCATTACGATAGAATCTTTTGCTAATATTGGATCGGCTATATTAAATTTTTCAGTAAAAATTTGTCTACCATTTTCTTCAAAAATACAAGATAGATGTTTGCGGGCTAATAACTTTGTTTTTAATTTAATCGTTTCTTCATAGTCATTAGTTATAGTAGTATCTGGTATTATTAATCCACACTTAGAGGCTAACATCAATTGGTATGCTTTATTATCTGTGCGTATTTCTGCATCGATATTATTAACGGTAAAAAGATTGTTATTTAAAAAATTAATAGCATTCGAAGAGATATACCATTCGCTGGATTTATAAATATCTTCTCTGCTACTGTTGACCCAGTATTTTTCTGAATCAGTTTGTGGTTTTGGTCTCCAATAGAAGCTTAAAATGTCTTTTTCAATATCGTATTTCTTGTTATCTATATTAATAATAGTTTTATGTCCGCTCATCGTAATAGTATGTGTCAAATGGTGTCCTTTTTTATACCGTTCAAGTAGTAAAGGAGTAACACCGAGCTTTAATAATTCTTTAGAAATGGCGTTAATGTGTTGGTCTTTATCGTGTCCATAAATAAGAACTATAGCCATTTTTCGCTCTTCTTATACTGTAAGTAAAGCATTTCTGCAAACTCCAGACTCAAAATATGTGGTTGGTGTTTATTAGCTAATCTAATATAGCATGATAAAATGCCAGGTACTCCAGTCATAAAATCTTTTGGTTGAAAGTGGGGATTTTCAAGGTTAAAGCAGCATTGTATTAACTTTTCGACCCAATATTCTAATATTTCTTCTAATTCATGTATCATATTCAAATAAGAATTAGATTGTGTATAAAGATATAAGTCCAATAGATACTCTATACTACCAATAAAACCGTGACATTGTATAGGAAGGCTTGCTTTAGTATTTTTTATTAGTAGTTGTGCTACCTTATTGGCTATTTCAAGACCATCCTCAAAAATACCATATTTATATGTCCTTAAAAATAATTTTGCTATTCCAAGAGACCCATTGCACCAAAATGGTAGAGTTAGATTACCATCCTTCTTATCAGGCCAGGCTAAACTAATATTGTTTATGGTTGGTTTAGCTTCTTTAAGAAGAAATTTAAGGGATTTGTTAATGTAAGATACAGCTTCTTCATCTTTACTTATTAAAAAATAATCTAAAATAGCATCGGCTATACCAGCTACTCCATGTGCATATCCTAAATGTATATCTTTTTTATTTAACTTGAAATCTTTTTCAGTTGAATATTTTGAAGGGTTATACCAATAAATTTCATTATTATTTTGTATGGCGGTATTTTTAAGATAAGCATACATTAGGCGGGCGCATTCCAGATATTCATTCTTTTTTGTAATTTTCCAGAAGATACAATTAGTTCGTATTCTGCCTGCTAGGCCATTAAACAGATCTACTGATAAAAATGCATGTTTATTCGTAGCTGACAGGAATTTTTGAGCGTTATGAATAATATTTGGATCGTCCAAAGCTAATCCTGCATATAAAGAAGCTAATGAACAACCAGAATCTCCTACATACAGCCCAGGGATGGTATTATAATGCATGTCTCTGGAATGTAATAAATGTATGGTGTTTTTTTTAACAATTTGTAAGAGCAGATTGTTTTTTTCTGACATTAAATAATGAGATAAGCCTAGCACACTTCCAGCAGTTCCTCTTAAATCGTATATTTTTTGATTTTCGTTAGTTGTATGATATATAATCTTTTCTTCTGAGCTAGAAATGGTTGATGTAAGGAAATTATCTATGATGCGAGCAGCAGACATCATGAAATTTTGAGATGATAATGAAGCCAAGTAAATATGGTCGTTCCTTTTTTCTAGATCTATTTTTGCATCTTTTAAGGATTTATATTCCAAATTCAAACAACGTAATATACAATTTTCTATTAATGGATCTAAAGTATGGTTTATTTTGCTTGGTAATAAAATATCTTTTCCAAATTCTAGTGGATTAAATCCAGGGTCGGTATTTGAAGCTAGGTAATAAAGTATTGCTCCAAAACTATAGATATCATCACTATATTCTGGCTTATCGCCACTTAATCGTGGATTAGTGGCAAATCCAGGTGAGCCACAAGTATAGAAATAGATGTTATTTTTTGTATCGCATGCTGAGTTGAAATCGATAACTTTAATTTTATTCTTTGGTGTCAAGAGGAAGTTTTGTAGCTTTAAATCAGCATGGATTATTTCTTTCTCATGAAGATCAATAATAATTTTAATTAGTTGATTTGCAAAATTATATAATTCATCATTAGTTAAAAATCTACAGTTCGTAATATAGTTCTGTAAATTTTCATATAAACTATTGCCATGGATATCTTCCATGATTAGCACATAATTTTTGTTTTTATCGTGAAATGCATTATATAATTTTGGAGTATATTCTGAATTGTTTAATTTAAGTAGAATATTTCCTTCATTAATAACCCTATCTATAGAGGTGTTACCCTGGGTATCAAGAAATGAATTAAAATACCCTATTTTTACAATGCAACGTTGTTTATTAATCAAATCTATAGCTAAAAAAACTTCGCTTGATATGCTTATGTTAAGTTGAATACACTTCCAATATCTATTTTCTACAATATGAACAGGTTCATTTGGTTTGTCTGCATAATTAAAAGGATCTAAAACATGATTGAATTCTTTATAAAAAGGCTCTCTTATATCAAATAGATCTTTACCTTCTTCTCCGTCAATAGTAGGCAGTACTGCCCCCCATAAATTTTGTTGATATCTTGGGGTAAACGAACCCCATCGATAATATACAATAGAATTTTTGTATTGCTTGTCGGTCATTATTCTAGGAGCAATTAATCCTTGAGTTTTTTGATAAAGTAATTCTGCTATTTTTACTGCAAATTGATCGTTATCTGGATAAACTGTTATAAATTTACCAGCTTGAACAGTATTATAGGGATTGTGGTTTAGATTTGCTAAAAATTCTATAGAATCAGCTACTTTAAAACAAGCTTTCTCTTGTACTAAGATTGGTAAGACATATTCAAGTATTTCTCCGGCATTTTGAAGATTAGCTGAAATATGTAGCTTCCACCCACATGTTCTATTTTTATAATCTATAGGGTATACCACTAGCCATTTAAATTCTTTATTGTCTTTATGGTATGCTTTTTGCTCGGCAATTTCACGCTCACTAAGTAATACAAGTAATTTTTCTTTGATGTTTAAATTCCAGTTTATTTGAGTGTTCATGAATAAGAAATAAATGATATGTAATTTAGATCAGGATCTTGATCAGCTCCTGGTGGTGTACCACAATATTCTACGCATTCAAAACCTGCCTTTTGTAATAAAGATACATATTCATCATCTTGATAAAATTGAATGGTATTCTTTAGAGTATCAACAGAAAAGTCAATATTACTAATAAAAAAATATTTTGCTTCTAATGTTTTTTCTTCGGTATTCCATATGTTTTTATTGAGCACAGTATGATCGTGAGCACAATAAAAGTCGTCTTTTTTAGCACTCCAAGCTCGATATTTTTTATAATTATCTAAATTTATATACTTCATGACTTCAAGGTAAAAAATTCCTCTGGGGTTTAGTGCTGCACGAATATTGTACAAGATGTTTTGTGCTAAAGTTTTGTTAAAAATATTAAATATGCTATAAGGAAAAATTATTAAGTCATTAGCTTGTGGTAATGGTTCTTTGGTAATATCAGTAACCATAAACTGGCAGTTTAAATTTTGTGGAGTAGTTTTTTTTGCATAATCTATTGCATAATGGGAAATATCTATACCTATAGAATGATGCCCATGGATTGCTAGCTCTCTTGTGTAATGCCCTATTCCACAGCCAATATCTAGTATTTGCAAGTTGTTTTTTCCATGCAAAAGCCTTTCTGTAAGCCATTTAATATGTAATTTTACATTTTTTAAGGATCTACCTCCTCTGTTATCTTCATCACAACATTGTAGGCGAAAGATTTTTTCTAGATATCTTTCGTCTGAAAAATCATTAGCATTCATGTGTGTTAAGTATATATGATTATGATTATGATTATGGTTTTGGCTTAGGGCAACATGGGCTGCAGCAACTTACTAGGCTACTACATGAATCAGATGTTGTGCCTGCTTCAGATGGGCATAAAAGGGTTGGAATTGGAATCCAGGCATATAATGGGTTGCCATCTTCATCTGGTTCATCAATTATATTGTATTCATGCAATACACTTGTTGGATCCTCAATAATCTTACTGGTAAATTGTTTATTCATGATAAGATCAGCAATGATATTATCAACTTGATTTCTTATAACATTAATATTATTCGACAACATTTTTGCTCCTTGTTAAGGGGTTATCCTTAACCTATGCTTGTATTAGTAGATTACTGTTTGTTGGGTGTAAATATGCAATAATAATTTTTAAAATACAATAGGTGGAGCAATTTTTTTATTTTGAACATGAAGCTAGCATTTGAAAAAAAACTTTTTGCGTTATATGCTTTTATGCTAGTTTCGCTCGGGTTGTATTGTGCTTGGCTTATTATAATTAGTCATTCTTTCGATAGTGAAATGATTAAAAATCTTCTTTACTATGCTACTAAATATATTTCTTCTTCTTTTTTTCTTTCATGTTTGCTACTAATGTTTACTATTACATATATTAAGAATTTTGAATTACAACCAATGCTTGTTTTCTTGAAGCTTAACAACCCTATTTATGCTGTCTTTAGCATGGTTACTTGTATCTGTTTGATATATATAATTAGTTTTAAATGTAAAAAATTTGGCCTTAATTTACCGATCATTTTATGCCCTATAGCTGAAGAAATCTTTTTTACAGGGACGTTGTTTCAAGTATTACAACAAAGATTTTCAATTCGCAGATCAGCATTACTCAACTCTATTTGTTTCGCATTATTTCATTTACCTGGTTGGTGGATAATACAAAACTGGAGTATTACAGCTATGGGAGATCGGCTAGTATCATTATTTCTATTTGGGCTGATAACTTGTTTTGCGTTTCATAAATGTCGATCTTTGTGGATTTCTATTTTAATTCACTGGTTAAATAATGCTATTGCTTTCTTATATTTCCACTCGGTTGCATAAAGACAGCAATTCTAATGGTTCACCCTCAATATAAACAATTTTATTTTTTTGATTAGAGCCCAAAATAATTTTGATTTGATTTTTTTTTAACCCCCATATTTTTGATAATAAATTTATAATGGCTTTATTAGCTTTACCGTCTTCTGGTGGGGCAGTAGTATAAATTTTTAAAATTGGTTGGTTATTTTGATCTAAAACAACATCGCCGATGCAATTTTTTTTGGCTTTAGGACTAACTTTTATAGCAAAAGTTAAGCCATTTTCTTTGATTGTAAACAACTTGATTGTAAACAAAGTCTTTCTCATATTACAATATTCGCATGAATTTGAATTTTTTGGAATTTGAGCAACCAATAGCTGAATTAGAAGAAAAAATTAAAGAACTCAGACTAGTTGGCAATGATGCAGAAATCAATATTAGCGAAGAAATTGCTCGGTTAGAGCAAAAAAGTCGCGAATTAACTGCGCACATATTTAAAAATTTATCTAGCTGGCAAATAGTCCAGTTAGCTAGACATCCTAAACGTCCATACACTCTAGATTATATAAATTACATGATTAAAGATTTCGATGAGTTACATGGAGATCGTAATTTTGCTGATGATAAATCAATGGTGGCTGGTATTGGGTTATTAGATAATATTCCAGTTATGATAATTGGCCAACAAAAAGGTCGAGATACTAAAGAAAAAGTTATTCGTAATTTTGGTATGCCGCATCCTGAAGGTTATCGTAAAGCCTTAAGATTAATGCAATTAGCTGAAAAATTTAATTTACCAATTATTACTTTAATTGATACACCAGGAGCTTATCCTGGTATTGAAGCAGAAAATCGTGGTCAAAGTGAAGCGATTGCTTATAACTTAAAAGAAATGTCTACTCTTAAGGTGCCAATTATTTGTGTTGTTATTGGAGAAGGGTGTTCTGGTGGGGCGCTTGGTATTGGAGTTGGAGATAAGGTTTTAATGTTGCAGTACTCCTATTATGCCATTATTTCTCCTGAAGGATGTGCAGCAATTTTGTGGAAAAATTCAGAAAAAGCTCCTGAAGCCGCTCATGTTATGGGGATCACCGCTAATCGTTTACTAGAAATTGGTTTAATCGATGAGATTATTCCAGAACCATTAGGTGGTGCGCATCGATCTATACCAAACATGGCCAATATATTAAAAGAGCGATTAGTAACCCATGTATCGCAATTGAGTAAATGGTCTACAGATGCTCTTTTAGAAAATAGATATTTACGTCTTATGAAATTTGGTCGTCAATAATAGTGAAGTGTGGTTTACTAAATAAAGAATATTTTTATAATATTTGCTTAGAATTAGGATTAAAGAATAATATTAATAACAATGTTTGGATAGGGTTTAGCGGTGGCTTAGATTCTAGTGTAATGTTATATTTAAGTTATTTAGTATTTTCTAATAATCTAAACTATAAATTATATGCAGTATATATTAATCATGGTGTTAATAAAAACGCTAATTATTGGCAACAACACTGTCAAACAATTTGCAAAAAATTCAATATAGAATTTAAAGCAATACCAGTAACTGCAGATCCAAAACAAATAAAAGAATTTGGATTAGAAGCCGCATTAAGAATTTGTAGAAAAGAAGTTTGGCAGAAATTATTGGCTCCACAAGATACTTTATTATTGGCGCATCATTTAAATGATCAAGCAGAAACAGTATTTTTAAGATTATTAAGAGGATCTGGTTTAACAGGGTTGGGGGCAATCCATCCAGTATGTTTTTTTGATAAAGTTAAAATAATTCGCCCATTATTACATTTTACTCGTCAAGAATTAGAGTGTTTCGCTAAACAACATAATTTGTCTTATATAACAGATGATAGTAATTATGATCAAAAATTTACTAGAAATTTTTTACGACATGAAATTTTCTCCAAATTAATAACTAAGTGGCCAAAATGTATAAATAATATTGGGCGTACAGTTAAACATTTGCAACAAGCAGATTTGTTTATAAAGCATCAAGCAAGCATAGCTTTGATGCAGTGTTGTAAAAATTTAAAGTTTAAAAATATTTTGATAATTAGTGAATTGTTAAAATACGATTCTTTTTTGCAGGCAGAAATTTTAAGAATGTTTATTATAAAACAAGGATTTAATCCACCAGATGAAGCAAGATTAAATAAAATATATACAGAAATTATTGCTGCCAAAATAGACCGCCAACCAAAGTTAAATTTACGACAATATGTAATTTATCGTTATCGGGATCAATTATATGTATATTCTACTGAATATTTACATAATAACGATTTAAATAGAAAAAAATTAAGTTTCAAAACTACTCTAGATGATTTAGAAATTTATTTTGGTGACTCTATTAATCTAGTTGGAGCAAATAAAGCCAAAAAAATATTTCAAAATTTAGGGGTTCCGCCTTGGCAGCGTAAAGATTATCCTTTAGTATTTCAGCAAGGAAAATTAATTGCCATTCTTGGGTTATGGGTTAAGAAGGAAAAATAGAAAAACAATGATAAATAAAGCAGTAGGCAAATACATTTTCGTAACAGGTGGGGTGGTTTCTTCTTTAGGTAAGGGGATAGCATCGGCATCACTAGCGGCTATTTTAGAATCTAGAGGATTAAAAGTTACCTTAATAAAGTTTGATCCGTATCTAAACGTGGATCCAGGTACCATGAATCCATTACAGCATGGCGAAGTATTTGTTACTGACGATGGAGCAGAAACAGATCTAGATCTTGGTCATTATGAAAGGTTTATTAGTACCAAGATGAGTAAAAAAAATAACATCACTAGTGGACAAATTTTTGATTCAATAATTAATAAAGAAAGAAAAGGTGAGTATTTAGGTGTAACCGTACAAATTATTCCTCATGTTACCGACGAGATTAAACAAAAAATTATTGATGGTAGTAAAGGTTTTGATGTAAGCATTATAGAAATTGGCGGGACAGTTGGGGATATTGAGTCGCAACCATTTTTAGAAGCTATTCGTCAAATGCGTATTGAATATGGATACGAAAATACTTTATTTATTCATTTAACACTATTACCATACATTCCAACAGCCGGAGAAATTAAAACCAAACCTACTCAACATTCGGTTAAAGAATTACGTTCTATTGGGATCCAACCGGATATTTTGTTGTGTCGTAGCGCGCAAATGTTATCTAACAACGATCGTGCTAAAATTGCTTTATTTACTAACGTAATAGAGCAAGCTGTCATTTCTTGTCCAGATATGCCTACTATTTTGTCTATTCCTGTAGTATTAGCAAATCAAGATTTGGATAAAATAGTATTAGGCAAATTGAAAATTACGGCACCAATAGCTAATTTATCTGCTTGGCATAAAGTGCTTAATAACTTAAAAATCGCCGAACAATCTGATAATGCGGTTACTATTGCTATAGTTGGAAAATATATAAATTTTAATGATGCGTATAAATCGTTAAATGAAGCGTTAATTCATGCAAGTATTAATAATTTAACAAAATTAAAAATTATTAATATTTATTCAGAAGAATTAGAACATCCTAATTCTGAACAATTTAAAATTTTACAAACTGTTAATGGTATTATAGTTCCTGGTGGTTTTGGTAAACGTGGCATCGAAGGAAAAATTAAAGCTTGTGAATTTGCAAGAAAAAATAATATACCATTTTTAGGTATTTGTTTGGGGCTACAAATTGCGGTAGTTGAATATGCTAGGAATGTACTTGGTTGGATAGACGCTAATAGCACTGAATTTGATCATAATACTCAACATCCGGTTGTAGCTTTAGTTACTGAATGGTTAACTGCTGCAGGAACAATCGAACAACGTGATCATAATACGAATTTAGGTGGAACTATGCGCTTAGGTAAACAAAAAAGTATTTTAAGTGATAATTCTAAAATTAAACAAATTTATCAACAAGCAGAAATTTTTGAAAGACATAGACATCGTTACGAAGTAAACGAACAATATCTAGACCAATTAACTAAAGCAGGCCTATTATTTTCTGGATATTCTATAGATAATTTGGTTGAAGTACTAGAAATACCTACTCATCCTTGGTTTATCGGTTGTCAATTTCACCCAGAACTTACTTCTAAACCAGAATTTGGTCATTTATTATTTAATAGTTTTATTAAAGCGTCGCTTGCTAGGGCTAAAACATTATGAAATTATGTAACTTTGAAATAGGCTTAGAACAACCATTGTTTTTAATAGCAGGACCATGTGTAGTTGAAAGTGAACAATTAGCTATTGATACTGCCGGTGTTTTAAAAGAAATTACTAATGAGTTTGGTATTAATTTTATTTATAAATCATCTTTTGAAAAAGCTAACAGAACTTCTAAAAATGGTTTTCGCGGATTAGGACTAGATCAAGCATTAAATATTTTAAGTAAAGTAAAACAACAAATTAAAGTACCGATTTTAACAGACGTACATACTGATACCCCATTAGAAGAAGTAGCCGCAGTTGTAGATGTTTTACAAACCCCTGCGTTATTATGTAGGCAGACAGATTTTATACTACAAGTTGCAAAAACTAATTTGCCAGTAAATATAAAAAAAGGCCAATTCTTAGCCCCTTGGGATATGCAGAACGTGGTAGAAAAAGCTAAATCTACCGGTAATAATAATATTATGGTGTGCGAAAGAGGAGTAAGTTTTGGTTATAATTATTTAGTATCAGATATGCGTTCTTTAGTAATTATGCGTAATACTAATTGTCCAGTTATTTTTGATGTTACTCATTCGGTACAATTGCCAGGTGGTTTAGGAGATAGATCATCAGGACAAAGAGAATTTGTACCTGCCTTAGCAAGAGCGGCTGTTGCAGTTGGTATTGCTGGAATTTTTATGGAGACCCACCCAAATCCAGAGCAAGCTTTATGTGATGGCCCAAATTCTTGGCCATTAAATAAAATGCGATTATTGTTAAAATCGTTAAAAGAAATTGATCAAGCAGTAAAAGAAAATCAATATTTTAAACTATAAAGGTTTCTTCTTTTATTGCATGTTTTGGCACAAAAACTTTTAAAATATCAATCATTTTTTCTTTTAAAAGTGGCTTGATAAATATAGCGTTCATCGATACTTCTAAACATCGTTGCTTTTCTTCTGCGCTAAAATGTGCCGTGAGGGCAACAATAGGTACTTGGTTACAAGACATTTCTTTTTCGTATAAACGGATTTGTTTAGTTACTTCATAACCATTGATATCTGGTAAACCGATATCCATTAAGATCAAATCGTAGTGGTTATTTTTAAAAAGTTCAATCGCTGTTTCCCCATCTTTAGCAACACTAACATGACATCCAAAATTATTTAAGATGTTTTTTACTACTATTGCTGATTGTGTTTGATCTTCAACAATTAAAATTCTACCTTCCAGTTTTAAATTATCAGATGAAGGTGGTAGTAAATTAATTAATTCTTTATCAAAAAAAACATGATCAACTATAGACATCTCTTCTGCAAAATATTCATCTATTAGAGAACCACGCATAGGGATCAAACAAATAAACTTAGTACCTTTGTTGATATTGCTTTCAATATAAATTTCTCCGTCTAAATCGTCTATAAATTGTTTAGCAATAAATAGTCCTAATCCAGATCCTTGATATACGCCTCCATAAGATGGAATTAATCGTTTAAAGCGGATAAAAAGTTCTTGTTTTTTTTCTTCGGGGATCCCGGGACCCGTATCTTCTACTTCAAGTCTGATAACGAGTTTAGATTCATGTTGTTTAGCCAATTTTGCATAAACTTTAACATGGCCTTGTTTGGTAAATTTTAAAGCATTACCAACTAGTTCAAGTACGATACGATAAATACGGACCGGATCTCCAATTACATATTTAGGGATGCCTTCATCGAAAATAAAATCTAGATTTAATCCTTTTTCAAAAGCTTTTGGTCGATAAAGTTTTATAACATCCGTGAGTTTATTTTTTAAATTAAAAGTTTGTTTTAAGAGAGGAATTTCACCTGAAGCGACATTAATTGATTCTAATACCTCATTTAGGAATCTAAGAAGTTCTTTACTACTTTGAATTAAACCATCAGTAAACTCTTTGATTCGTTCTTTATTATTTTCATTATTTAAAAGTTCTGCAAAACCAACAATACCGCTTAAGGGAGTACGAATATCGTGGCGCATGTTTTTAAGGAATTCGGTTTTGGCATTATTAGCAGCATCAGCTTTTTCTTTGGCTTCTTGCAGTGCTTTTTCCATATTTTTACGATCAGTAATATCAATTGAAATACCAACAATAGCAATAACAGAACCAACATTATCAAATAGTGGGACACGGCTAGTTAAAAAATGAATCAATTTTCCATCACTATTTGGAATAATAGGTTCTTCGATATTTAATTTTGCTTTACCGGTATAAGTTACTTCTAAAGTATCTTTTTTAAAAGATTGGGTTGCTTCTAATGACCAGCTGCCTATTTTACCCATTTCTTCAAAAGTTAA
>Ga0187871_10000103_pt1 | contig 75892 bp, 72 predicted proteins | sample June2016WEW_16_1_FD_132988 | JGI IMG/M metagenome (GOLD analysis project Ga0187871, IMG submission 132988) | Peatland microbial communities from SPRUCE experiment site at the Marcell Experimental Forest, Minnesota, USA - June2016WEW_16_10 | ecosystem: Environmental > Terrestrial > Soil >...
ATTTTACCCGTGTAAATCGTTGCATTTTCAGCCCTTGCAACTATCTCTGTTTATTTACTAGATAATCCCACCAAATTGTTGCCGGGACCGATCGTTGAAACTGCCTGGCGCCGTCATTGATTGCCCTTTGGGGTAGCCAGGCATGGGCATGAACCGGCGCGACTCAGGTAAAAATCGTCCATCGTTCGCTAAAATCTGTACAGGTCGCAGCGTTCGTGCCGGCGGTTTACTTTTTTTGGCGCGGTGGCTGCAATAATTTGCGAAATCTGGGTTGTGCGGGCTGACAACAAACCCGACGGCCAATTCCCCTGGAAAGGTTAAAACACTGAAGGAGCCGCAGTTTCCTTACCAGCTTGCGGACGATTCACCCCGGATTTTGCCGGGTGATTTTTAGGCACAAATGGAACGGGCGGCGGCGGAGAGGTCAGCTTTTGGTAAGTCAGGATGCCTTTGACAATCGCCTGGGCCAGCTGGCGGCGATAGGCCGCACTGTAAATTCGTTTGCTCTCGTACGGATTGGTCATGTAACCGCCCTCGATCAAAATCGCCGGCATCCTGGCATCACGCAACACGGCGAAGCGGGCGCGCCGCACGCCGCGATCATCCACATCCAGATTCCCCACGAGCGACTTTTGGATTTGATACGCAAACAGCAGGCTTTCGTCCTCGTCACGGTTGGCCGGAGTCGGGCCGTGATCGCTCCCCTCGCCGCGCGAGTTGGTGGAACTCGCGCCCACCGGCGTGATGCAGTAGGTTTCGGGGCCCGCCACCTCGCCGCGGCCTTCCTCGGTGGCGTTGAAGTGCAAACTCACAAACAAATCCGCGCCGCGCTGGTTCGCCAGCGCGGGACGGTCGGGCAATTCGACATATATGTCCTTCGTTCGCGTCAGGACGACATTGAAGCCGGCCTTTCTGAGCTGGTCGCGCAACTCCGCCGCCAGTGCCAGCGTATAGACCTTTTCGTAATGCCAGCCCACCCGGTTGCCGGTGTCCTTGCCACCATGACCCGGATCGAGACAGATGGTCTTGATGGTGGCCGGCTGGACATACCGCGACGGAAACAACAGGGGACGGATGGCGGCGTCAAGATCGAATTGCGCGACCAGCGCCACGCCCCTTTGATTCGCAATCGGAAACGACAGCGCCACCTGGACACCGTTGATTTCCACGTAATGCGAATCCACGTTAAACACCAGCCGGGTGGTTCGATTCGTGACGACCATTTCGTCGCCGCGCTTGGACCAGACGCAATGCAGACCGTTGGCACGCGCCCAATCCGCCACCGGCAGATAATCCTGGCCGTTGAAGCGAAAAACCCCCGACCCATGAGCGGCGGCATGGAGGAATATGAATCCCCACAACAAAAACAGCGGCCCGAAAAAATTTCTCACGATGACGCAATCTGCAAGCCGCTCCCTTCCAGCTCAAGAGAAATATGATTTTGACAAGCGTTTCGTCGAGCAGCCACATTCGTACATTGTTTAAAACCTCGATATGAAGCGGATCACGTTTTGGCAGGCGCATGCGAGTGTGACCTTCCTGAACACGGAAATGTCCGGTGTCGTTCGTCCTGCCGGTTGGGATAATTGGCGGGATCCGGCGCGGGAAAAGACGGCGCGCTACGCCGAGTTCAACACCACCGGCGCCGGCGCGAACCCATCCGCACACGCCCAATGGGCGACTCAACTGACCCAACCACAGGCCAGGTCGGTCACCGTGGACAAAGTCCTCGCCGGTTCCGATGATTGGAACCCCCCGACCGTCCTTGCCCGGCTTCCCGTGGTGGATTTCACTTCCGATGCCGCCAACCCCCGTCCCGCCGCCAAACCATGAAACCAGCCTTTGCCATTTTTCTGGCCGCACCGTTGTTGACGTATGCCGTCCACGCCGGGCTGAAAACCGACATCGAGTATGGCAGGGCCGGCGGCGAAGCGCTGCGGCTGGATGCGAACGTACCCGACGGCGCCGGACCTTTTCCCGTCGTCATCGCCGTTCACGGCGGCGGCTGGTGTGCCGGTGATAAAAGTGGCAAAGGTGATTTTGCGCCCGTTTTGAAACTGCTGACCACGAATCAGTTCACCTGGTTTTCGATTGATTACCGCCTCGGGCCCACCAACCGCTGGCCGGCGGGTTTTGAAGACGTTCAAACGGCCATTCGCTGGGTGAAAGCTCACGCAGCGGAATACAAGGGTGACCCGGATCAAATCGCCCTGCTGGGTTATTCAGCGGGCGGACACCTGGTCTGCCTCGCCGCCACCCTGGCCCAGGCAGACACGCGGGTTCAAGCCGTTGTGGGCCTCGCGCCGCCCACGGATTTATTCGCCGACGCGGGAAATCGGGGGGGCATTGGCAGGTGGTCCTCCATGAGAAACCTGCTGGGCCGCAACTCGATGAACGACGAAACCCTGAGACTGCTCCGGCAAATATCACCGATCACCCACGTCAAGCCCGGCCTCCCCCCCTTTTTGCTGATGCAGGGCGATTCGGACGAAACCGTGCTCCCGCCCTTCACCCGGAGTTTTGCGGTCAGACTCAGGGAGAACGAGGTACCCTGTGAACTTTATTTTCTCAAAGGCGCCGGGCATCGCATCGCTGACTGGGATAAATTCGACCCCGCCTATCCGAAAAGACTTGTGGACTGGCTTGACCAAAAGCTCAACGCCAAATGACAACCCATCGGCGGGAGGGCTGGATTTCAAGCCCGGACCCGCCATCGCGGCCGCCGGCCAGAATCCGGACTCTGACCCTTTGTTTAAAAGTTTGATTTCCGGCGTCAATCACCCTTCAATGCGGCAGGTTTTATCAGGACATGAACATTCACGAATACCAGGCCAAACAATTGCTCGCCCAATATGGTGTTGCCGTCCCGCTGGAGATCCCCGCCCGATCGCTCGATGAGGTCCGCAACGCGGCCGGAAAAATCTTTGCCAGCGGCAGCGCGAAGGTGGTCGTCAAATCACAAATTCACGCCGGCGGCCGCGGCAAGGGCCTGTTCACGAGTGGATTTCAAGGCGGCGTCAAGGTTGCGGCCTCGGTGGACGAAGCGGTTTCCATCGCCGGTAAAATGCTCGGCAATGTGCTCGTCACCAAACAGACCGGCCCCGATGGACGCCGCGTGCAGACCCTGCTCATCTCCGAAGGCGCGAAAATCAAGAAGGAATTTTACCTGGCCGTGCTGCTCGACCGCGCCGTCGGCCGCCCGCTCGTCATGGCCAGCACGGAAGGCGGCATGGACATCGAGGAGGTCGCCGGGAAAACACCGTGGAAAATTTTCAAGGAATGGATTGATCCCGCCGTCGGCATTCAGCCGTTTCAGGCGCGTAAAATCGCCACCGCGCTGGGACTAAAAGGCGACCTGTTCAACGCCGCCGCCAAATTTGTCACCGGCGTTTTTAAAACGTGGTGGGAATGCGACGCGTCGCTCGTCGAAATCAATCCCCTGTGCGTGGTGGAACTGCCGGATGGAAAAGAAACCGTTGTCGCACTCGACGCCAAGATTTCGCTCGATGACAACGCGCTTTACCGGCACCAGGACATCCAGGAAATGCGCGATCTGAACGAGGAGGCGCCGCTGGAAATCGAAGCCAGCAAATTCAATCTCAATTACATCAAACTCGATGGTTCCATCGCCTGCCTGGTCAACGGCGCGGGCCTGGCCATGGCCACCATGGACATCATCCAGCATTTCGGCGGCAGCCCGGCAAATTTCCTCGATGTGGGCGGTGGCGCGAGCAGGGAACAGGTGACGGCCGCGTTTAAAATCATCCTCCAGGACCCGCACGTGAAGGGCATCCTGGTGAACATTTTCGGCGGCATCATGGATTGCAACGTCATCGCCACCGGCATCGTTGCCGCGGTCAGGGAAACGCATTTGAACATTCCGCTGGTCGTCCGGCTGGAAGGCAACAACGTCGCGGCCGGGAAAAAAACCCTGGCCGAATCCGGCTTGAAACTCATCACCGGCGATTCCATGGCCGAGGCGGCGCAGAAGGTGGTCCGGGCGGTGGCCGGCAACAGATGACCCGGGGAATTTAAAACATGATGCTTCAAGACGAACGGGACATGCAGGCCACCAAACCGGTTGCGGACGATTCGGAACCCTACCGGCGGCTGATTGAATTGCAGAAACAGATGATTGGACTGGTTCAACAACACGAAAAGACGAAGCGCGAGTGCGCCGCCCTGCGTGCGCAATTGCTGGAGGAAATGGCCGGGCCGCGGCGGAGTCTGCATCAGGAAATCGGGCGGACGGCCGCGGGCCTGTTGAAGCACGTCGCAATCTTCAGAAAGCCCCGCGCCGAACGCCGTTCGCAAACGGACCAACCCTTCCCGCCGCGCCCTTTCTTCGAGAAACCCAACCTGCGCCCAACCCGGTTATGATCAAAGTTGTTGAAATTGCCTTCAGTTGCTATCCGGTCAAGGACATGGCGCGGGCGCGCACGTTTTACGAAACCGTCCTCGGATTGAAACCCACCGTGGTCTTCGGCGAACCCGGTGGCATGCAATGGACCGAATATGACATCGCCGGCGGCACACTCTCCCTCGGTTGCGGCGCGCCGGATTGGACGCCGCGTGCGGACGGCTGCTCGGTCGGCCTGGAAGTCGGGGATTTTGACGCCGCCATCGCGCATCTGAAGGCAAACAACGTGAAATTCCAGACGGAACCGATGACCACCCCGGTTTGCCGGATGGCGTTCATTTATGACACCGAGGGCAACTTGATTTGCATTCACCAGCGGAACAAATCGTAAATCGCAAATCCAAAATCGGAAATTCCAATGTCCATTCTCGTCCAACCCAACACCAAAATCCTGGTCCAGGGCATTACCGGCAGCTTCGGCGCCAAACACGCGCAACTTTCCATTGAATACGGAACGCAGGTCGTTGCCGGCGTCACCCCCGGCAAAGGCGGCCAGGTTTTCGAACACGGCGGCAAAAAGGCGCCCATCTTTGACACCGTCGCCGAGGCGGTGAAACAAACCGGCGCGACCGCCTCCGCCATTTTTGTGCCGGCGGCCTTCGCCGCGGACGCCGTCCTGGAAGGGGTGGACGCCGGTCTGGAAGTGGTGGTGTGCATCACCGAAGGCATTCCGGCGCGCGACATGATTCGCGTGAAACGCGCCATGCAGGGCAACGCCCAAACGCGCCTCATCGGGCCGAATTGCCCCGGCGTGGTCACCCCGGGCGAAGGCAAGGACTCGCAGGGCGGTTGTCGGATCGGAATTGCGCCCGGTTACATTCACAAAAAAGGTTATGTTGGCGTTGTCTCCCGAAGCGGCACACTCACTTACGAAGCGGTCTGGCAACTGACCTGTCGTGGCGTGGGCCAAAGCACCTGCGTCGGCATCGGCGGCGATCCCGTGCCGGGCCTGTCGCACCTGGACGTCATCAAACTGTTCAACGAAGACCCGGACACACACGGGATCATCATGATCGGGGAAATCGGCGGCAGCGCCGAGGAGGAAGCGGCCGCCTGGATCAAGGCGCATTGCCAAAAACCCGTGGCGGGATTCATCGCCGGGGCCACCGCACCACCCGGACGCCGCATGGGTCACGCGGGGGCCATCATCAGCGGCGGCAAGGGCACGGCCGCGGCAAAGATGGCGGCCTTCCAGGACGCGGGCATTGGCGTGGCCGCCACGCCGAGTGAAATGGCAGACACACTCTTAAAGATGATGTAGTTGAATTAAGAATACTGAATTTCGAATTGCGAATTATTCGACATTCGCCAATCGTTGTTCGGAATTCGCATGGGCGTCATTGATTTCATCCTGAACCTCGCCGGCCTGTTGTTGTGGCTCAACTGGCGCTCGCTCCGCTTCGACCCACTCGGCCAACGCACACCGGCAACGCTGATTGGCACGTTGCGGCGCGCCGAGCCACGGCGGCTGCGACGCTGGCATTTGCCAGCGGCCCTGGGCGGCCTGCTGTTGTTGCGCGCGGTGTTTTACTGGCAAATCGGCTCGGGAGTGGGTTGGGCGGCGGGCAGACTGTATCTGGGCGTCATCGAGCTTTCGTTCCGCAGCGATTCCTTCGGGCGCATTCTGTTGTATTCCTTTTTCAGCTTCGGGCTGACGCTGGGAGTGTTCTATCTCTGGCTGTTGTTGTTTTCCATTTTGGACGGGCCGGAACCGTTTCATCGCCTGGTGCGAATGCAACTGGGCCCGGTGGATCGCTGGCCGCGCTGGCTGAAACTCTCCCTGCCACTGGTCCTGACGGCCCTGTTGTGGTGGCTGGCCAGCTGGGTGTTGGCGTGGCTGGCCATCGTGCCCCCGCCGGTTTCTGCCGCTCATCGAATTGAAGGGTCGTTGATCATCGGCCTGGGAAGCTATCTGGCCTGGAAATATGCCGCCGGGGGGTTGCTGGTCCTGCATCTGCTGAACAGCTACATCTACTTTGGCAAACACTCGTTCTGGTATTATGTCACCGCCGAGGCCCAAACCCTGTTGCGGCCGTTGCGCGCCGTGCCGCTCCGCGCCGGCAAGGCGGATTTTGCGCCGGTCGTGGGAATCGTGCTGGTTTTTTTGTTCGCGGAACTCGCCGAACGCGGTCTGGCCGCCCTCTACTTGAGGCTTCCCTTCTGAGTTTTAATTTGAGCCGTTCTCGGGCGCGGGCTTCGTTTTCGGCAATTTGGCGGTGATGGTGGCCCCGGCGCCCTTGGTGCTTTCGATGGAAAGCGTGCCGCCGTGCAGCCCAATGAGCCGTTTGGCAATCGAGAGCCCCAACCCCAGCCCCTGTTGTTCATGCATTCTGCGGTCGAACTGCATGTAAGCGCCAATGCGAGTGATCTGTTCGGTGGAAAATCCGCAACCCTGGTCGCTGACGGAGAAAACTGCCACGTTATACGCTTCGTCCAGCTTGACGCGCACGGGGGAGCCGGGCTCTGAAAATTTAAAGGCGTTTTGGACCAGTTCATCCACAATTTTTACGAGATATTCCTCGGCCACGGGTACGGCCACATCCGACAGTTCAAGGGTCAAATCCGAAGAGCGATTGGCGTGCGCCGCCAGCACCGTCGCCTGCTTTTCAATCAACGGAACCGGGTGCTCCGTCTGCCCGATTCGGAGGGCGTTGATGTTTTTGGGGTCGCTGGCCACCAATTCGAGCTGCGCGTAAATTAAAAAGTTCTCAATGAGCCGTTCCAATCGCCGGCCCGACTGGTGGATGACGTGGCCCATTTCCGCGACTTCGGCGGCCTTGAGCGTGGCCGTGTCCGTGGCCAGCATTTCACCGTAGGCCAGAATGCCGTTCAGCGGCGTGCGCAATTCGTGCGGCAGCATCAGGCTGATGTTGTCGCGCAGGCTGGCCAGTTTGCGTTCGGCCTCATCGCGCACGGTCTGGGCCTTCTTCAGGCGCGCGTCCACGGCGGCATACAGCGCGTCGGTGGTGAAGGGTTTGGGCAGATAATCGTCCGCGCCCAATTCCATGCCGTGCCGCATGCCGGCGTTGTCGGCCAGGCCGGTCATGAGGATGAACGGGATGGCGGCGGTGGGCGCCTCGTTGCGCAGGGAAGCCAGTGTCAAATATCCGTCCACCTTTTCCATGTTGATGTCGCACAGGATCAGGTCGGGCAGTTCCTTGCGCGCCTGCTCAATGCCATCCGCGCCGTTGGGCGCTTCGATGACCTCGAAACCCTTTTGCTTCAGCGCCAGATGAATCATCTCACGCAGCCATTCTTCGTCGTCGATTACCAGGATTTTTTTCACGGTAAGTACGCTCCGAATTCAGCACGAATCATGCCTTACCCCGCCCCAACCGTGACGTATTTGCCCGCTTTTACAAACGAAACCCGCGGGTTCCTCATTTCCGCTCTTCCAGAGGCACATAATGATTCAGCGTGCGCCCGGTGTAGATTTGCCGCGGCCGGCTGATCCGGCTCTTCGTATCTTCCATGATTTCCTTGTAATTGGCAATCCAGCCGGGCATCCGGCCAATCGCGAAAATCACGGGGAACATCTCCACCGGGATGCCCAGCGCGCGCATGATGATGCCGCTGTAAAAGTCCACGTTGGGATACAATTTGCGCTCCACAAAATACGGATCGCGCAGCGCCGCTTCCTCCAGATGCTTGGCAATGTCCAGCAACGGGTCGGCCACGTGCAGCTTGGACAGCACCTCGTCGCACGCTTTTTTGATGATTTTGGCGCGGGGATCGTAGTTTTTATAGACGCGGTGGCCAAAGCCCATGAGCCGCCGGCCGCTGTTTTTGTCCTTGGCCGCGGTGATGAATTTCGAACCGTCATCGCCTTCACGGTGGATGTCCACGAGCATCTCGATCACTGCCTGGTTCGCGCCGCCGTGCAACGGGCCCCACAACGCGCAGACGCCGGCCGACGCGCTGGCAAACAGGTTGGCCTGGCTCGATGCCACCATGCGCACCGTGGAGGTGGAGCAGTTTTGCTCGTGGTCCGCGTGCAACAGAAAGATCAAATCCAGCGCCTTCACCACCTCCGGTTTCAATTCAAAATCCTCATACGGCGTGGAAAACAGCATGTGCAAAAAGTTGGCCGTGTATTTGTAGGCTTTCTTGGGATAAATCAGGGGCAGGCCGCGTGATTTGCGATACGAGTAGGCCGCAATGGTGCGCACCTGGGAAATCAGCTTGGCCGCGTAGATGTCAAACTGGTTCGACTTGCCCCAGCGCCAGTTCATGAGTTCCTCGTCGAAACAACTGGTCGCGTTGATCATCGCCGAGAGAATCGCCATCGGATGCGCACCCGTGGGAAAACTCTCGAAATGATACTTCATGTCCTCATGCAGGAATTGAAATTCCGTAAACAGATCGGAGAACTTCCTCAGTTGCGCGCGATTCGGCAGATCGCCGTAAATGATCAGGAAGGCCGCCTCTATGAAGGTGGATCTCTCCGCCAGCTCCTCAATCGGAATGCCGCGGTATCGTAAAATCCCCTTCTCGCCGTCGATGAAGGTGATTTTGCTGATGCACGAACCGGTGTTGCCATAGCCCTCGTCCAGCGTAATATAGCCCGTGTCCGCGCGCAGCGACGAAATATCCACCGCCTTCTCACCTTCGCTGCCTTCGATCGTCGGCAGCTCATACGTTTTTCCATCCAGCTCTATTTTTGCCTCTTTGCTCATGTCATCCTCATCTTGTTTTCAACAATTTGTGGTGAAACGCGGCAGTTGGCAAGGCGTGAAAGTGAAATTTTGGATAAATTTGCGCCCACAAAAAGTTTCGGGCGGCGGACAATGCCGAATTGAATTCGTGACATCGCCCGGTCGCAGATTGCCGGCTTTGGGGGGCGAGCCGGCTCATTCCAACCAGCAGAGGAGCTTGACGCCGCCTTGCGTTGTCCGGCCGGGCGGCTTCGCTACTTCGCTGCCGGCTTCGGCGCCAGATCGGGATTACCACCCGGCCATGGCCAGTTTGGGTTTCCGGTCAATGGTAAAAAGGCCCCAGTGCTTTTCCGCACCGTTCGGATTGGGATCGTTATTGTTTCCCTTCCAATCCTCGTCGAAGGCTTCAAAGAAAAACGTGGTGATGTTTTCCCTGGCGGTCCACGCATACAACTCATCGAAATACCGCTTTTGATTTGCCTCGCTGGCCCGGCTGCCGAATTCGGTTGCCACGGTGGCCCAGCCGGCTTCGGTGATCACCATCCGGCTGTGGGGCAGCGCGTTTCGAACCGCCTGCACTTCGGCGATGGTGGTCGGCAGCGCCTCGTCAATTCCCTTGCCTTCCCACGCGGGATACGAATGCACGGAAATAAAATCCAGCTCCGGGGCGAGGGCGGAGCCATTTTTAACCCAGAAATCAAAATTGTCACACACGGTCACCGGCTGTTTGATGGCGCTCTTGACCTGGCGAACATACGCGATGACGGATTCCACGGGAACCTTATGGTCGGTCCAACTGACCATCGCTTCATTGCCGACTGCCACGGCGGCCACAATCTTCGGATATGCGTTGGCCAGCCGGATGGCTCGTTCAATTTGCTTCTGGTTTTTGATTTTATTGGCATCCAGATCCTTCTGCGGGTAGGGTTCCTTGTGCCAGGGACAATCCGGATTGTTGATTTCGGCGTCCAGCCAGGCCCCGAGCAGGACCTTCAAGTGAATATGGTTCGCTTTAATCACCCGCAAAACGTCCCCGGAGTTTTCGTCGGAATCGTAGAGACGAATCAGGCCGAAATTGCCATTCCGGGACAGGAGTTGAAGGTCTTCCAGCGTTTGCTGATCGGTGGGATTGACAGCGCCGGCGCCGCGGTCCGGATGTTGTCCGTGACGAAATCCAGAATAGCAAATCCCCCGTTGAACGCCGGCGAGGAGGGCGCTCTTTTTTTGTTGAAGCGGCACAACGGCTGGTTCGCCGGCTTCTTGGGCGGCGCGTGCAAAATCCGTTCCGACCCAAAATGATAGAAACGAGAAAACAATGATGCCTGACCACATTTTACGGCACATCAGTGGAACGTTTTTTTTCACCAACCGGCCTTCATTTTCTGGGATTTAATGTTTTTAAACACTAACTGATACGGTTTAAGAAAACGTAATAATACTGTCGTGGAATTGTCAACCGGTTTTCGCAATGGGCGAAGATGTTCCGTTCCGCCGCGTGCAATCGGAACGGCGCGCTGATTTCGCTGGCGCGGGGTTCAACTTTCTGACTCAATCGCATATCAATGAAACGTTGGGCGGCCCTTACTGTTCTGCTTTATACAATCGCGCTGCTGCTGCTGACCATGCCGGTCCTCCTGCTCGCCTTTGGCGGTTGGGCCAAAAGTGGCGGCGGCATCGGCTGGCAGAACGCGTTGAAATTCTATGCGAACCTGGGTTATTGGATTTGGCTCGCCGTGCTCGTCGGCGGACAGGCATTGCTGCTCTTGTTGCCCATCCACATCGCCGAACGCCGGCTGCCGGCGCGCCGCCCCTTGATGCTGCCCGTTATTGTCACCTCGTTTTTCCTGGCCAATCTTTTTGTCGCCGGAGTTTTTTCCGTACTGTGCGCCATATTGCGGGACGGGGCCTTCACTGCTTTTGATCTGCCAGACCTGTTTCTCAACATCGCCAACGCCCTGTATCACAACCCGGCGACAAATGCGGCCGTCCCCGACTGGCAATCCGGTTTGAGCATTCTTCTTACCGTTCTCGTTTTTTGGTTGATCTGGTCGATTATTTTCCGCCGCGCCACCCAATCGGATGAACCGGAAGCCCTTCTCAAGCGCAGCACGCGCTGGCTCCTGCGCGGCAGCATCCTCGAACTCCTCGTCGCCGTGCCCAGCCATGTCATCGTCCGCCGCCGCGACGATTGCTGCGCGCCCGCCGGCACCTTCTGGGGCATCGCCACCGGCATCTCCATCATGCTGCTCTGCTTCGGGCCCGGCGTTTTCTTTTTGTTCGTTGAGCGGGTTCGACGGTTGAAACCGAAACAAACAAATTCCACCGCCACCTTGGAAAATTAACTCCCTTTGGAAGTCAGCCGGCAATTCTGTAGGCGAAGAAGACACTGACAACCATCGAAAGAATAAACATGGCCGCCAGGTCGCCAAACATAAGGTAAAGCGTTCCCGCCGTGGAAATCAACGCGACACCCCCGGCAATGACGCCCAGGGTCATATCCGTTCCCTTCGCCAACAGCCGCGCGCCCAGACCGGAGAGTGCCCCGATGCAGGTGCCCATCAGCGGGAACCGAAAATCCGCCCAGAGAAAGAATCCATACATCAGTCCCGCGCCTAATGCCGCCCCGAGAACGGCCCCCAAAATCCCCAGGCCCAGATTGTATTCCCCGGCAACTTTTGGTTTTGGGGCAGCGGGTACAGTCGGCCGCATCGGCACGATGGCGGTTGGCGCCGATGGCATCGGCGGCGGGGCAACCGCCGCCGGCGCGGGCGCCGGCCGGTTGATACGCAGCCCACCGACCGGCGCGGGGTCGGCCATCGGCGGTGGTGGCGGATGGGAAACCATCTGAGACAGGATGTCATTGGCCGCACGGGTCCCGTCCACCCCACAAGCGGGGCAGTTGACAGTCATGGGCATCCGACCGTTCACCGGCTCAACGTCAAACTTGTATTTCTGGCCGCATTCGCAAACAACTTTCAGTTCCATAAGGGCCCCTTCCGGTTCCATTGGTTGTTGACGGGGAATTTGCGCGGAGATTAATCCCGGCCTAAAATGGTGTCCACAGGTTTTTGGACGGACTGCAGTGTGACCTTGCCCTGCGGGCTTCGCCGGCGGCGAGCCGGTAACGCTTTGGGAATCAAAAACCCGCTTGACAGAAACTTAAACGCGCAATAACGTCAAAACCATGAAACCGGACAGGCTGCAAACCCAGCCGCCGATTGTCTGTTAGGCGTCGTTTGCCCGGAAAAATTATGAAAATGGCCCTGTCGCCAATTGCGGCTTGTGTGCTACTGCTTTTGAGTGGCTGCATTAAGACCCCGAGCGAGCACACGGTGACTGATGTTTCCCGCTCCAAGCAAAACCTAAGGCAGATTGGTTTGGCATTTGTAATGTGGGCCGAGGACCACAACGGCCAATTTCCGTTCAATGTAAGCCAAGCACGGGGCGGCATTCGTGAGCTATGCGACCGCGACAATGACGGGTTCGAAAAGAATCCTGTTCCAATTTTTATGGTTCTGTCAAACGAACTACCCAATACCAAGATTTTGGTTTGCCCAAACGACAAGACAAAGAAGGCAGCGGTGGACTTCGCAACTCTTACGACAAATAGCATTAGCTACGAATTGCGAACTGGAGGGAACGTCAGACCTGACCACCCAACTGAGATTCTCGCTACCGACCCCATTAACGGTCTGATACTTTTCTGCGATGGCCACGTTCAGAGCAACGATCAGTAAAAAAACGACCACGAACCATTGATGTGATAGAGTATCGACACGCCGCCCAATATCGGGATAGACTGCAAACTTCCTTCGCCAGCTTCGCTTTTTTGCTCCTGGGCATGAGATTTTAACTTTTCTTTCGCCGGTTCCAGCTTACTTTGCGCGGACGCAAATGGCTTTGAAACTGTTCAACACCCTGTCGCGCTCGATCCAGGAATTTGTGCCGCTTGACGCAACGGGCAAAAAGGTCGGCATGTATTGCTGCGGACCGACGGTCTATGACTTCGCCCACATCGGCAACTGGCGCACGTTCGTCTTCGCCGACCTCGTCCGCCGCACCCTCGAATTCAAGGGCCACGCCGTCACCCACGTGATGAACATCACCGACGTGGAGGACAAAATCATCAAGCGAGTTCTTGAAACCAAGACGCCGCTCCGTGAGTTCACCGGTAAATATGAGACGGCGTTCTTCGCGGACATGAAAACGCTGAATTGCCTCGAGCCGCATCATACACCGCGCGCCACCGGGCACATTGCCGAAATCATTGCGCTCATCGAAAAGCTCATGGCCCGCGGCATCGCCTACCAGGCCGCCGACGGTTCGGTTTATTTCAGCATCGGGAAATACCGCGGTTGTGGCTGCACCTACGGCCGGCTGCTCAAGCTCAACTTTGACGAACTCCGCCCCGATGAACGGACCCGGAGCGATGAATACGCCAAGGAATCCGCGACCGATTTCGCGCTGTGGAAAGCGCGCGTGCCAGAGGACGGCGACGTTTTCTGGCCCAGCCCCTGGGGCGAAGGCCGGCCCGGCTGGCATATTGAGTGCAGCGCCATGAGCATGAAAGTGCTCGGCGAAAGTTTTGACCTGCACCTCGGCGGCGAGGACCTGAAATTTCCGCATCACGAGGATGAAATCGCCCAAAGCGAAGGCGCCACCGGCAAACCGTTTGCGAAATACTGGCTCCACGGCGCGTTCCTGCTCGTGGAAGGCAAAAAGATGAGCAAATCGCTCGGCAACTTTTTCACGCTGCGCGATTTGCTGGCGAAAGGCTTCACCGGTCGTGAAATCCGTTACCTGCTGCTCACGGCCCATTATCGCGAGACGTTCAATTTCACGCTCGAAGGTTTGCAGGGCGCGCGCGCGGCGCTGGCACGAATTGATGAGTGCATGTCAAAACTCAAGGAAATTGCCGGACAAATGGTGGCGAACCCGGATCAGGAACTGATTGCAAAGATTGAAGCCGCAATGGATAACGATTTAAATGTGTCGGCGGTCTGGGGAGCGATTTTTGAGTGGGTGCGCGAATTGAACCGGATGGTGTCGGTAAATCAACTTTCACCGACACAGGCTTCAGCAGCCTTATTCACATGGCGCACGGTCGGCATGGCTTTATTGGGTTTGAACATGCCGGACGAAATCGAGGTTCCCGCTGACATTGCGGCATTGTTGGAAGGCCGATTGGCCGCCCGCCAAGCCAAAGATTTTAAAAAGTCCGATGCGATTCGCGACGAGTTAAAGGCGAAAGGCTGGGCGATTGAAGACACGTCCAAAGGTCCGAAATTGAAACGAATTTAAAAAACATCGAACATTGAACATTGAACTCCTGACATCGAACTTTCCGCACGTTGGACGTTCGATGTTCGATGTTCGATGTTTATCAATCCACCATGAAAGGCCTGTTCATCACATTTGAGGGCACGGAAGGCTGCGGCAAGTCCACGCAGATTGAATTGCTCGCCAAGACTCTGCGGGTGCTCGGCTACCGCGTCCACATGCTGCGCGAACCCGGCGGCACGCCTGTGGGCGAGGAAATCCGCCACACCCTCAAGCACAGCAAGACCAATGTGGCCATGACCCCGGAAGCCGAATTGCTCCTGGTGAACGCCAGCCGGGCGCAGCTCGTCCGGGAAATCATCCGCCCCGCGCTGGCCGTGGGCGAGGTCGTCCTGTGCGACCGCTTTTATGATTCGACCACGGCTTACCAGGGCCACGGCCGGGGACTCGATCTGGCGCTGGTGAAAAGCGTGATTGATTTTGCCGTGGGCGACACGCGGCCGGATTTGACGCTGTTTCTGCACGTTCCGCCCGAGGTCAGCGCGGAACGGCTGCTTTCGCGGCAATCCACCCTGCCCTTCATCCGCGACCGGATGGAGGAAGGGGACAAAAATTTCTTTTTACGCGTGGCCAGGGGTTACGAGGCTATTGCCGCGGCCGAACCTCAGCGCGTGCGCGTGGTGGACGGCACCGGCTCCATCGAGTTCGTCTGCGCACAAATCTGGGAACAGGTCCAACCCATCCTGCCGCGCGTCGGAAGGTGGTGAACAAACTTGCCGAATTCCCGGCAACGAATACGTTTGCAGTATGAATGAAAGCAATCTGAACGAAATCGAGGAGAAAATCCGCGAGGCAAAGTCCATCAACGAGGAGCGCAAACGCGAGTTGCTCCAGTTGCTCGGCACATTGAAATCCGAGATTGTCAAGCTTTCCCGGACGCACGATGAGCAGGCGCAGAGCATCGCCGGGTTCGCAGAACTCTCGGCCCATGAAGCCACGCGCCGGCAACAAAACCCGCAATCACTGCAACATTCGCTGGCGGGACTGCGGTCGTCCGTCGAGGGTTTTGAGACATCGCACCCGCAACTCGTCCGGATCGTGAACAGCATCAGCAACACGCTGTCGAACCTCGGGATTTGATCGTTCTCATCCTTCGTCCTCGTCCTCGTCCTCGAATTCCTAAAACCGATTACGAGGACGACGACGAGAACGAGGACGATTGTTCAATCCTCCCGTGCTTCCAGTTGCGCGATGGCCGCCATGATTTCGTCGGCGATTTCCTGGTAAATTTCCTTGAGCCGCGGTTTGGGACAATGCTTCGCCTCGGCGCGCCATTTCTCGAAGTTCATCGGCCAGCCGTATTTCACGGTGATCCGTTTGGGACGCGGAAATTTTACCAGCCGCCCATAAGCCTCGTAAGTGCCAAAGACCCGCACAGGCACGACCGGCGCTGCGGATTTGATCACCACCAGTCCGATGCCCGAACGCGCGGGTTGCAGTTGGCCGTCACGCGTCCGCGTGCCTTCCGGAAACAAAATGATGCCGCCGCCGGCGAGCAGCCGGTCAAGAATCGCCTTCAATCCCGCGGCGCCACCGCCGTCGCGGTCCACCGGCACGGCGTTCCACGAGCGCAGGAGCGCGCCGATGCCGGGAAATCGGAACAGGCTTTCGCGGGCGAGATAATTGATGCCGCGGCTCAAGCCCGCGCCCACCAGCGGCGGATCGAGAAAACTCGCGTGGTTGGAGGCCAGAATGACCGAGCCGGTCTCCGGCACGCGTTCCGGATTGAAGACCCGCCAGCGAAAATACGTCGCATACCAGGCGCGGAAAAAAAGCCAGCCGAGACGATAGGAGAAATTCATTTTTCAGCCAGCCGTTTCCTGACCTCCGCGATGATGAGACCGCTGGTTTGTTCGGAGGTCAGGTTCGAATTATTGATGACCTTCGCCCCCAGCGGAACCATCAGCGGCGCGACGGCGCGCTGGCTGTCGCGCTGGTCGCGCATGGCCAGGTTTTCCCGGACGCCGTCGGCGGCGCGGCGACGCGACCGTTCCTCCAGTTGGGCATCCAGGTAAAATTTGAAATCCGTTTCGGGGAAGACGTTCGTGCCGATGTCGCGCCCTTCCATGACAAGATTGCCGAACTGCAGGCATTCACGCTGGCGCCTGACCATCCACTCGCGCGCTTTCGGCACGGCGGCGACGTGCGGGACGGCGGCGCTGACTTCGGCGGTGCGGATTTCCTTCTCGGGAAAATAGCCGTCCACCAACAATCGGGCCGCGCGCAGGCCGCCGGTATCCACACAATGCAGGACGGCCTTCCATTTGCGGCACGCGGCGGCGACGGCTTTGGCGTCCTGCACGTCAATCCGGTGGCTGAGGCAATACCACGCCAGCGTGCGATACATCGCCCCCGTGTCCACATAGACACAATCAAGTGCCCGGGCCACCAGTTTGGCGTTCGTACTCTTGCCGCTCGCGCTGGTGCCATCGATCGCTATGACAATTTGGGGTTTCATCAAATCGTAATCTTAATCAGCAAATAAATCCCCGACGGCCAGTTTTTGTCCGGTCTTCCCGTTCAAAATCACCGCCCCCAGGCCATGCGGCGGCGGCGTGGCAATTTTCTGGAAGAAGTTCGGAAAGGTTTTTTTAACACAGGCCGGGTTCCTGATTTTGATGCCCGGCACCTTCAGACCCAGCGTCGCAAAACACATCGCGATCCGATGGTCATGGTAGGTTTCAATTTCCGCGCCGTGCAGCGGCGAGGGGTAAACCGTCAACGTGTCGCCTTCCTCTACGACTTTGGCGCCGCACCTGGCCAATTCCGCGTGCAGGGCGGAGACCCGGTCACATTCCTGCACGCGGAGGTGGCCGAGATCGATGAATTTCACCGGGTGATCGGCGAACGGAGCGGCCACCATCAACGTCATTATGCTGTCGCCCAGATCGGCTTTTCGGGAAACCGTTTCGGGAAGAAACCGGTAGTTCAAAAAATTTGTATCAATTTGAAAACCCGCCCCCAGAATCGGCCAGCGGGCCACGGTGACGGGGTGCGCTCCATTTTGGGCGGGATCGGCCGCCAGCCAGCCGGCGGCGAGAAAATAACTGCCGCTGGACGAATCGGGGTCAACGGGATAGACACCCCCCTTCATGCCGCGTTCCGGATGCCGGCTGTGCTTCCGGCTCCAGTAAAAATACGCGCACATCTCGCGGGTCATGTACACATAAGGGGATTCCTCCACGTTTTCGCCGACGATTTCGACGTGCCAGCCGGCGACCATGGAGCACATCAGCAACGCGCTCGCGAACTGCGAACTTTCCTCGATGCTCACCTGGCATTGGCCCGCGCGCGGACCCGCTCCGTGAATGACGGCGGGCAGCCGGTCATTCGGCGAATCCACGCGGTAACCCAGTTGTCGCAATGCCTGGAACAAGGCCGCCTGCGGACGCTCGTGCATCCGGGGCACGCCGCTCAAGCGATAGACACCGTTTCCCAGACAAACGAACGCCGCGAGAAACCGGGCCGCGGTTCCGGAGTTGCCAACGAACAATTCCAGGGGCTTTTCCACCGTTCCACTGTTCGGAATTTTCCCGCCCAAGCCGCCCACCGTGATAGTGCGGTTGCACAACTCCTCCGGGTCGGGCGAGACATAGACCACGAAGCCAAGCTTCTGGAGACACTCCACCACGATTTGCGTGTCCTCGCTCCAAAGAGCGCTCTCCAGCGTAACCGCGTCGTCCGCCAGCGAGGCCAGGATGAGCGCACGGTTGGTGATGCTCTTGGAGCCGGGCACGGTCACTTCCGCATGCACCGGTTGGTCGAGCGGCACGATTTCAATGAGTTCGGGTAACAACACTTCAGTTTTGAGTTTTGAGCCTTGAGTTTTGAGTTGGCGGATTTTCGGCAGTCGTTTTGACAATTGAAGTCAAAATCCGAATTAACTCGTCAACGTCCTTAAGTGCCGGATTCAACTCAATCTTTGCCAGACGGGATTCTTGAAGCAGAGTAAGCCAGTAACGGGTCTCTCGAGCTTCCTTGGACGCAATAGCCATTTTAGCAATGAAATCCCTGCGGCTTTGCCCGGCAAGTGCCTCTTCAACATTTGCGCCAATGCTTGTGCCACTCCGTAGTAATTGCTTTGATAAAACATACTCGTGCCCTTCGCGAAGTTTTTGAAAAACTTCAATGATTTCCAGGGCAAAAAGAAAACTCTTTTCACGAATTACACTTCTGGCCATAACTTAAAACTCACAATTTAAAATTCAAAATTTGCCTTTATTCGGGCGAAGGTGAAACCGAATTGGCCCTCCAGCGGTCGCGACGGATTTTGGCCGTTTCAAAAAATTTTGTGACGGCCTTTCCGTCCGCCCGGGCCAGCAATTTTTGAAATTGATGCAAATCCGCAATGAAGTCAGCCAGGGCCTTTGCCAGATTTTTCCGGTTCGCCAGCGCAATGTCGCGCCACATTTCCGGCGACCCGGAGGCAATGCGCGTCGTGTCCCTGAAACCGTTGGCGCAAAGCGCGGCCTGGTGTTTCGGATGCGCCGGTTTCAACACGTAACCGGCCAAAGTCGCGGCGAGGACGTGCGGCAGGTGGCTGGACCGGCTCACGATCAAATCGTGCTGTTCAGGCGCCAGCCGCAACGTTCGTGCGCCCAGCCCCCGCCAAAATTGTTCCACCAGGCGAACCGCGGCCGGCTTCGATTTTTGGGTCGGCGTCACCACGCAGATGGCGTTCACGAACAAATCCGCGCCGGCGGCGCCCACACCGGTCTTTTCCGCCCCGGCCATGGGATGGCTGCCGACAAAATGGCCGCCGGCCCCGGCCACGAGCGATTCCAGTTCACGCACGACACTGGCTTTTACACTGCCCACATCGGTAACCGTCGCGCCGCGTTTCAACGCCGGAAGCATTTCCCGGACGCGGGAACGCATTTGTGCCAGCGGTGTGCAAAGAACCACCAGGTCGGCGTCCCAGACGGCGGCGAGCAAATCGGTGGTGGCAAAATCCACCGCGCCCGCCTTTTCACAGTCCTTCAGGCTGGCCGTGCGCCGGACGAAACCGGCGACCCCGCCGGGCGGAACAAGCCTGCGGCGTTTCACGGCCAGTCCGATGGAACCGCCGAGCAGGCCGACGCCGATGATGGTGATTTTTTGAAACGGCACGCGGCAAAGATAGCGGATGGAGGACGCCGGATGAAAGATGGAAATGCGGCGGCCCTCCGTTGCTGTGCCAGATTATGGAGCAACTCCAATCGAGCTGTTCTTTGCCGATTTGAAGCACGCATCCATCACTCGCTGGGTTTGCAGCGCCCACATCGGCCATTCGTCATTCAACTTGCCGGAAAAAACCTGGTGGGCGAAGTTGCGAAACATGAGGGTGTTCTGCGCGGTCGCATGGCCAAGATCAGCCGGATCGGAAGCCGGCGGCGGCGTTGAAGTGCCCGTCGCAACGCGAATCTCCGTCCGGTTGACCTCAAAAGCCGGTTCATAGCCGTTGAAGGGATGGACGAAATCCGGCACCCGCAGCCAGCCGTCCCGGCCACTGACAAAAACCCATTGCTGCGGGGCGGCGAGAAACGAACAGTAAAAGGTCGCCGAAACACCGCCGTCAAAAAACAGTTCCGCGGAGAAATCGGTGGGCGCGGATATCCGGCCGCCGGCCGACCCGGATTGCGAGAGAATCCGGCCCGTGACGGTGTGCGGCAACTGCCATTTCAGCGCCCAGAGCGTGAACCGGATGCAATACCAACCGAGATCGCCCAGGCAGCCGGTCGGTTCGAGCCGTCCGTCCACGCGGATGTTGGAGTCGGAAAACCCGCCGGTGCCGAGGAAACTGAACGCCGAGGCAATCCGGCGCATCGGGCCGACGCTTTTGTTGTCTTCCAAAAACTCGCGCACCCGCGGCAGGCGCGGATTGTGCATGAACATCACGCCATCCATGAATTGCACGCGGTGCTGGCGGCAGGCATCCGTCATCTCCCGGACGCCGGCCACGCTGATGCCGCACGGCTTTTCGCAAACAACGTGCTTGCCCGCCGCCGCCGCGCGCAGAACCCATTCCTGGCGCAGCCCCGTCGGCAACGGGATGTAAACGGCGTCCACGTCCGGCGACGCGAGCAGTTCCTCGTAACTGCCGAGCGCGGCGGGTTCGGCGGCAAATGGAAACCCGGCTTGAACTTTGCGGATGAATTCGCGGCTGCGACCCGCATCCCGGCTCGCCACGGCGGTCACCACGGCATTACCGGAATTGCAGATGGCCTTCCAGTTCTGGCGGCCGATGTTGGCCGTGCTTAAGATTCCAAACCGCAGTTGTCGCATAAGATTAATCGTAATCCTCCTCGTCCCCGTTGTCGTCCTCGAATTTTTACCCTCCGATTACAAGAACGACAATGAGGACGAATTCCCGGCCGCTTCCCGGACCTGTTCCAAAATCACGTCCGCCAGGTGCGGCTCGCTGCCGACGGCGGGCGCGTACCAGACCCGTTTGCCGTTTTTTTCAGTCGGACTGCGCCAGACCGGCTGGCCGGCGGCCAGCCGTTGCTGAACCGCCGTCCTGGCTTCGCCCAGCAAAACCGGGATGTCTTCCTGCGTATGCAATCCGTCGCTGATGAAAAACGGCACCACGACCAGATTCTTCGTCAGCGCGAGCCGGTAGCTTTCGGAAATGCGCGGGTTTTCTTCAAGAAAAATCGCGTGAACACCGGCGTACAGGTTCAGCGCGCGTATCAAGGCCACCTGCCGGTCAACCGGTTGGCGCGAATTCTCGTTTTTCTCCGTGCCGTGCCCGGCAATGAACAGCGTGAGCTCTCCCGGCCGGGGCGCGCGCGGGAATGGATATTGTTCCACGATTTCCCGGGCGCGGGACAGGATCACACCGGTCATGCTGTCGTGCGAACCCACCGGGCGGCAGTAAAATAATTGGGAGTTGGAAGTTCGCAGATGGAAGTTGGGGCCAAAGCCGAGCTCGTGGGGAATGATTTCACTGGCGAAATAGCCTTCGCTGATGAAGAGCGGCGCAATGAACACCCGCGGCGCGAAAAGATCCGCCAAAACTTTTTTGATTTGCGGTTCCTGTTTCCAGAACGCCTCGCGGACTTCGGCAAAAATCCTCCGACGACGCAATTCCGCCGCGTGCTGATGGACGGGCGCGGCGGAACCGGCGTTTTGCTCCGTGCCGTGACCCAGCACCACGAGCGCGGCATCGGTGAATTGATCGTGATTCACGCGACAGGGTTAGCCCAGGAACGGACCCTCCGCAAGCGGGCCGTCGCCAAAAATGTTTTTTTTATTGAAACCTTTTTTCCGTTTGAACATCTTAAGTTCAAATTGTCCGGGAAATAAGCAAAACCATGAAAATCAAGACTTGGATCAAACTTACCTCCGTTCTGGCCGTTCCGCTGGGATTGACCCTGGCCGCGGCCGCCGATGACGCCGTGCCGGGCACACTGCCACCCGCCGCCACCAAACAGGGTGTGACGTACGCGGGAGACATCAAACCGATTTTGGACAACTCGTGCGTCAAGTGCCACAGCGGCGACAAACCCCGGGGCCACTTGAAACTCGACAGCCTCGACGGCGCGCTCAAGGGCGGCAAGGACGGCAAGGTCATCGTCGCCGGTGACAGCGCCAAAAGCATGCTCATCCAGGCGGTCGCGCATTTGAGCACGGACGATGACGATTGGATGCCGCCACTGCACAACCGGGCAAACATCGGCCCGCTCACGCCGGAACAAATCGGTCTGCTGCGCGCGTGGATTGACCAGGGCGTGAAGTAATTTTTCCGGGTTGATTTTATCCCGGGAGGGACGCCGTGTCGGCGTCCCTTCTTTTCGGGCAAACCAGTCAGGGACGGCGGCACGCCGTCCTTCCCCATTTAAGCACCGAGTGGTGCGCGTTTTTGTACGCGCAACTCCTGCTGCTGGCGCAGCCATTCGTTTTGTTCCGCTTCCGGCACCCCCGGCCGGCTGATCTTTTGGGTGAGCGCGGCGATTTGCCGGTCCAAAAACTGGTTCCGCAATTTCAACACAACATCGCCGAGCTGTTGTTCGGGATTGGGAATCTTGCGGTCCCCGGCCACGGCTTCGGTAATGAGGCCCTGCATTTCGGGTAATTCGCATTCGTCCAGAAACGCACCGAGGCTCTTCCAGGTTTCATTCGTCTGCGCGGCGAGGCGTTGCGTGACAATTTTCCGCACGAGCGGATGGGAAATCCAGTTCACATCCAGATGCAACGCCGCCCCGGCAACCAGATCGTCGTGCAACAGCAACAGTTTCAGCAGATGAAACTCATGATTCGCCGGGCGTGACGGTTCCGGCTGGCCGGCCACCGGTTCGGCCCCGCTTTCATCCGGTCCGGCTCCCGCCGCGGGAACTTTTTTAAACTCCGCCCGCACGGCCTCGGGTGAAACCCCCAATCTTAGCGCGGTTTTCTGGGCGTATTTGTCGATCAACACGGTATTGGCGGTTTTATGGACGGCCCCGGCCATTTCGCGCAAAATGGCGTTCCGGCCCTTGTCGCTGTTGGCGTCATTCTGCGCGCAAAGCCGGTTCAAATAGTAATCAAAAAAACCTTCGGCATTCTCGATGAGTTTGCGGAAGGCTTCGCTGCCATTGGCCTTGATGAAACTGTCCGGATCGTGCGGCGCGGGCACGATCGCAACCCGCACGGCCAGGCCGGACGCGAGCAGATGGTCGAGCGAACGGACGGCGGCGTTCTGGCCGGCTTCGTCCGAATCAAAACAAAGCACGACTTCATCCGCGTAGCGCTTGAGGATGCGCGCGTGCTGGTCGGTGAAGGCGGTGCCTTGCGGCGCGACGACGTTTTGCACGCCGCCCATGAAGCAGGCGATCAAATCAAGTTGGCCTTCGCAGACCACGGCAAATCCAGTGTCGAGCAGCGCGCGCTTGGACTTGTCGAGGCCGAAGAACACCCGGCTCTTGGTGAAGATGGGCGTCTCGGGTGAGTTGACATATTTCGCCGTTTTCTCGTCGCCGGACAAAACCCGGCCGCTGAAACCAATCACCCGGCCCTGCTCGTCGCAAATGGGAAAAATGAGTCGCCCGCGGAAGCGGTCATAATAGTGTTCACTGCCTTCCTTGCGCAGAATCAACCCGGCTTTCTCGACCAGCGGCAGGTCGTGGTCCTTGCTTTTGGCCCAGTTGACCGTGTCGTCCCAGGCATCGGGCGCGGCGCCCAGGCGAAAGAGTTTCACGGCCTCCGGTGACACGCCGCGTTTGGCCAGATAATCGCGGGCGATCTGACCGGCGGCCTCGTTGAGCAGACAATTCTGCCAGCGTTGCGCAATCTGCTCGTGAATCTGGAGCAATTGGTCCTTGAGATGACGGGACTGCTGCTCGTGGGGATTTTGGTCGAATTCGAGTGGAATCTTCGCGCGATCGGCCAGGCGGCGCACGGCGTCCACAAAACCGATGTTTTCGTGTTCCCTGACGAACGTGAACACGTCGCCGCCCTTGTGGCAGCCGAAACAGTGAAAAATCTGCCGGTGCGGATTGACGTTGAAGCTCGGGCTTTTCTCCTTGTGAAAGGGGCAGAGCGCGACGAAGTTCGCCCCGGCCTTTTTCAACGGCAGATACGAGCCAATGACATCCACAATGTCACTGGCGGCGCGAATGCGTTCAAGGATTGCGGGAGAAATCGTGCCAGCCATGCTGGTTCAGCGTCCGTTGCCGGTCGCCCGCCCGATCCGGTTATTGGACCGGTTCATCCGGTGCGGCTTTGCTGCCGGCCGGCGCGGCGGGTTCAATCAACAACACGCCAAGATATTTCTTAATATAGGGTCCCGTAAAGGATTTTTCCAAAACCTGACTTTGCACGGTGTGCAGATCGGGGAAGAAGTGTGCGCCATACCAGCGTTCCTGGTACTGGTTGCCGGCTTCGATCTCCGCCGGCGTGTAATGGCGCGCATTCAGAAAGGCCAGCGCAAAAAGCAATACGCAGGCGTACCGCACCATGCCGGAGGGCATGCCGAGATAGTACTCGGCGTTGCCGAACAGGTTGCTGCTGAACAACCGCCGGTCCAAAGGACGTTTGATGATCGAAAAAAACAGAAACACGGCCATTGCCAGAACCCCGTAGGCCAGAAGATTACCGGTCAACGGGTCCAGGGTAATCACCTTTGTCCCGGCGACCAACTGCGCCACCATGGCGTAAAACAAACCGCTCACCAAAATGATGGCGAGCCATTGAAACAGCGGCAGGATTTCCTTCGACATCCCGTTTTTGCGGCCGCGAAAGAGGCCGAATCCGAGTATCAGCACGACCACCGCGTCGAACCAGTTTACCGGCAAATCGTCGGACGTCAGCGATTGTATTAGATTGGCAAACATAGACTGAAAGCAGAGCCTTCGACCCCTCTTCCAGCAAAATCCGTTCCATGCTCAGGGCGGATTCGATGAGAGCCAGAACTGTATGTCCGCGGCCTGGGAGTTGCGCGGGTCCAGTTGCAACACCCTCAAATACTGTGCCCGCGCCCGCGACACGTCATACAGTTGCTGCGCGTAGAGATTGCCGAGCGCGAGATGGGCACGGGCATCGCCCGGATTCGATGCGAGCAGCTTCCTCAACTCATTCACGGCATCGGGCACATAGCCGGCTGCCTTCAAGGCCAGGGCAAAATTGTAGCGCGCGTCGGCCGAATCCGGCTGGATGGCCAGCGCCATTTCATAGGCGGGCAACGCCTGGTCGAAATTCCCCAGACGATAGGCCATCACGCCGGAATTGTATTGCGCCTCGAACCAGCCCGGATCCAGGTCCGCCGCCGCGCGATACGAATTCAGCGCATCCAGATACTGCCGGTCCCGTTCAAATTGCTGCGCCTGCGCAAACGCGCGTCCGGCCGCCTGCCGGTCGCCCGACCCGGGCCGGGCGGGCGAAAGATACAAATATTGCGGAAATGCCGGCGGCGCGGGCTGAACCATGCGAAATGGTTTTGACTGGGCGTGCATGGGTGTGCCGAACGCCGTCAGGTTGCTGGCTTCAGGTTTCGGCGCCGGCTTCACTGGATTACTGTTCGAATCCGAGGGCGGCAATGGTGCCGCCTTCGGCTCCGGCGAAGCGCCGCGAAACCAGTTCATTGGATTGAGCGGACTCAACGCGCGCGGCTGCCCGTTGCCTGGCCTCGGCGGCGTCTCCGCCGTCGCGTACGAATTCTCTTCCGCCGTGGACGAATTTTGCGTTCCGGCAGCGGCAGATGATGATTCGGCGTCCGTGTTTTGCGGTGACGAACCGGCTCTGGATGGCGTCCACGCACTCGTCACCGCCGGTTGGGTGCGTTGCACGTTCGATGGCGAGGAAGCAGCGGCACCATTCATTTGCTGTTCCAGGTCGTTGGCGATGGTGTTCACCTGGTCCCAATCCGCCCGGTGCGGGGTCAACGCCAGGTAGGCGCGGTATTTTTGCAGGGCCAGCGCGTTGTCGCGCAAATATTGCCGGGCCATCGTCGCCAGGTTCAACAGCGCCGGCGCGTAATCCGGCTGCGCCCGGTTGGCAGCGGCGAAATACTGCACCGCTTCGCGCGGACGGCCCCGTTGCACCTGGGCGAGGCCCAGACCGTTCAGCGCCTCAGCGTTGTTGGTATCAAGGGCCAGTGTGGTGCTGAAACTTTTTTCCGCCGACGCGAGATCGCGGAGACGCAGTTGGGCAACGCCCAGTTTGGTCCAGCCCTCCGGGGCCCGGCTGCGGCGAAGCACATAGGCGGTGAACTCGGTCCTCGCCACGTCCGGCTTGTTTTGTTCCAGCCACAAGCAGCCGAAATTGTAATGCGCCTCCACCAGATCGCGGTCCAGGGTCAGGGCGCGTTGATACGCCAGCGCAGCGTCGGCGGGTTGACCGGCGTGCTGGTATGCAACACCCAGATAATTCCAGGCCTGCGCATTCGTGGACATCAGCGACGTCGCCAATTTCAGTTTCTCCACCGCGTCGGAATAATCGCCCTGAACAAGGAGCTTTTCGCCTTTCAACAAGGCGCGCGGCCCCGGCGGCCCGCAGCCGGTGAGACAAACAACGAGCGTCAGAAAAACGGTTATGCCGCACCGGGTTATGTTTTTTGTGGCCAGCATCGGTGTTGGTGGTAGCATCCACGCCTTGAAGTGTCAAGAAACGCACTGGCTCAGTTCATTCATGTATTTTGCCGGCTGATGGCGGCAGGCGCCCTCGGGTTGGCCTGCCGACAGGATCAAGCCGCCGATTTGTCGTTGCGGCAGGCTGGCGGCGCGCACGCGCGGGTGCTCATTGTCGAAAACCCGGGCGCCATCTCCCGGTACCAGCCCGATGACGCGTCCGTCCAGGCCATGGTTGATCGCGGCATGACCAATTTCACCGGCGAGCCCACCGTGGTCGCGGCGTGGCGCAGCCTGGTTTCGACGCAGGACATTGTCGGCATCAAGGTTTATTCCACAGCCGGGCCGATCAATGGCACCCGCCCCGCCGTCGTCGCTGCGGTGATTCACGGGTTGCTGGACGCAGGTTTGCCGCCGGAACAGGTCATCATCTGGGACCGGAATACCGGCGATTTGCGGGCTGCCGGATTCTTTAAACTCGCCGCCCAGCTCGGCGTGCGCGCCTTCGGCAGTGCGGAAGCGGGCTACGACCCGACCAACTTTTACCTGCCCGACACCCCCATCATCGGCCAGCTCGTCTGGGGTGATTTTGAGTTTGGGAAAAAGGGGCCGGACGTTGGCAAAAGATCCTTCGTTTCAAAGCTAGTCACCCGCAACATCACCAAAATCATCAGCATCGCGCCACTGTTGAACCAGGATTCGGCCGGCGTCTGCGGCCATCTATACGGACTGGCCATGGGCAGCGTGGATAATACCCTGCGCTTTCAAGGCGACCCCGGAAGACTGGCCGTCGCCGTGCCGGAAATTTACGCGTTGCCGGTACTCGGCGACCGCGTCGTCTTCAACATTACCGACGCCCTGATTGGCCAGTATGCCGGCGGTTCAAAGGGATTGTTGCAATATTCGACGGTCCTGAATCAACTTTGGTTCAGCCGCGATCCGGTCGCGCTCGACACGCTCGCCATCCGGGAACTTGACCGCGAACGCCAGCTCTTTGGCGCACCCGGGTTCACCCCGAACCCGGATCTTTACGCCAATGCCGCCCTGCTCCAGCTGGGTGTAAACGATCCCGCCAGGATTCAGGTGGAGAAGGTTCATTAAAAAAAAACGGCATAACTCGTTCCGGCTCAGCCGGTCGGCGCCGGGTCGCTTTGCCGTGCGCGCCTTTCCCTTTCGATTGCCTCCTTTTTCTGGCGCAGGCATTCCGGGCAGATGCCGTGCGTCGTCGGCGTGTCAAAGCCCTGCTCCATAAACTCCTCCAGCGGCATCCATTCACCCTTGTAATCAATGCGCCGGCACCAGGAACACACGCGCAGGAAGTCTTCCAGTTGCCGAACCTGCCGCAGCAACCGGCGCGTCGAATTGCTCACCAGCAGCCAGACGGCCAGAAAGAGCAGCATTTCCAGCGTAGGCCGGCGGTAAAGGACCACGAAGGGATGACCGGAGAATATCAACGAAGGCAATTGCAGCAATTCATCCAGAAAACAAAGTATGATGACCGCCAGAAAACCAACATTTTGATAGACCACGATCCTTGCCAACTGCGAATTTTTTACCATAACTACTACGTCATCTACGCAACTTGCGGAAGGCCGGCAGTCATTTCCACAAATGACTTTTTATTCCCTTTACTTTACGCCTCGGCCACTACAACCGCAGATTGTCGAACCGTTCAGACGGAACGCATAAATTGTGCCGCCCGTTTTTTTGCCGTGTGCCAAACCCAAACTCCACCCCAACCACCAAACCGTTCCATCAACGCCACACTCTTCTGACAATGCGTGCGGGACGAAAGTTCAATCCGACGATCGAAAGAAACGAAACCCGTTTCCGACGCGGATAAACCCATCGGCCCCGATTCCGCATTCACTTTAAGCATGTGTCTCCGACGAAAAATTCCCGCCGGGCTGCGCTGCTCCCGTTGTTGCAGGGCCTGGCCACGGGCAGGCTGGTCGCCCACCACACCAGAATGAGGGCCTGACGTGATTTTCAGTGCCACCGACACCAGCGGACTGGATCGCCCGACGTTTCCGCATCCATCCAGTCTTAAAAACGTGGAATCAGGCCGCCCGTTGGTTGCCGGGTCAAAGTGGGAGTTTTAAACATCGCACCGTTTGAGAAGACGGATTACCTGATGTACGTTAAGACCGGTGCAACCTGACCCGACAGGGCACCCAACTTTTTCGTTAAAACCAACTTCCCGTCATTCGCGCCGCCTTTGATTCTGTTCCCGGGTTCGAACTCACGGGACCGGCGGCGAAATCAGATCCGTGTGGAAGGCTTTAATGGCATTAAGCATGAATTGAATGGCGACCGAGGCGAGCAACAGGCCCATAATGCGGGTGGCAATGCTCATCGCAATCGGGTTCAACCACCGGGTGCCCCGGGCCGCGATTCGTAAAACCAAATAACTCGCCAGCGAGACCGTCACGATGCAACCGTAAAGCGCGATGTGTTGCGGGACATCGTGTGCCTCGTTTTGGAGCAGAATCGTCGTCGAAATCGCTCCCGGTCCCGCCAGCATCGGGATGGCCAGCGGCGTGATGGCGATGTCCGTCTTTTCTGTGCCGGCCTTGGTTTCTTCACGGGTTTCCTGGACGCGGGAACGTTGGGCGCGCAACATATCCAGCGCCACGAGCAGCAGTACGATGCTCGCGGCGATCTCGAAGGCCGGCATGGTGATGCCCATGACCTTGAAAACCAACTGTCCCGCAACGGAAAAGGACAGCAGGACACCCGCGGTCACGCAACAAGCCAGACGCGCCGTTCGGATGCGTTGTTCCGGCGTGTCGTTCGGCGTCATCGCCAGAAACGCCGGCATGGTGGCCAACGGGTCCACAATGACAAACAGCGAACCCAGCGCCAGCAGAATGTATTCGGACAGGCTCAAGGCAGTTGAATTAGGAACAGATTGCAGCGAAAGTCAAACGAGGAAAGCCAATTCCCCATTACCGGCTGACCACCCTGATTTTCCACGGCTTGAATTCCCGGCTGAATCCGATATGTCTGATTGAAATTCATCATGGCAACGATTTCAGGTTCCATCATCATCGGTTGCTGGCTCATCTTCCTGGCCTACTGGTTTATCAGCGCCTTTGGGCAGAAGGCGATGGCGGAAGGGCAGGACCTGGCCTCCGCGCTGGCGCATCGGATCCCCGTGGGTCTGGGCTGGTTTCTGCTGGCGTATCCAAAACTGCCGCCGCCCATGAATCTGGTGGTGATACCGCACAGGGATTGGGTGCTGGCGATGGGTATGATGGTCTGCATGTTTGGATTGTTCGTGACTATCTGGGCGCGCTGGACACTGGCCGGCAATTGGAGCAGCGACGTCACCTTCAAGCAAAATCACGAACTGGTGCGGACCGGGCCGTACCGGTTTGTGCGGCATCCCATCTACACCGGCCTGCTCGTGATGTGCATTGGCACGGCCGGCGCCGTGGGCCAGTTACGGTGTGGACTGAGCATTGTCATGGTGGGCATTGGCTTCTGGATCAAACTCAAGCAGGAGGAACGACTCATGCTGCGGCATTTCCCCAACGAATACCCCGCCTATCGCAAACAGGTCAAGGCGCTCGTGCCATTTGTCATTTGAAAAGCGCCAGAGCCGGGACGGGCCACAGCGACACAGGGTCACCCGATTCCGAATTTCACAGGCTTTGCCATCGGCGGAAATCCGGGGCCGCCAACCCGGACCGTCATGAGTCAAATTTCTTGACTTGATTAAGTATTTTTGAGAAAGTCACCCCGTCGCTTCAAACAAAAGTGATATGAATCGGATGTTTCCGTCGTTGGAGGAAGCCGGGGTAGCATTCTTCAGCACCGAACAATAACTCAGAAAATGCTCATGGAGATCTGCAGGTTAAACCATCGCGGGTTTTAAGCCGATTATCTGCCCACCATGCCTCCAGCAAGGATTTGTCCATATCTCGACGCAGCGGGCCAAATCAGAATCAACAAAAACTCATTAAACAAAAAGCTTCACAAGTGAAAACCTCATTCAGTTCCCACCCCGGCCGCCTGTTGCGACAGGTCATTTTAGCCTTCATTCTCGGCATTTTTGCCGCACCCGCCGCCCGCGCCGGGTTGACGATGGAGGTGGACCTGAACCGTGGCAATTATCAGGGTTCTCAATACTACCAGTTCAGTTGCACCCTGAGCACGAACAGCACGCCGCCCAACGTTTCCTTCGGGGATTACTTCGTGGTCTCGCCGGGCTGGCCCACCAACGCCAACGCCAACGCCACGCTTTTCCAATACGACACCAACGGCTTCAACCCGGTCAGCGGCAACGGCAACAGCTTCAACCTGTTTGACTCGACGAATTTCAGCGACTCATTCATTCAAAACATCACGAACGGGCAGTGGTCCATCTTTGTCACCAACACGGTGACCACCAATGTTTATTATTTTACGGTCACGGCCAGCATCACCAGTAATTCCATTCCACTGGTGACCATAATTTACCCTCCCAACAACGCCTTGAACGTCACAAATCAGCCAAACATCGTCTGGCAAAGCGCGACCAACTACAGCGACCAGGAACTTTACACGCCAACCTCCGGCTATGTGCTGCCGGTCACGCAGCAAAGTTTCTCCGGGGCCACGCTGAGTAACGGCCTCAACAGCATTACCCTGGATACTTACTACCTGTCCTCCACCGGCGTGGTCAGTTCGGTGCCAACCAACAGTGCCGGGAGTCCTCTTTCCGGCTGGGTTTCCACCTGGCATGTGTGGGACTATGCCAACGTGCAATTCACAGTCGGCACCCCGGTTGCAAATTTTAACGCCGACCTCGGTACAACCAACCTGCCCTGGGCCACGATGGGCGACACCGCCTGGTTCACCGAAACCACCAACACTTACAACGGTGCTCCGTCGGCTGACCAAAGCGGGAGCGTGACTAATGGCCAGGCTTCCACACTTTCGGTTGTCGTCACCGGCCCGGGCACTCTGACGTTTTTCTGGTCCAGCATCGCCAATGGCCCGGGTTTTGACTATGAATTCGACATTGACGGAAACTATGCTGATGACATTGCCGGTGACACCTCTTGGTATCAGGAATTTGATCCGAATACGAGTCTCCCCTACAACATTCCCGCCGGCCAACACACTTTGACTTGGACGGTCTCCGCCGGCAGCGACACGGATCCCACTCAAGCCGGGTTCCTCGATAATGTGAGTTATGTAGCGGCGTCATCCCCCACCCTGACCGTCACCGCCTCGCCGCCGTCCGGCCTGGCGCCACTGGCCGTTCAATTCACCAGTCCCCACGTGGACAGCTTCGGGAATACCGTGACCAATTGGAACTGGGATTTTGGCGACGGTGGAATCAGCGCGGTGCAGAGCCCTCTGCATACTTATACCAATGCCGGTTCGTATTTTCCCAGCCTCACCGCCTACAGCACCTACGGGTCATCGCCCCTTTCCGTCACCGGCCCCGGGACCATTACCGTGACTAACCCCATACTGAATGTCACCGTCACTCCCCCATCCGGCGTGGCGCCACTGACCGTTCAATTCGCCAGTCCCGGCATGGACAGCGCCGGCGATACCGTGACCAATTGGAACTGGAACTTCGGCGACGGCAAAATCAGCTCGGCGCAGAATCCATCACACGTTTACACCAACGTCGGCTCTTTCTCCCCGAGCCTGACCGCCTATAGCACCTATGGGGCATCGCCCCTGGCCGTCACGGGCCTCGGCACAATCAATATCTACACCAACCCATTCCCCGCCTTCCACACCCTATACACTTTCAGCACCAACTTCGGTTCCGGACCGAACGGCGATTTGGTCTTATTGGGCAACACCCTGTATGGGACGGCGGAGCACGGCGGCACCAATAACGTTGGCATCGTGTTCGCCGTCAATACCGACGGCACCGGCTTTACCAACGAGTATAATTTTTCTTCCGGCAGCGGTGGTGTTCCGGTTGGCGGATTAATTTCATCGGGCAACACCCTGTATGGACCGACGTATCTCGGCGGCAGTCTGGGCGGCGGCACGGTGTTCGCCATCAGCACGAATGGCCTGGGCTATACGAACCTGCTCAATCTCAATTTTGCAGTCAACGCCGCCTCAGGTTATGAGCCATTGGCCGGATTGGCCCTGGCGGGCAACACCTTGTATGGGACGACGTGGTATGGTGGCGGCATGAATGTCCAGGGCACCCTGTTTTATGTGACCACCAATGGCGCAACCAGCGGGGAACTGCAGGATTTCTATGCACCTACTTACAACCCTTATGCAATCAACTACAACGGAATTTTTCCCTCCGCCAGATTGATGTCATCGGGCGGCACCTTGTATGGGACCACCGAGCAGGGCGGCAGTTATGGCAGCGGAACCATATTCTCGGTTGTCACCAACCAGCCCGCCAGTTTCAGCATCCTGCATTATTTTGCGGCTGTTGACCCCATTACCGGAACCAACACCGAGGGAGCGTATTCGTTTTCAGGATTGGTTTTGTCCGGCAGCACCCTGTATGGGACGACGTACGGAGGCGGCACCTACGGCAACGGCACCGTGTTCGCCGTCAACACGAATACCTTGGTTTTTACCGACCTGTATAACTTCACCGGCGGCAACGATGGTTCCGGACCGCATGCCGGATTGACTTTGTCGGGCCACACCCTGTATGGCACCACCTTGGCTGGCGGCACTTCCAGCAACGGCACGTTGTTTGCCATCAACACGGATGGCTCGGGTTTCACCAACTTGTATAATTTCACCGGCAGCAACGACGGAGCCAATCCGCAGACCGATTTGATCCTGTCCGGCAACACCCTGTATGGCACCGCAGCAGGGGGCGGCAGCTCGGGCAATGGCACCATCTTCAGCTTCACGCTGCCACGGCCGCTGCTGGCCATAACACGTTCCGGAACCAATGCGATTTTGACCTGGTCGGCCAGCCCTTCCGGATACACCCTGGAGTTTGCCACCAATCTGGTTTCGTCCACCGTTTGGAATACCAATTTGCCGGCACCAGTCATTCTCAGCGGCACGAACACCGTCACCAACGCCATTTCCACCTCGGTAAGGTTTTATCGGTTAACCCAGTAAAGGAATGGTCACCGTTGTCTGACGTTCACTGGAGCAACCGGCTCGGTTGGACTGTGCGCAGAGACGAAAGCAGTCAGGCCGCGTGCGAGCCGTCACAAAAGGGCTTGTTGTTGGACGCGCCGCAGCGGCACAGGGTCACCCGGTTCCGAACCTCATAGGCTTTGCCATCGGCGGAAATCACCGGGATGCCCCCTTTGACCCAGATCGGGCCGCTGACCTTCTTCTCCGTGTCCTCGATCAACCCGAGTGATGGTTCAAATTTCGGTTCGATGGGTTTGCCCGTCTTTTTATCCCACACCACCAGCCGGCCGGCCGGACAATGCGCGGCCTCATATTCCGCCACTCGCCGGGCTTCGGGATCATCGGACGCCGGGACCAGATTCCAAATCCGCCCTTTCGGGTCGCAGAAACGGGCAAAGGCGCAAAGGCTGTCCGCATCGGTCAGCCGCAGGGTCGGCCCATCGATGGTCTCGGCCTGCTTCAGGTAAGGTTCACGGCTGGCGGTCTCCGTTCCGTCGAACCTGGCCTTCTGGTGGCTGCCATCGCAGAACGGTTTGTTGCCGGAATGACCGCAACGGCACAGTGCATATTGTGGTGACGCCGGATGCTTTTTGCCCTCCCGGTAATCGAGGGAATCACCCTCAGCATTGGTGACAATCCATTGCTCGCTGAGCGGCAAGTAGCCGCTTACGAGATAGGGACCATCCTTGGTGACTTCGATTTTTGCGGTCGGCGGTTTACCCTTTTTCATGGCACATCCCTTTCTTTGCAGGAGACGCGGCCTGCCGGGTCGTAGCCTTCGGTGCGAGGACCGGTGACGAGTCTCAAATCCTTTCGTTTTCTGAAAAACAAGTCAGAGACTCCTTACGCCGTCTCCTACCTGTCCAACGAACCTTCAATACCCGAAACTGAGCCACGCCGGACCGGGCCTGTCAATCCCGACTTGTTGGAAACGCTACTACACGATCTTGCAGGGAATCACCGCGTCTTCATCAAAGGTGTAAACGGCGCACAGCCGGTGGTAACCGTCGGCAATGATCACCTTGCCATTGGCCGAATCCCGGACCAGCAGGAGCGGCGAGACCCCGCGACCGGACTCGATCTTGAGCATGTCCTTTTTGACATGCGAGTTGCCGGCTCCCAGCAATGGCAATCGGGATGCCCGGAAAATGTCCTTGGCCTCGAATTCGGACATCGGTGCCTTTTTCAGTTTGTTCACAAAGCCGGCGGCCGTCTTTTTGTCGTAGAGGAGCGTCAAATACGACAGGGCCGCCGGATAATCGTGTTCTTCTGGCTGGCTCAGCCACTTGATTTTGATTTTTGAGGACATATTGCCTTTAACATTGCCGCGTCCAATAGATCGGACTGAAATTCGTATTTTCCTGCATTCACGTCGAATACAGCAACGCCATCTCCGGCATGAATCAATTTGACTCCGTTCGCGTTTGCGATCGGTCTGCCACTTTCCGTCACAACTTTTGCCGATTTAGCCGGAACATAAACGGTCGCCGTGGTGTTGGCGGGAATGGTGACGTTCATGGTGAGCTTGTCACCGTGGCGTTTCCAACTGCTGACGATGCGTCCGAATGGCGAATCAAAATGCGCCTTGACCCAGGTTAAATCTCCCAGCAGGCGGGGCCGGATGATGATATGCTTGGAACCGGGTTGCTGCGGATCGCAGTTGATGCCCGCCAGTGTCTGATATAACCACGCGTCGAAATTTCCCGCCTGAATGAGCAAGGCTTCGCTGTTCATGCCCGGGTCGCGTGTGTCCATGTCCCAGCGTTCCCAAATGGTGGTGGCCCCTTTTGACAACATGTAGCCCCAACTCGGCCGGGTCGTCTGGGTGGCAATGATCCAGGCCACCTCCGGTCGGCCAATGTCCGTCAATGTCTGCATGAGCCATTGCATGCCAATCAACCCCACAGACAAATGCCCGCGGTGCTGGATCAGGATGTTATCCACCAGATTGGAGATCACGCCGTTTCGCTGGTCTTCCGGCACAAGCCCAAACTGCAATGCCAGCACATAGCCGCACTGCGTGTCGCCCTGGTAAACGTGGGTCTTCGGGTCGAGGAATTTGCGGTTGAATGCCCGCCTGAGCTGGTCGGCCAGCGTGGCGAATTCCGTCCGGTCTTCCGGCCTGCCGAATCTCTCCGCCAGCCGCTCCATGAGGCGGTAGTTGTGATACTGATAGGCGCTCGACACCAGCTCGCGGGGAGTGGAACCATTGTCACTGACTTTTCCATCCATCGAGGTGGTATCGCACCAATCGGCGTAGCTGGTGCCTCGCAACGTGCCGTCCGGCAGTTCGTGCCGGCGCATAGCCAGCACCCAGTTCTTCATGGCTTCGTAATTTTGTCGGGCAACCCCTTGGTCATCATAAAAGTCGGTGAACCACTCGGGAATGATGGTAAACACGCTCGCCCATTCCACGCCATCGCCCCATACCCAATACATGGCCACGTCGGGAATTGAGCCGTCGGGCCGTTGCGAGGCGCGCACGTCGTCCATCCATTTGGCATAAAAGGATGCAACGTTAAAATTGAACGCCTCGCTCTCCGCGTCTTTGGCCGGATCGCCCATCCAAGCCTGCCGCTCATCCCGATCGGGGTCCAGAGGCGCGCTGCGCAGGAACATCCGCATGCCCCAGCGCATCGCCATATGAATCCGGTTAACCAGTTCGTTCGAACACTCAAACTCACCGGCGGGCTCAACATCCGTGTGAATCACCAAACCTTCAAAGTTGTCCAGCGTTGGTTTGCCCGGAAAACCGGTGATTTGAACCCGCCGGAAACCCTGCCCCTTGAAACGAGGGCTCCAGGTTTCAACCCCTTCACCCTTGAATGTGTAAATGTCTGTGCAGCGCGCAGAACGATTGTCCGCGGTCTTGAGCATGCCGTCCGGTTTGAGGCTATAGGCGCTGACCATGCGGACTTCCGTGCCGCGCGGCGCGGACGCCTTCAACCGCACGGTGCCATAAAAATTCCGCCCCATGTCCACGAGGTAAACCCCAGGCGCGGGGTTCGTCATCGCAACGGGGTGGACGATTTCCGTCACGCGCATCGGTTCAATCATCTGAGCGCGCAACTGTCCTCCGGGTGCGGCGACCCGTTGAGCCGGTTCCCATTTCGAATCGTCAAAACCCGCGTTGTTCCAGCCCGGCATCTCCCTGCGGGCATCATACACCTCGCCGTCATATTCGTTGTTGGCGCGGATTGGACCGTTGGTCGTCAACCGCCAGCGCCCGTCGCTCGTGACGATCGATCCGGAGCCGTCGGTGTATTCAATTTCGAGCTGCATCAATAATTTTGGAAAGCCGTAGTCAACAAAAGTGGCCGGGATATGCAACCGCGGGGCGAAGAAGCGTCCATTGCCCAGCACCACGCCAATGGCATTGGCACCCTTATGCAGTCGGTGCGTAACATCAAAGGTCACGTAATAATCCACCTTGGCGTAGTCCGACAGTGCCGGATCCATGACGTGGTCGGAAACCTTGTCGCCATTAAAGAACAGGTCAAAAAATCCCAGGCCGCACACATAGGCCGTGGCTCGTGCCACTTTTTTGTCCACTTGAAACTCGCGCCGTAAATAGCGCGCTGGCAATGGACGATCATCGCTTCCAATCACACCCCATGGGCCGATCCCAAAGGGGCCCAGCACTTTGGCGGGCGACCACGAGACCTGGTCCTGACTGGCTTCCCATTGGCCGTCGGAAGCTATGTTCACCGAATCTCCTCCCGCGAGCTCAATGTGTATGCTTAGAATCAATCCTGCCGGAGACGGCGTGTCTCCAGCGTTGGTCACGGTGATAAACAATTGGTTTTCCCCGGCCAGCAAAAAGGAAGCGACATCCAGACTTACCCTCTCGCGCCAATCATTGCCGGAACCAACCTGCCGGCCATTCACGATCAACTCAAAAGCATTGTCGGCAGTCACGGTGCAAACGGCGGAAAGAATTTTTTGTCCCTGAGGCAGAGAAATTGTCCGGCGAAAATAACGTGCCCCGGCCGGCGCGCTTTGAACCGGATTTCCCTCCGGAAACCAAATCCACTGCGCGTCATCGAGCATGAGCCCTTCGTCCTTGCCAATCCATCTTGCCCGCCAGTCTTCGGGTTTCAGCAATCCCATCGTCCACAAAGCCGGCCGGCTCCATGCCGACGCTTTGCCGTCTTTGTCCCAGTAACGCACCTTCCAATAACACTGCGTCCGGGATTCGAGAGCTTTGCCGGCGTATTCGACCAACGTGCTCCGATCCGATTGAACTTTGCCACTGTCCCAGAGGTCGCCTTGATCCCGGGCGAGCAGTCCTGGCATCGAAGCCACGATGATTTGATACGCGGTCTGGATTTCGCCACGCCGATCCGATTGGAGGATCCAACTCAACCGCGGCTTCGTGACGTCAATACCCAGCGGGTTTTCCAGATATTCGCAACGGAGATGATCCACCGCAAACACATCTTCCGCGAACACTGAAGCAACAAATGAAAACACCAGCGCCAACACAACTCCTGCGCCGACCTTGCTTTGCATTCTCATGGTGATCAACGTCGCTTGAACATGGGTTCCCGTCCGGGCATGAACCGCGTGGAAACTATCTTTGCGCCTTTGACAGCGCAAGCAATTCGGATCTTGCACACAATCACTCTCCGCCGGTTTCCACCGGCTCGGGTCGCCCCCGATTATTTCTTCGTCAACTTCAGTTCATCATCGCTTGTTGTCACTTTAATCCTATCTCCGGGTTTGAACTCGCCTTCGAGCAGTTTCATCGAGAGCGGATTGAGAATTCGTTCCTGCACGGCGCGTTTGAGCGGGCGCGCGCCGAATTGCGGGTTGTAGCCCTCACTGGCCAGCAGCTTCTTCGCAGCGCTGTCCACGTCCAGCGTCAGATTCTGTTGCGCCAGGCGTTTGCCGAGCCGTTCGAGCTGAATGTCCACGATCTTTGCCAGCTCCTCCTCGTCGAGGCTTTGGAAAATAATGACGTCGTCCACGCGGTTCAGAAATTCCGGCCGGAAATGCCGTTTCAACTCCGTCATGATTTCCTTTTCCAATTCCGACTTCCCTTCAGCCTTTAGCCTTTGGCCTTTAGCCTTCGCAAAATATTCCTGAATATTTTGCGATCCCAGGTTGCTGGTCATGATGACGATGGTGTTCTTGAAATCCACCGTCCGCCCCTGCCCGTCCGTGAGCCGGCCATCATCCAGCACCTGCAACAGCACGTTGAACACGTCGTGATGCGCCTTCTCAATCTCGTCAAACAACACCACCGAATACGGCCGCCGCCGCACCGCCTCGCTCAATTGCCCGCCTTCCTCGTAACCGACATAGCCCGGCGGCGCGCCGATGAGCCGCGAGACGGTGTGTTTCTCCATGTATTCGCTCATGTCGATCCGGATCATGGCGTTCTCGTCGTCGAACAGAAATTCCGCCAGCGCGCGCGCCGTCTCGGTCTTGCCGACACCGGTTGGGCCTAGAAAAATGAACGAGCCGATGGGCCGGTTCGGGTCCTGCAACCCGCTGCGGGCCCGGCGCACGGCATCGGACACAGCCTTGATGGCCTCTTTCTGGCCGATGACGCGTTGTGCCAGCCGTTCCTCCATTTTCACCAGCTTTTGCCTCTCGCCCTCGAGCATCCGGCTGACCGGAATATGTGTCCAGGACGAGACAACTTTGGCAATGTCCTCGTCGGTCACTTCCTGCCGCAGCAAGGACGTGCGCGTGGCCTGCGCGGATTGCTTTTCGATGGTGGCCAGCTTTTTCTCCAAATCCGGAATCTTGCCGTATTGGATTTCCGCTGACTTCGTCAGATCACCGCGCCGTTGCGCCTGTTCCAGTTCCAGCTTTGCCTGTTCGAGTTGCGATTGCACCACGCTGACGGCGTTGACGGACGCTTTTTCATTCTGCCATTGGGCGGTAAGCGCCTTGGATTTCTCCTTGAGATTGGCTGTCTCCTTGTCAATCAGTTTGAGCCGCTCCTTGCTGGCAGCATCCTTCTCCTTCGCCAATGACGTGCGCTCGATTTCCAGTTGCAAAATCTGCCGGTCGAGCTGGTCCAGTTCCGTCGGCTTGGAATCCAGTTCCATTTTGATGCGCGACGCCGCCTCGTCCACCAGGTCAATCGCCTTGTCCGGCAAAAACCGGTCGGTGATGTAACGGTGCGACAACGTCGCCGCCGCCACGAGCGCCGAATCCTGGATGCGCACGCCGTGATGGACTTCGTAGCGTTCCTTGAGTCCGCGCAAAATGGCGATGGTCGCCTCGACGGACGGTTCTTCGACCATCACGGGCTGGAAGCGACGTTCGAGCGCCGGGTCTTTCTCGATATGTTTGCGGTATTCGTCAAGGGTCGTCGCACCGACGCACCGCAATTCGCCGCGCGCGAGCTGCGGTTTCATGATATTCGCCGCATCCGTGGCGCCTTCCGCCGCACCGGCGCCGACGATCGTGTGTAACTCGTCAATAAAAAGAATGATTTTGCCTTCGCTGGCGACGATTTCCTTGAGGAACGCCTTGAGCCGGTCCTCGAATTCGCCGCGATATTTCGCGCCGGCAATCATCGCGCTTAAATCCATCGCCACCAGCCGCTTGTTTTTGAGTGATTCGGGTACGTCACCGCTCACGATGCGCCGGGCCAGGCCTTCGGCAATCGCTGTTTTGCCCACGCCGGGTTCGCCGATGAGCACCGGATTGTTCTTCGTCCGGCGCGTCAGCACCTGCATCACGCGGCGGATTTCCTCGTCCCGGCCGATGACCGGGTCGATCTTGCCCTGTTTCGCGAGCGCGGTGAGGTCGCGGCCGTATTTGTCGAGCGCCTGGAATTTGGCTTCGGGGTTCTCATCCGTCACACGCTGGTTGCCGCGCAACTCGGCGAGCGCTTTCAAAACCACGTCCCGTTTGAGGCCGTGTTTGGCAAAAATCTTTTTCAACGACGAACCGCCGCTATCCATCAGGCCGAGCAGCAGATGTTCGGTGCTGACGTAATCGTCCTTGAGTTTGGTGGCCTCGGATTGCGAGGCGTCGAGCGCCTTGCGCAAATCATTGCCGGCGTAAGCGTCGCCCGCGCCCTGGACCTTGTGCCGGCGCGCGAGTTCGGCCTCCAACTCCGGCTTGAGCCGGGCGACCGGCACACCGATGCGTTCGAGCAAATCGGGAATGAGGCTTTCGGTCTGGCCGATGAGCGCGAGCGCCAGGTGCTCGCCGTCAATTTCCTGATGCGAATAACTGCGCGCCAGACGTTGGGCTTCCGCCAGGGCTTCCTGCGATTTTTGTGTCAGCTTCTCCGGTTGCATAAACTGGCGGCACTGAATCTAACGCAAAGTCGCCCGGACGCAAAGATGGTAAATTTCAACCACGGAGGGACACGGATGAACACGGATTCATTAATCCCAAAGGAAATCTCTGCAAAACTCCCAGCCATTGTAGCGGCGAGTCGGCAGACCGCCGCATTTCCCGATGAAATGACAGATGCGGCTCTCGGCCGAGGAGCCGCTACGCCAGTTTTGCAGAGATTTCCTTTGGGATCCAAAACTCGCGCCTGTGCAACATTGCGTTAAAGAATTTTTCATTTAATTTGTCCGCATGAAATACCGGACTCTCGGACGGACGGGCTGGAAGATTTCGGAGATCAGCTTCGGCGCGTGGGCCATCGGCGGCACCTGGGGCAAGGTGGACGACCGGGAATCACTGGCGGCGCTGCACGCCGCGCTCGACGGCGGCGTGAATTTCTTTGATACGGCGGATGTTTATGGCGACGGCCACAGCGAACGGCTGCTGGCGAAGTTGAAAAAGGAGCGGCGGGACAAAATTTACATCGCCACCAAGGCCGGCCGGCGATTGAACCCCCACACGGCCGAAGGTTACAACCGCCGCAACCTGACGGCCTTTGTCGAGCGCAGTTTGAAGAATCTGCGCACCGACGCGATTGACCTGCTGCAACTGCACAGCGCGCCCACGGCGGTCTATTACATGCCCGAGGTGTTCGCGGTGCTCGATGACCTGGTGCAGGCCGGCAAAATCCGCCATTACGGCGTGAGTGTGGAAAAGGTCGAGGAGGCATTGAAGGCCATCGAATTCCCGGGCGTGCAATCGGTGCAACTCATCTTCAACATTTTCCGCCAACGACCCGCGGAATTGTTTTTCCCGGAAGCGCACCGCCGCAAGGTCGGCATTCTGGCGCGCCTGCCGCTGTCGTCGGGCCTGTTGTCCGGCAAGTTGACCCGGACGAGTACTTTTGCCAGGGACGACCACCGGAATTTCAACCGCCATGGCGAGGCTTTTGACCGCGGCGAAACCTTTTCGGGCGTTGATTATGAGACGGGGCTGAAGCTGGTCGAACAGTTGCGCCCCCTGGCCCCGGCGGGCGTGACCATGCCGCAACTGGCCTTGCGCTGGATTTTGGAATTCCCGGCCGTGACCTGCGCCATCCCCGGCGCGAAACGCCCGGCGCAGGTGCAGGAGAATGTCGCCGCCGCGGATCAGCCCCATTTGCCAAAGGCGACGATGAAGAAAATCCAGGCGCTTTATGACCGGCGGGTGCGTTCGTTGGTGCATCATTATTGGTAGAACGCCAAATCTGGAATATGTCTTGCTGGGAGCAAGGCATGCAGCAGCAGGACGTTTCGGCGAACCTGGCCGGCAGAAGCCCGCGCCAGCTTGAAGAACGGTGGAACACCCGCAGGAAAATCATCGGTTTATCAGCCATCGGCCTGATTTTTATCGTTAGTGCCCTCGCCGTACTTTATTTCCTGGGAAATCGCACCTCGATCTTTCAAACCGGCGGACTGCTCCTGCTGTGTGTCTCATTCTTAATCATGAGAACCGCTGAGCGCATCGCCGGGCCGGAAATGGACCGGCTTTTTCGACACGAGAAACAAGCCCGGCGGGGAGCCGTCGCGGAGGAAAAAATCGGCGCCCTGCTTGATGGCCTGGCGGAGAATTACGCGGTGCAGTACGATGTGAACACCGGCCGGGGCAAGATTGACCACCTGGTGTTCCGCCGGGACGGCGCCGTGTTCCTGATTGAAACCCGATCGCATTCGGGCTGGATTACCCGGCACGACAGCCAGTTGCTTCGAAACGGGCAGCCGTTGGAGGAGGATTTGATCCAGCAAACCCTCGACCATATTTCCTGGCTGAAAAAATTCCTGAAGACGCGCGCCGGCTTTGAACCGTGGATCCACGCCGCCATCGTGTTCACCGGTGCCCACGTGGAAAAGCATCTCAACCTGAACAACGTCGACGTCTTCAACGCCAGCCAACTGAACCGGTGGCTGGAACGGGCGCGCGGCAATCCCCGGGCTTCCGTGTTCCTCTGGCCACAGGTGGAAAATCTGAAAAACGAGCTGGCCGCGCCGGACTCAATCCACCTTGCCTGCCAGCCGCTTTTGCGCTAGTTTGCGAACACTATGGACACAGCGCCCTTCGCTTCCGGAACGGTACCGCCACCGCCACCGCCGCCGGTGATAACGCCGTCACCCGCGCCCAAGCCGCGTCGAAGCCGGGGGTGGATGATTTTTGCCATCATTCTGCTCGTCCTGTTGCTGATCAGTTTGTTCGGCAATTTCGCCCAACTGATTTCGCAGGCGCTGACTTTCAAGGGCGGCCTGGGCAACGGGATTTCGCGCGAGGTGGGTCCCAGCCTGGACGAATGCCTGCTCAAGGACAACGACGCCTCGGGTAAGATTGCCGTGGTCACCGTGGACGGCATCATCAGCGGCCAGACGGCGGATCAGGCCGGAAACAACCTGATCGACGTCGTCCAGGCGCAATTGGACCGCGCCAAGGATGATCATCGGGTCAAGGCCGTGATCCTCAAAGTGGATTCCCCGGGTGGCGAAGTGCTCGCCTCGGACGAAATTTACCGCGAGATTAGGGATTTTCAAAAGGATTCCGGCAAACCTGTCGTTTGTTCCATGGGCAGCCTCGCCGCCTCGGGCGGTTATTATATTTCATCGCCCTGCCGCTGGATTGTGGCCAACGACCTGACCATCACCGGCAGCATCGGCGTGATTTTGCATACGTGGAATTACCGCGGGTTGATGGACAAGCTCGGCGTACAACCGGAGGTCTTCAAGAGCGGCAAGTTCAAGGACATGCTCAGCGGCGAACGCGAGACCAATGACATCCCCCCGGAAGAACGCGTCATGGTACAGGGTTTGATCGACGAGACGTATCAAAAATTCAAGGACGTGGTGGCCGCGGGCCGCGACGCCGCGCACGAAAAAAACAAAAAGGAAGGTCGTCCGCTCGCGCTGGATTGGACCAATTACGCCGATGGCCGCGTGTTGTCGGGCACCCGGGCCTATGACCTCGGCTTTGTGGACGAGATCGGGGATTTTCAGGACGCGGTGGATCGCGCCCAAAAAATTGCCGGCATTGACAACGCCAATTTGATCGAATACCGCGAACACTACGATTTCTCAAACCTGTTTCATTTGCTGGGCCAGTCTGACCTGTCCCATACCATCAAATTGGACCTGGGCATGGACCTGCCCAAACTCCAGGCCGGCGAACTCTATTTCCTTTCACCCACCTTCATCAACTGAGTGAACGAAGCCCTGCTCATCGTCGCGGACAGCGAGCGCGACGCGAACATGCTTTACGCTGTCGGCATGTTCGTGCCCGATCCGTTCATCTATCTCCATTCCGGCGGGCGCCCATGGATCGTGATGAGCGATCTGGAAATCGACCGCGCCCGGGCCCAGGCGCCGCACTGCCGGGTCGTGTCCCTGACCGCCTGTCAAAGAAAGTTGCGCGCCGACGGCGTCAAGAAGGCCAGCCTCCCCCAGGTCATCCGCCTGATTCTCCGCGAGAAAAAAATCGGGCGCGTGCTCGTACCGGATGATTTCCCGTTCGGCCTGGCCAGGGACCTGAAAAAACTCGGAATCAAGCTGAAACCGCGAGGTGATTTCTTTCCCCGACGCGAAATCAAGTCCGCCGATGAGGTCAAAAAAATCTCCGCCGCGCTGACCATGGCCGAGGTGGGCATGGCCGAAGGGATGGAGGTGTTGCGCCGGGCCAAAATCCATCGTGACCGGAAGCTGATTTATCACGGCATCCCACTGACTTCCGAGCGCCTGCGGGCCGTGATTGACTGCGCGATTTTGCAGGCAAACGGCCTGGCGGCGAACACCATCGTCGCCGGCGGCAAACAGGGCTGCGACCCGCACGAACACGGCCATGGCCCGCTCCGCGCGCACGAGCCGATCATCATCGATATTTTCCCGCGCTCGCAAAAGACCGGTTACTTTGGCGACATCACCCGCACGGTCGTCCGCGGGCACGCCAGCGAGGGCGTGCGAAAACTTTACGCCACCGTCCTGCAGGGACAGAAAATCGGGTTCGGAAAAATCCGCGCCAAAATTAAAACGGCGGACGTTCACAAGGCCGTGCAACAGTTTTTTGTCCAGCAAGGCTACAAGACCGGACGGCGGAATGGCCGCATGGAAGGTTTCTTTCACGGCACCGGCCACGGACTCGGCCTGGATATCCACGAAGCGCCGCGCTTGAGTACGAGTTCCACCGAAAAATTAAGGCCCGGTCACGTCGTCACGGTGGAGCCGGGGCTTTATTATCCCGAACTCGGCGGCGGCGTGCGGCTCGAAGACGTGGCACTGGTCGCCGGCACCGGCGCGAAAAATTTGACCCGATTTGAGAAGGTGCTGGAGATTTAATGAGTGCCATTACCGCTGGCTCATCTGGGCCACACTGGCTCAGAAAATTCTTTCAAGCGGCACCATATCCTCTAAATTCCCCGTAAATCGAATTGGCACACCGCCAGCTCGTTGAATTAGAACAGCCACCGCGCTGTCAATTGATTGTCTTATGTTTTTTAATTGGTTGAATCCAGTGTATTGGGCGTTCCTGATCCCGGGTCTGCTGCTCGGCATCTGGGCGCAGATGAAATTGTCACACGCCTACGGCAAGTACAGCCAGGTGCCGGTGGACTCGGGCATGACCGGCGCCGAGGCGGCGCGCGAAATCCTTGACCGCGCCGGCCTCAATAACGTGCCGGTGGCGGAAATTCCCGGCCATTTGACCGACCATTACGATCCCACAAAACGGGCGCTGTTCCTGTCCTCGAATAACTTCCATGGTCGGACCGTCGCGGCGGTGGGCGTGGCGGCGCACGAAGCCGGTCATGCCCTCCAGCATCAGGCGGCTTACGGGTTGTTCAACTTTCGGATGGCCATTGTGCCGATCACCCAATTCGCGAGCATGGCTTACATGGGCATTTTCTTTATCGGCATTTTTCTGGGCCTATTGAAGGTGGTGCTGCCCATCATCATCGTCATTTTTGCAGTGATCACCCTGTTCCAGCTCGTTACGCTGCCGGTGGAGTACGACGCGAGCCGCCGCGCGAAGGAACAATTGTTCCGGCTCGGCCTCGTACATGAGCACGAACGCGCGGGCATCAGCAAGGTTCTGGACGCCGCGGCGCTCACTTATGTGGCGGCGCTGGTGTCGGCGGTGTTGAACCTGCTCTATTACATCACCCTGGCCCGCAACAGCCGGAACTAAGTTTACGGTTAATTTTCTTGCGGACGGACGTTCTGGCCGTAAGGTTTTGTGCGCTCTATGGCAGTAAAAAAGCAAAAACGCCGAACGGCCAAGGTCAAAATCAAACGGCGCCAGCGGATTCCCCCCCGCGCACGTGCGACCCCCCAGGCCGTCGTGCCCGCCGTTCCCATCCCGGGCGCACCGCCGGCCACCCCAGGTGACACCACGCAATTCATCCAGAGGGAAGTGTCGCGTTACGACGCCGACACGGCCATCAAACTTTACCTGCGCGAAATCGGGCAGGTCAAACTGCTCACGCCCCAGGAGGAAATTGAACTGGCCGCCCGCATCAAAAAAGGCGACAAGAAGGCGCGCGAACAGATGATCAAGGCCAACCTCCGGCTGGTCGTCAAGATCGCGCGCGATTACGACGGCATCGGGCTGCCGCTGCTCGATTTGATCAGCGAAGGCAACATCGGCCTGATGAAGGCCGTCGAACGGTTTGACCCGAAAAAAGGCGGCAAACTTTCCACCTATGGCTCGTGGTGGATCAAGCAGTCCATCAAACGCGCGCTCGCCAATCAATCCAAGACCATCCGGCTGCCGGTCCATCTGGTGGACAAAATCTCCAAGATGCGCCGGGTCGCGATGAAGTTGCAGGAGGAACTCGGCCGGGAACCCACCGACGAGGAACTGGCCGACGAACTCGGCATGACGGCGGCGCGGGTGCGGCAGATGCGGATGGCGTCCATCCGGCCGGCGTCGCTCGACGCGCCCATTGGCGACGATGACTCCAATAATTTCTCCGACCTGGTGGAGGACGAAAACGCCATCACGCCCTACCAGGACCTGGAAGACAAGACCGTCACCGGCATGTTGCAGGACATGGTGAAGCACCTCGATCCGCGCGAAGCCACGATTCTGCGCTACCGTTTCGGCCTGGACGGCGGCTCGGAGCGAACCCTCGAAGAAGTCGGTGAAAAGTTTGGCGTGACCCGTGAACGGGTCCGGCAGATTCAAAATCTGGCGCTCAAAAAACTGCGTCGCATGATTGAAAAGCTGGAAAGTTCCAAGGACAAAAAAAACTGACCCATGTCCGCTGCTCCCGCAACCCCCCAGGAAATCGCGGCGGCCATCCGCAACGTCCCGGATTTCCCAAAGCCGGGCATCCAGTTCAAAGACATCACACCGGTGCTGGCCGATCCGCGATTGTTCGCCGGCGCGATTGACCTGCTTACGGAACCACTCAAACCCGGTTCCGTGGACGCGGTCGTGGGCATTGACGCGCGCGGATTTATTTTCGCCGCCGCCGCCGCCCTGAAATTGCGCGCCGGTTTCGTGCCCGTCCGTAAAAAAGGCAAGCTACCCTACCAGACGCACGAACAGGAGTACGCGCTCGAATACGGTTCGGCGACCGTGGCCATGCATGTGGACGCGCTCCAGCCGGGGGCGCGCGTGCTGTTGATTGACGATCTGCTGGCCACCGGCGGCACCGCTTCCGCCGCCGCCGCCCTGGTCGATAAACTGGGCGCGAACATTCTGGAAACCGCCTTCCTGATTGAACTGAAATTCCTGAACGGCCGCGAGAAATTGAAGCCCCATCCGGTGCGTTCCATCATTGTCTATTGACCGGGGCCGGCTGGAAAAAACCAGTTGACAGGATTCACTTCTTCAATCAACTTATCCGCATCCGTTGATACAACGGTCTCATGCAGAGTGGCTGAGGGACTGGCCCGATGACGCCACGGCAACCGGCCCCGAATACGTTCGGGGTGACCAGGTGCCAATTCCAGCCCCGGCGGGTGTCGGGGGAAAATGAGAAGTGCGCGCGATTTTTGTCAGCCCCTTCTCACCATGAGTCGGGGCTTTTTTATTGCCCCAAAATTTTCGTAGCAGCGGACGTCAGTCCGCTCTGACTCGATGAAGAATGGGCCGACTGACGTCGGCGGCTACGGGGTAAAGAGAATATTTATGAGTGAACATCAAGGTTACATGAAGGCGCTGAAGTGCCGCGAATGCGGACGGGGATACCCGCTCACGGCGACGCATGTCTGTGAGTTCGACTTCGGCCCGCTCGAAGTCGCCTACGATTACGACCGCATCAAAAAATCGCTGACCCGGGCGGCCATCCAGTCGCGCCCCAAAACGATGTGGCGTTACCGCGAATTGCTGCCGGTGGCGAACGAGCCCACTGTCGGGTTGCAAGCCGGTTTCACACCGCTGATCAAAGCCGACCGCCTCGCGAAGAAACTGGGCATCCGCGAATTGTGGATCAAAAACGACACGGTGAACTACCCCACCCTGTCGTTCAAGGACCGGGTCGTGAGCGTGGCTTTGAGCCGCTCGAAGGAACTCGGTTTCGACACGGTCGCGTGTGCTTCAACCGGCAATCTGGCGAATTCCGTCGCCGCCCAGGCCGCGTCCGCCGGTTTGAAATCCTACGTGTTCATTCCGTCGGATCTGGAGCAGGGCAAAATCCTGAACTCGCTTATCTACGGCGCGAAAGTCATCGGTATCAAGGGCCATTACGATGAGGTGAACCGACTGTGCGCCGAAATCGCGGGCAAATTTGGCTGGGCGTTTGTGAACGTGAACATGCGGCCGTATTACGCCGAAGGCTCCAAGAGCATGGCGTATGAAATTGCCGAGCAATTTGGCTGGCGCATTCCGCGGCACACCGTCGTGCCCATGGCGTCCGGCTCGCTGCTGACCAAGATCCAGAAAGGCTATCAGGAATTTATCAAGCTCGGCCTGGTGTCGGAGACGAAATATGCCGTCCACGGCGCGCAAGCGACAGGTTGTTCACCAATTTCCGTGGCGCAAAAGGCCGGACTCGACTTCTTCAAGCCGGTGAAGCCGAACACGATCGCCAAGTCGCTGGCCATCGGCACGCCGGCGGACGGTTTTTACGCGTTGCGCGTGATGCGGGACACCCAGGCGGCCGCCGATGATGTCACGGACGACGAGATTCGCGACGCGATCAAGCTGCTCGCCGAAACGGAAGGCATTTTTGCCGAGACCGCCGGCGGCGTGACCGTGGGCGTGGCCAAGAAACTGATTGCCTCGGGCAAAATTCCGCAGGATGATTCGGCCGTCCTCTGTGTCACCGGCAACGGTTTAAAAACGCTCGACGCGGTGGATGGTTACGTGGGCAGGCCGCGCGAAATCAAGCCCAGCCTGCGCGAGTTTGAAGCCCTGCTGGCGAACGAAGAAAAAGTGAATGCGTAATTTTATGCCGAAAAAAGTCCGAATCCCAACCCCGCTCCGCAAGCTGACCAACAACGAGGAGCTGGTCGAAGTCACTGCCGCCACCGTCGGTGAGGCGATTGTCGAATTGCAGACACGCTTCCCCGGCATCCAGGAACGGCTGGTGGATGAAAAGGGCGACGTGCGCCGCTTCGTCAACGTCTATGTGAACGAGGAGGACATTCGTTTCCTGAAGAACAAACAGACGCCGTTGAAGGACGGCGACGAAATCAGCATCATCCCGGCGATCGCCGGAGGCTAACATTTTATGGCCACCAAGAAAATACTTTCGGCGACAAAATCCAATTCAACCAAGCAACAGCGGTTGTGGCTGATGTATCCACCCCGGCTCATCAAGCAGCCGTTCATCTGGGAAGTTGGCCACAAGTTCAAGGTCGTTACCAATATCCGCCAGGCGAGCGTGACGGACGAGATCGGCATCGTTTGCCTGGAGCTGGATGGCGCCCGGGGTGAAGTGGATGCGGCCATCAAATGGCTGGAGAAAAACGGCGTCAACGTCGAACCGGTGGAAATCAACGTGATTGAGAGTTAGCCCGGCGGAAGGTTCGGCCGAAGGCGCACACTCTTTTCAGCTTCGGGGACAGCCCCCGATTTCAAAAATATTTTTGTCACCAAACAGGCGTCACGGCCCAAGACTAACGCGATAAAACCGCTGTTGATTGGTCCCCATGGGGTCGGAAGTGATGGCGGTGGAATTGGTCGCCGGGATGGCACTTCCCAAATTGCTCCAGTTGGTTTGACCCAAACGGGTGATGAATTGCACCTGGTAAGTCCGGCCGGTCGCCGCGCTCCAGGTACAGCCAAAAATGCCGTTGGTCAGCCACTCTTTTAGAAACAGCGGCGGTGGCGTAAAGCGGAACACGGTGCCCGCATAGTTTGTACCGCCCGAAGCCGTCGTCCCGTAGAAATTGCCGTCACTGCCCTGGACCAGCCCGGCCACGGGATAGGCCCCGTTGGTATTGGCGAAGTAAACCAGACTGGTAAACCCGCCGGTCGGCGTCATTTGAAATACCGCGCCATAGTTGTTTGTGCCGCCAACCTTGGTCGTACCATAGAAATTGCCATCCAACCCTTGAACCAGTCCGGCCTGGGGATTCGCGCCGTTGGTATTATTGAAAGAAAGCAAGATGGTCAGCAACCCTTGTGACGTTATATTGAATACCTCACCCAAGGCATTACTTCCGCCGTCGAAGGTGGTGCCATAGAAACTGCCATTTGCGCCTTGCACCAGCCCAGCTTGAGGGTTGGCACCGTTGGAGGTGTTGAACGAAAACAGGCTGGAAAAGGCGCCGGCATGGGTGATGCGGAAGATCGTGCCGTCACCGCCATTAACCAGATCGTTGGTTCCGCCGTATTGGGTCGTTCCATAGAGGTTGCCATCGGCACCCAAAACCAGATTGCCGGCAGGATTGGCTCCAATATATACCCCGTTGGTGGCGTTGAACGAGACAAGACTGATAAATCCACTGTTGGTGGTCACTTCAAATATTGTTCCGTCACCGCCATCAACTGGATCATTGGTACCACCGTACTGAGTGGTTCCATAAAGATTGCCATTCGTGCCCCAAGCCAGGCCAGCCGTCGGGTAGTTGCCCGGATAGGCCCCGTTGGTGCCGGTGAATGAAACGAGGCTGGTAAACAGACCGTTGGTGGTCACTTCGAAAATGGTGCCATTGTCAAATGCGCCGCCGGCTTCGGTCGTGCCGTAAAGATTGCCGTTTGCGCCCAGGACCAGGGTGCCGGCCGGGTTTGCGCCGGGATAAAGTCCGTTGGTACCGGTAAAGGAGAGCAAATTGGTGAACGTGCCATTCGAGGCAATCCGGAATACCGCCCCTTGATTGGAGGATCCGCCGAACTGGGTTGTTCCGTAAAAGCCGCCATCCGGTCCCTGCACCAGTCCGGCCGAGGGCTGGGTGCCAATGGGAAGATTGAACGAGATCAACGTGATTATGGGAACATCACTGTAGGCACACGGTACAATCAGGACCACCGCCAACATGCCGAGCACCTGCCCAAGGAGCATTTTCAGGGTTGAATGCACGACTGGAAAAATCCTCACTATGAATGTTACGCTGACAATCCACACTTCCGCCTCAACCCGGTTTGGTCAAAGGTTGCTGTCTGAAGGGACGAACAGGTTAAATTTTAACCAATCCGGCGACCCAGCCGATATTTGCACAAACCGTATGAGAACAATCCCAGCAATACAAAACTCCACGCTCCCGGCTCCGGCACCGGCGTGGTAACGGGCAACACACCGACAATATTCAAATCCTTGCTGATGATGAAGGTGCCGCCGGGCGCAATATTGGCATCCCATTCAAGGCCCCAATTAACGTTCCCACCACCGGGCGGGGTGTTATTCTGATCATTGAGATGACCGAAGCCCGCACTCTTGAACAGATTCAAAATCGTGCTCGTAGCGCCGCTTCCGGTTCCAATTTCCCCGGAACTGGCCGGCTGACTGACCGCCGCATCCACATTTTCAGACACCATGCAACCGGGACTGTTATACTGGGTGACCCCGCCGTATTTTTTCCCGCTCTTGTCCAATTGCCCGGTGTCGTTGTTCGATGTCCCCCCCAGGTTGAAGTCGGCATACTGGAAGAAATCAAAAGTCAACGCGCTCCCCGTGAGGTTTTGAATTGAGATTTGCTCGGACAGATCGGAAGTACCGCTTCCAAGAGCACCTCCAACCAGCGAATAGAGCACATTGATGCTGAACTGGGAATTGGCGTACGTGGTGTTCAGGATGCTGGCCGACAACAGATTTGCCGTCGGGGCACCGATGGTGTCAATGGAAGCGGCCGGGCCACTATTTCCAATCCGATACCAAAACCACTGCTGATTCAGTTGATTCTGCCCGTCCACCGTCCAATTATCCATTCCGGCCTGGGAACCGGCATCAATGGTCACCGAGGAATTCCCGGAGGTTAAGGTGTAAATCGGAGTCGCATGGGCCATGCCGGCGAACACCAAAACCAGAAACCCGCTCAAGATTCCTGGAAATTCTGATTTTCGGGGCACGAGAAGGACACTCATTCGGGATCGGTTCATAAATCAAACTTCAATACTTCTGACTGACCTTGTCTGCCAATTTTAGTCAATCTATTGGCCTGGTCACGATTGTTAATGCAGGCTGCTTCACAAAAGATCGCGTTCGAATAATTCAGTTTGCCGGTCCAGCAGCTGGCTTTTTTCAGCAATTAACTTGCTCTTTTCCTCAATCAGCTTGGCCTGCTGAATCATCAAACGCTTCTGTTCTTCAATGAGCTCCTTCTGATTGGCGATCAAATCCAGATGGGCCTGCATCAGGGCCTGGTTCGTGGCTCCATTCGAAGGCGATTGAGCATCAATCGCGGAAGCCGGCGAATGGCCGTTGGTGTGACCATTGGTATGACCGTTGCGGGGTGGAACTTCGGCTGTATAGCCACTTGAAGAAAGCTTCATCACGGTGTCCGTGTAAAATCGGTGATAATCAAAAATCTTCCGGCGGCGGACACCCTGGCGGTGAGTCGATCCATTTCGGGCGATCGTGACCTTTGGCCTTTCAACCGGCTTGGCTGAAACCGTTGCCAGACCAGTGCCCGCCAGCGCCGACACCGGCGCCAAGGCCCCGTCATGTGCCAACGTGTGCCCATTGCCATTGCCAGATCCATTCCCAGCCAGGCCCGTTGAAATCACCAGGTGCGCCTTGCGGCGACGCTGGGCCACACCCCGGACCAGCATGACACTGCCCCCCGCGAGAACGCCGGCCAAAACATACCAGCCCCAAGCACCCGCGCTTTTGGTCGAAGGAGCAACGTCATCGGTTTGAGTGGCCGAAGAGTCATCCTCCCCGTCGATGAGCCCCGCCAGCCCGATTTGGGAGATTTTGTCGCCAGCTTGATAATCCGCGTAACGCTGTCCCGACTTGAACGAAATATTTTTCATCAACTCCTTCAACGAAATCAAATCCAGGGCTGCCTGGGGCTGATAGGGTTCCACCACCGTGGCGTCCAACAGGCCTTGCCGACCCAGCAGACGCATTGTGTGATTGACCACCTGCCCCGACTGGGTTTTGGCCAGAACCGCCCATTCCACGATGTGTGTGTTTGCATCAAACGCCGGTGCCAGCGCCCAATCCACCGAGGTGATCAGCGGCAGATTGTGTATGCGCCGGTCTTCATTTTGGCGTTGGGCGCGAGCAGAAATGGTCTGCAGAATTGCCTTTGTGTCCATTCCGGCTTTACCCGCATCCTTCACGTAGCCGATGTCCCGGTATTCCAGAACGGCCCACCATTGTCCGGACTCGGGAGCCAAAATACCCACCAACCCTGCGGGAACCGGATTATTCATTCTGGCGAGAAGTGTGGCGGCCCCCGTGGCGTCGGTAAGCCGATAACCTTTGGGAATTTTTATATCAGCCAGCACACCCAAACTGGCATCGGCCGGCCCCGAGGTCCACTGGACTTGGCCCGGATCCGGGGAACCCAAAGTCAGGGATAGAGGTTGATCGGCTTTGCAATATTGAAACGAAAAAATGGTGGAAACTGATAACAGCCAAAAAAAGGCCGCGGGTTTTACGAAGAGTCTGCTCAACGGGGAGGTTAAGGAAGTGTACATAATCCCTTTTATTGGCTAATAAACAACTATTACGACATTACTTTATCAACGGCAATCTGCCCAGATTTATGACAATACTTGTACAGGAAAAAGACGCCCAAGTCAAATAATATTTGGCCACAAATTTAAAACCAACCCGCTGGATAAGACCGATTAAAGATGCCTTCAGGCGCAATCATCTGGAAAAATGCGGGGTCTTCATCGATGAGGCTGCTTTTAAATTTTCGTCAGTCCGGTAGACGTCGAAAACCGTTTTATCACCGGCCGATTGGTTTGAATCGGGCCCGGCTGTCTTTTCCAGAAAACCGTCCACGCACGATTCAGCCCGCGCTTGCACCTTCGCGTGCCAGCCACTAATGTCCTCCTGGCCGCGCCCGTAGCTCAGTTGGATAGAGCACCTGCCTTCTAAGCAGGTGGTCCCGCGTTCGAATCGCGGCGGGCGCACCAGTTTCCACCCGGAGTTGCGATTCAAGCCTGCCCACAAGCACGTCGTCAGCCCTTTGCCTGATTCGTGGCGTCCTGAAGGCGCCGCAGGCTTCGCGCCACTTCGTCAGTCCAGTCGTTCCCCGGCTGCGCGTAGGGCCGGAAAATTTCGAGGTACCCTTCCCGGTCGTTGTAGAAAAGCGCGCGGTGCAATCCCAGGGTGGCCGCGTCCGGGTTGTCAATCAGGCTGGCGGAATCGCTGGCGCTCATCTGGAAGAGCACGCGCATTTCGAATTCACTCAAGGTCTTTCGCCCCAAAAAACGGGTCATGTTGTTGTAGGTGTCACAGGCAGCGATGACATGAAATCCGCGGGCCGGCCCTTCGCTGAGGAGGTCAAGCAGCACCGCGGCGGGATTGGCGGCGGCCCCGGCCTCAGTGGACGAAAAGCTGAATTCATCTTCCTGCCGGAGCTTTTTGAAATTCTGCAAACCCTGGACCAGAATGAAGGTTTCCGGTGATGTTACCGGCTCATCGGCCGTGCGCTGTTTCAGTTCCTCCGCCAGACGGCTCATGGCCTCGTCAAGATTGCCATTGCCGATCCGCCTCACTTCCTGCGGGACGGCCTGGAGAACCCGTTGCAAAAACTCGTGCTGTGGCAAACCGGGCGGGGTGCTGTCGAGCACGATGAAGCGCGCGACTTCCCGCGGATATTGCGCCGCGAGCGAAATGAGGGCCACCGACAGCAGTGTCAACGTGCGCTCATCACTTTGTCCCACGATCAGCAGGTTGCTGCCGCTCTGTCTCCGAAAAACGGCCTCGGTCGGGCCCTTGATGGAATTGGGTGCGCCGAGCCAGACCCGCGCCTGTGCCTCTGATTTGACCGCGGGAGACGCCAGCGCCGCGCTCAACGAAAGGTTTTCCGACACATCCGCCGGGGCGTTGCCTTCAAACACGAGCGGCCCGGGATACCGGTCTTTGGCGGCACGTTCACGAATTTTTGCCAGATAACCATCACGCTCGCGGTCGGGCAGCCAGACGGTCTGGAAGGGGCTGTTGCCTTCAATCGAGCCTGCCGTGTCGTTGTATATACCTTCCCCGGGGCGGGAAAGCAGGCGCGGCGCGGGATTGTCCTGGTCCATGATCAGATAGGCATCGGCTTCGTTGCACTGGAGCGCGATGCGGATGACCATCTGGCCGATGGTGGCGCGGGCGAGGGTGTAGGCGCCGCCCAGGGTTTGTGATCCAAGCAACACGTGAATGCCAAACGCGCGGCCCTGACGGATGATGCGATCCAGCAGGACGGCCGCCCCCTGGGAAATGCGGTCTTCCTCCACGAAAAACTCCTGGAACTCGTCAATCATCAACAGGGATCGGGGCATGGGCCCGGCCCCGACCGCCCGTTTGTATCCGGCGAGGTCCTGGACGCCGGCCTTGCGGAACAAATCACCGCGGCGGCGCAGTTCCGCGTCCACCCGTTCGAGCACACTCAGGCCAAAGGCGCGGTCGCTCTCAATGGCGACGACCCGGGCATGCGGCAACCGGCGGCTGGCGTAACATTTGAATTCCACGCCTTTCTTGAAGTCCACCAGATAAAACTCGACCTGCTCGGGGCTGCACCACAACGCCAGGTTGGTGATGATGACGTGAAACAGGGTGGACTTGCCGGACCCGGTCTTGCCGGCGATCAAGCCGTGCTGGCGCGTCGCCTTGCCAATGGCGAGGTATTGCAGTTTGGTGGCCCCGGAACGCCCAATGGGCACGCGAAGTTCATCGGCCGTGTCTTCCCGCCAGAAATCGGCATCTGCCGGCGCGACCTGGGTGAAAGGCACCTCGACCCGGCTGGAATCCCTGCCGCTCTCGCCCAACTGATGGAGAAAATGCGTGGCGATTTCGGGCGGCGGCGGCGGGTCCAGGAATAATTGGATTCCCGGCGCGCGCCAGGTGGACAATCGAAATCCTTTTTCGGTGTGCGTCAGGCAGACGCTGTTCTTCCGAAGTTCATCGGGAACAAATTCCTGCGGCGGGGCCTGCCGCTGGTCCCATTGAATCAGCGTATAAACGCCGCAGCGCGCGCCGCTGGCGGCAATGTTCCGGAGTCGCCGCGCGGCCGTGTCGCTGAAGTTCACCGGAAAAGAGGCGATGACGAGAAAATGATATTTCTCGGCGATGGCGCCGGCCTCGGCGTTGTATTCGGAGATGGTCGCGTACTCGTTGCGCAGGTACATCTGGATCACCTTTTCCATGTGCTCGTTCAATTCCGCGAGCTTTTCCTCGAATTGCGCAGTCTGCGTCCAAATGCGGCTGTTGATGTAACTTTCCTCGTAATCGGCCAGATGCATCAGGGCGGCAAAATTCTGGCCCAGGCCGACCGGGTCAAAAATGGTGAAGGTCAGCTTGCCCGGTGGCGTGGTGGACAGCAGGCGGAAAATGATGTTGTTGATGGCGGCCACGGCCTCGTTGCCGCCGGTTTTCCCGGTTTCGAAAAGGATCGAACCCTGATGCGGACAAACCAATGTCAGGGGAACCGTGAAGTCGGCCGGCCCGGGCAACGACAGGCGTGGATCCTTGGGCAACTTTTCCGCAAAGGTTGCCAGGGCCACTTCCAGGCGGCCAAACCGGGCGGCGTTTTTAAATTCGTCCGGCGGCGTCCATTGCTTCCAAAACGGCGCTTCCCACCCGGGGAAAAGTTGTTCCGCGGCCATTTTGGCCTCCCGGAGGGTCGCATACAGCGGCTCGATTTGGTTTTTCCATTCGGACTCGAGCGCCTGCCACCGGGCCTGGTACTGGCTTTGCAGATCGGCCGCCTTTCTGGCATGAGCGTCCGCCAGCCGATTGGCCTGTTCCCCGGCTTCGGCCTGCAAACCGGCCACCACCGCCTTGTGCCGGCGTTCCATCCGCTCGATTCCGGCACGGAGGTACTGCTCGTTTTTTTGCCCGGCCCGAAGCGCCTTTTGATCCACTTCCATCGGCCGGACACCGCGGACATTGACGATTTGTCTCACCGTCCGTTTCCACTCCTGATTCAAATTGCGGGTCGTGGTGTCAAATTCGGCGTAAACCCGGTTCTGTTCGCGCTGGTAATGTTCCGTGTTTTTTTGCCAGGCAGCGTCAAGCAACCGCCGCGCCCGGCCGAGTTGCCCGGCGATGACCGTGGCGGCCGGCACGGCGACCCGGCGGCCTTGGAAGTAAAAGACCAAAATCACCAGCAACCCCAACGCGACCGGGCCGGTCTCCGACCACGAAACGACATTCCGCCCGAAATGCTGAAGCGCCGGAACCGCCGCGACCGCAACCAACAGCAACAAAACCACCAGTGAAACGGGCAGGAACCGGAACACTTGCGGGAGCAGGATTTTCCGGAACCGGTCCAAACCTTCGCGGGCCTTGGACTCCAAACGCTGAAATTCCTCAAACAACTGGTTTTCATCCTGTGAGAGGTCGGAGTCCGGCTGCTGCTGGCAGCGCTTGAGCAATCTTCGGAATTTGCCGTAGCCGCGAAACGCCCGGCGGGCACTCTTTTCCAGTCGGGCGAAGGCCTCGCCGTGTTCTGTCAACTTTTTCTGAAAAGCCTCAAAAGCTGCGGCCGCATTTGCCAGATCAGCATCCCGCTGATGTTCCGCCGACGCCGAATTTGTCCGGATTTTTTGTTTAAGCTCCCCTTCCTGCTCGCTGCCTTCCTCCAACACCTGCTGGTTTAACGCGCTGTGCGCCCGGTTGATCCGGCTTTTGCGCCTCTCGAATCGGGCGTGGCACTGTTTTTTTCCCCCTTCAAAAGCGGCCCCGGCCGCGGCGAGTCCGTCGGCCTGCCTGGTCTGCTGCTCCAGCCGGGCGGATTCAAAGGCGTTGAGTTCGGCCGCGGAGCGGGTTTGGAAATCCTGGTTCAGCTTTTCTTCGCGCGCGGCAAAATCCACGACCGCACCCTTGAAGGTGTCCAATAGCGCGAGCATTTCGTTGACGCCCGGATTTTTATTCACAGTTGCTCCTGACTTTTTTTAAAATCTCGTCCAACTTTTCAATGATGGCAACCGTCTTGTCCACGCGGACGAAAAGGTCCTCCAGATATTGGTGCTCGAATTCCCGGCTTTTCGCGTCCTGCCAGTAATTTTTGGTCTCGGTCCATTTCAGGGAAAGTTCCCGGGCGCTTCCCGCCACCCGGCTTTTGGCCCCGCTCAAGTTCATGGCGGGGTTCCTTCCTGGCTGGATCCGCCCACCTTGCTGTAAGCGTCCAGGGCCTTGACAATTTGAACCAGTTGAGCCACCGCCCGCCCCATGTCAATGGTCAGAAACCCGTGGAATTCCTCCACCTGTTTGACCATCGGCGCCGTACGGTCCTCCAGGGCCCGCCCCCATTTTTTCAAAAGGTCGAGCTTTTCCTCGGCCTCCCGGACGGCGCGTTGCGCCCGTTGCACGGCCATGTGTTGCAGCGCCGTCGCCTCCTGCAAATGGGAAAGCGCGGCGTTGAACAGCTCCTGCCGAGCTTCCTCCAGCTTCAGGCTCCGCTGGCGCAACTCCTTTTCCCAGTGCCGGCGCTGGTCGTTCTGGAGCCAGAACTGCAGCCGCATCACCTCGTCACTCACTTCTTCCAGGGTCGGACGCACCTTGCCCAAAAACACCAGCAAGCTGGCGCGGAACGATTCAATGGCTTCGACGGAAGTGACTTGGGCGCGCTCAGCCATGAAATCAGTGCTGGTTGAGATATTCCTCGATACGCTGGGCCTTTCGCAACAGGTAGGGCGTGTGCTCCTTCGAGAGCTCGACGAATTTCTTCAACGCCTTCATTGCCAGCTTGAATTCCTCGGTGAATTTCTCGTGTTCCTGGTCCTGCCAGGTGTCGCCCAGCGCGCCGAAGCGGGCGTGCAGCAGAATCATCCGATTTTCCAGGTCGCTGTTGAAGCGCTGCAGTTCTTCCGCGAACCGCCGCACCTTTTCCGGATCCATGATTGCTTGTGCCATCGCGTTTCCTCTCGTATATGGTTGTCCGCCCCATTATTGCCAGTCATTTGCCATCAGGCTATCACAATTCTGCGCCTCCGCGAGCGATGAAATCAGGAATTGAACGCCACTTTCCATTTACGATTGGCGATTTACGACTTACGATTCCCCGGCATGTTGAGACTCGAAGACCTTGCGGAACTGCTGGATCAAAATCGCGCCGCCGCGCCGGCCCGCGTGAAGGAATTTTCCATCGGCGGCACCGCGTTCGCCTTCAACACCCGGCCTGCCATCATGGGGGTCGTGAACCTTTCACCCGATTCGTGGTATCGCGAAAGCGTCTGTCTGACGCCGGAAGCCGCGGTGGCGCGCGGCCAGGTCCTGGGCGCCCAGGGCGCAGACATCGTGGACCTGGGCGCAGAATCCACGCTCGCCCAGGCCGCCCGCGTGGATGACAACGCGCAAAATTCCCGGCTGCTCCCGGTCATCAAGGGATTGCGCGCCGCGAACCTTTTGGTTTCCGTGGAAACGTATTCGCCGGCCGTCGCCCGCGCCTGCCTGGAAGCCGGCGCAAACGTTCTGAACCTCACCGGCACGGAGGGCAGCGACGAGCTTTTCCGGATGGTCGCCGCGCACGATGCCGTCGTCATTCTTTGTTACGTCCAGGGCAAAAACGTCCGCGAAGTCGGCGATTTCGATTTGAGCGCCGACCCGATTGAACCGATGCGCGAATATTTTTCGCGCCGGATTGAAACCGCCCGGCGTCACGGTGTGGAGAAAATCCTGCTGGATCCCGGCCTGGGCTTTTACTACCGCAACCTCCAGGACAGTGCCGTCCGGGTGCGGCACCAAATGAAGGTCTTCCTGAACACGTTCCGGCTGCGCACACTGGGATTTCCAATCTGCCACGCCCTGCCCCACGCGTTTGAATTTTTTCGCGACGACGTCCGCTGCGCCGAGCCGTTCTTCGCCGTGCTGGCCGCGCTGGGGAAGACCGACCTGCTTCGCACCCATGAAGTGCCACGCATCAAGGCCGTACTGGAAACGATGAGGGTGTTTTAAGCAAGGCGTAGGACAGGCGTCGCGCCTGTCTCTGGCTTTGAATCGATTCTTGAAAGATGGAGACAGGCGCGACGCCTGTCCTACAGCTTGCAACAAAGAAAAACGCCTTCCTCTCCGGATTTCACAACCCACTGTTCACAAACTTTCAACCGGTAGCGGGCAAGAATTCTACGGACGCGTGCCGGCGTGTAGCGGTAGGAAAAGAAAAGTCGAAGGGCATCGCCGTTCCAGAAACGGAACGCTTCGTTTTCGATTTCAACCCGGCACGAGCGGCGGAAATGGAAACGGGCAACGATCCGTTTCAATCCGAACCGGCCGGCTTCCCTCGCAAATTGCAATTTGCCATCGCGCCGTTCAAAGCCGAGGTCGAGTAGGAACGTCATCAGCCAGTCGCGCGTGAGCCGATTATCGTATTGTGGTAAAATCTTTTTCATTCCGTCGGCGTAATCGGCGCCGGGAGCCAGATTGGCACTGAACAGTAAAAAATCCTTCGGGCGAATCAACGCCGCGAGCTTTGGCAGAATGTCTTGCGGCTCGAAATTCGGAATCATGCCGAAAAAAGTGAACAGGCGTGAAATGGTAGGGACGCCGCGCTGCGGCGTCCGGTCGGCGCGGCGCGCCGACCCTACCAGCTTTTCCAAATCGTCGGCCGTGGCCAGATCGCAAACGACTGGAAAACAATGTTGCTCCGGCAAAACCGTCAGCGCGGTCTGGCGGGCGATCAGAACCATGGCCGGGCTGACATCGCAGGGCGCGTAAAAAACCTCTTTGCCGCCGGCCTTCAACAGTTTCAGAAGCCGCGTGTCTTTTTGCCCGCCACCGCAGCCGAGACCGATGACGCCAACACGCCGCGATTTGATTTGGGCCATGGCCGCCTGGAATCCTTTCTCATAAATGGCCTGGCAGTCCCTGTCGTTCCGTGTCGGCGAATACGCCTGGTGCAACGCCAGCCATTGCTGCGCCTGTTTGACGCTGTCGTAGTGAAACTTGTGATTGACCCGTCGTGTGCGCAGCGATTCCCGCAAATCGCGCCGGATCTTGTCCGGGAACTGGCTTGCGTGAATGACCACACTGGCGACGGATGACATGTGCTGGTTTTCGCTGATTTCGATTGCCACGACAAGCTTTTGCGGGAGATGTTGGAGTTCAAGCTTCAGCTTGCCGCCTTCTATTTCGCTTAAACAAGCTAAAGCTTGAACTCCAACTTAACTTTGCGGAAAAATCCGGTAGAGCAGGAAATAAACAATCACACCGGTCACGGAAACGTACATCCACAGCGGCCAGGTCCAGCGCGCGATTTTTTTGTGGAGCTCAAAGCGCTCCTTTTTGGCGCGGTGGAGCGTCACCAGAATCATCGGCACAATGACCATCGCCAGGACCGTGTGCGTGAGGAGGATGGTCAGATATATCGGACGGAACCATAGCGGGTGTAGAAATTGCGTCGGCCCTTGGTGCAGGACAATCGCGAGATAACCGTGGTAAGTGAGATAACACGCCAGAAAAACGATGGAGGTGACGAACGCCGCAATCATGCAGTTGCGATGCGCGATTTTATTTTTTCGGCGGATGAAAACGAAGCCCGCCGTCAGGAAGACCGCGCTGAGGCCGTTGAGTGAGGCGTTGACGGCGGGCAGGTCGTGGATGTTCATCAATCGCCTTCCAATTCCTTCACGGTGGCGAGAATTTGCGGCTGGATCTTCGCCCAATCCACGTCCGGGCCCTCGGTTTGAAAGCTGCCGCGCAGCCGCGCCTGTTTATCCACCACCACGAAAATCGTGCTGTGCACAAACAGATCAACGGAATTGGTCCGGTCCGACGGTGGCACGGGCGTGGAACCAAGCTTCAGACTGCCGGCAGCCAGGCCGGCCAGTTCCCCCTTGGCGCCGGTCAGGAACGTCCAGCGTTGAAAATCGGCGCCGTAACGCCCGCCGTACTTTTTTAGAACGGAGGGCGTGTCATAATCGGGATCGGTCGTCAGCGTCACCAGTTTTGCCCGGCTGTTGGACGGCAGCGCGTCCTGCAACGATTTCATCTGCGTGGACATGATCGGGCACGACCCGGCACAACGGGTGAAGATGATGTCAGCGATCCAAACCTGGTTGCTCAAGTCGGCCAGGGTCGTGACATTGCCGTCCTGGTTGGTCAGCGTGAAATCGGCGACCTGGTCAATCACGGGCAACGCCTTTTGCCGGGCCCGGCCGTATTCCACCAGGGAAAGCAGATACATCAAACCCAGCACACTGAAGAGCAGGCCGAAGCCGACCCAAATCGTCAACGGCAATCGTTGCGCGGAACCATTCATGCAAAGTCATACTGTACCCGGCAGCAAGGCCGGCGACTATTCAAAACTGGCGGAGGAGGCGGATTTGGAGGCGATCCATTTGTTAAAATCGGCCTGGCTCTCCACAATGAGAAAACCACCGGTCATGCTGGAGTGACCTGGACCGCAAAGCTGGGCGCAATTGACCTGGTATTTGCCGATCTTTGTGGGCGTGAACCAGCACGGAATCCGCAGACCCGGAATCGCGTCCTGACAGGTGCGCATGGCCGTGACTTTGAAGGAATGGATCACGTCCTTGGAGCTGACATAGACAATGACGGGTTTGCCTACCGGGACGTGGATTTCGTTGAGCGTCTGGATATCGTCCTTGCCGAACGGGTCGGCCGGGTCAACGCCAAAGACATTGTCCGACGAAACAAATTTCATGTCCTGCCGGCCAAACACGCCGTCGGGCCCGGCGTAGCGGATGTTCCAGGCATATTGCTGGCCCATGACGTAGATGACGGTGGCGTCCTTCACGTCTGGGAAATGGTCCACGGCCTTCGCCCAAACCGGGATGGCGATGCCAATCAAGAGGACGGCCTCGATGGCCGCGACGGTCAGTTCGAGGTAGCTCGACGCGTGGTTGCGAACCCCTTGATAATCCGCCTTGGGATTGCGGGAAGCGCGGAAACGCCAGACGGCGTAGCCAAAATAAACCACCCAGCCAATGAACAACGCAATCATCAGCCAGTGGACATAAACGATCAGGGCGTCAACGGCCTCACCGTTTTTGGAGGCCAGCTCGGGCATGCCGAGGATATGATTGGCAAACCACTCGGTCATACGCCGGGGGGATTTTTCGGGGCCGGATCGTTTTGGTTCTGCGCCTTCTCGCCGCGGACGACATGGACGAAGAACAGCGCGATGCACGTCAGCACCGTCAGCACCACCCCGAGCAGGGTGAAGATGCCCCAGTTCATGCCACTGGCCAGCGGTGAATCCGACCGGCCATAGCACGCGGCACAGGCGAGCAGCGACGATGGAACGCAGGCCATTGCGCCGATGGCGGTGGCCAACGATGTTTTCCAAAGTTTACGTGACGGTTTCATAGATAACTCGTTTTTTTCAGTTTTTTTAAAAAATAACGACCGTAAACGATGACCAAAACACCCACAACCACCGCGGCCAGGCTGAAGAGCAGGTCGCCGGTGGTGCCGTCGGGACCGCGATAATCCATAAACTTCCAAATCGCGCAGCCGAAGGACAGCGCCGTCAGCGCGTTCACAAAAATAAGGTGGAAGGCTTTAAGTGACATGGTTCAATGCGTGGTGCCCGCGGGAAAATCCTGCATCGCCCAGACCGTCAGCCCCATCAACCCGGTAAAGAAAAACACGGTAAAGGCGAGCAAGGTGTAAATCATCTTCCTTTCGGAAATCAAGTGCATGAGAAATCCGGCGACCACAAAGGCATTGGTACAGGCGATGGCCAGAATCATGGCCACCTTGGCCGCCCAGCCGAAATGCTCCGCCGGCAGATACGAGGCGACGAGCATCAGTGACACCGCGCAGACCACGGCAACGAAAACATAAACGCACCGCCGGAGATAACTGTTGAAATCCACCGGATGCTCGTGCGTTCCGGGTTTGCCCGCGAATGGCGCCTGGGTTGTTTCAGCCGTTTTTAACTCGCTCATAAATTCAAATCCTAGGTCAAATATAGGACGGGGAACAAAAATATCCAGACCAGGTCCACGAAGTGCCAGAACAGGCCGGAAACTTCAACGCGGTTGGTGAAATGCTCGGGATCGGTTTTCCACAGTTTGCGGCCCGGCCCCCAGAGGTAGCCGATGACGATGCTGCCGCCGAGGATGTGCAACGCGTGCAGGCCGGTGAGCGTGAAATAAAGCGCCAGATACGTGTTGTGCCATGGACCGTAGTTTTCCATTTGCTTGATTTGTGACCGCGGAATTTTGATTTCCCCGGTCTGGATGTCCTTCTGGGCGCGCAGGTCATACAACTGCGTTTCATCCGTCACGTAACGGCCTTCAATCGTGACGGAGTCGGCATCGCTGGCCCGCAAGTGGCCGTCGGCGATGCGTCCGTCGGTCAGGTGGATTTCGTAGTGAATCCATTTGTCGTGATACTCGTACGCCTTGACGCACAAAAACGTCAGTGCCAGCAGCAGGGTGCAGCCATGGAAAAATTTGAATTTGCCGAACTGCCGGGTTTTGCACGCCACCCAAGCCATGAGCGTCGTGATGGCCGAGGTGGCCAGCACCAGGGTATTAACGGTGCCGAGAGTGACGTTGAGCCAGCCATGCGGCCATTCGCCCGCCGGGGCGCCGACCCGCAACAGGACGTAGGCGGAAAACAACGCGCCAAACAGCATCACTTCGGAAGCGAGAAACAGCCAGATGCCGACTTTCGCGTTATAAATGCCGGTGTCGGGGCGGGGATGGACAGCGTAGGGAATTTCCATGATTCAGTGCGCGGGTGAAAGGACGGGGGCGCCCGGTTGATCGGGTTCGTTTTGCGGCGTGAAATCGGTGGCGTGGCCGGGCACACTGTACTCGTAGGGGCCGCGACGGATCTGCGGCGGCTCGGCGAAGTTACCGTGCGGCGGTGGCGTGGGCGTCTGCCATTCGAGCGTGGTCGAGCCCCAAGGATTATCGCCGACCTTTTCACCGTGATTGATGCTCCAGAACAAGTTGAGGATGAACGGGATTTGCGCGATGCCCAGTGCCACCGCCGCCCAAAGAATCCACGAATGAAGTTCCATGATGGTGCCCGGCAGCGCGCCAATCGCATCCGGCACCCGGGCGGCGGAATAATTCGCGCCGCCATCGGCCATGCGCCGCAACATACCTTTGATCCCCTGCGCGAACATCGGCATGAAGACGAGATTCATGAAAACCAGGGAACCCCAGAAGTGCACGCTTCCCCAGAATTCATTCATTTTCCGACCCGTCATTTTGGGGAACCAGTAATAGATGCCCGCGAACAGCGCAAAAATCGTCCCCGGCGCAACGACGTAATGGAAGTGGGCGATGACATAATACGTGTCGTGCAGATAGACGTCGCTGGCGTTGAAGCCGAGCGGCAGGCCGGTCAGGCCGCCAATGCCGAACATCGGCAGGAATGCCAGCGCGAACAGCATTGGCGTGTTGAAACGGATCGAGCCGCCCCACAAGGAAATAAACAGGCAGGTTAGGATGATGACCGACGGAATGGAGATGATCATCGTCGTCGCCTGAAAGAACGCTGAAATTTTTGTGCCCATGCCGGTCAGATACATGTGGTGCGCCCAGACGATGAACGACAGGAACCCGATGGCGAGCACCGAATAAACGAGTGATTTGTAGCCCCAGATCGGTTTGCGGGTGTTGTTGGCGATGATTTCACAGACAATGCCCATCCCCGGGAGAATCAACACGTACACCTCCGGATGGCCGAGGAACCAAAACAGATGCTGCCACAACAACGGGCTGCCGCCACCGCTGATGTGGGCCAGTTGCCCGCCCACGGCCAGGCCGGTCGGCAGAAAGAAACTGGTATGCAGGGCATTGTCCATCAATTGCATCACTGCCGCCGCCTCCAGCGGCGGAAAGGCGAGCAACAACAGAAACGCCGTCACAAACTGCGCCCACACAAAAAACGGCAGCCGCATCCACGTCATGCCCGACGCCCGCAATTGAATGATGGTCGCGATGAAATTCACCGCGCCCAGCAGCGACGACGTGATGAGCAGCACCATGCCGATGATCCAGAACAACTGGCCCTCGGTGGGGATGGACGTCGCCAGCGGCGAATACGAGGTCCAGCCCGCCTGCGCCGCGCCGCCGGGGATGAAAAAGCTCACCAGCATCACCAGCCCGCCGAGCACATAGGCCTGGTAACTCGCCATGTTCACGCGCGGAAACGCCATGTCCGGCGCGCCAATCATCAGCGGCACGACATAATTGCCGAACGCAGCGAATGCCAGTGGCACAATCGCCAGGAACACCATGATCGTGCCGTGCATCGCGCCGAACGAGTTGTAAAGTTCCGGCGACATCACGCCGTTGGCGGCGGGCTGGCCGAGCACCTTGGCCAAAATCGACCCAAAGACGGGAATCGGTGAGCCCGGATGCGCAATCTGCCAGCGCATCATCAGCATCAGGAAAAATCCGAACAGCATGAAACACAGCGCCGTGAAGCCATATTGGATGCCGATGATTTTGTGGTCGGTCGAAAAAACGTATTTGCGCCCAAAGCCGATGTCCTCGTGATGCCCGTGCGCCCCGGGCTCGTGGACCGGTTCGTGCCTGCGGTACGGTGGAAATTCGTGAACAATCGTTTCCATATTATTTTACCTTGTCCAAAACCATCACCGCCAACAACAGCGGCAGATAAAGAATCGAGGCCAGAAACAGTTGCCGCGCCCGCGCCAGGGTGAGTTGACGCGAAAACTGAATGGCGCACCCCAGGTAGCCCACGCCCAAAACCAGGGCGCCCGCCAGATAAACCGGACCCGCCAGCTTGAAGGCAAACGGACACAACGCCACCACCAGCAACGCCAGCGTGTGGCTCACGGCCTGCTGCCCCGTGCGATGGCCGTCCGGGTCAACCGCCGGCAACATTTTGAAACCGGCGCGCGCGTATTCATCGCGATACATCCAGGCAATGGCCATGAAATGGGGAATCTGCCAGAACGCCAGAATCGCAAACAACGCCCAGCCTTCACCGCTTAATTCGCCGCGCGCCGCGGTCCAGCCCATCAACGGCGGCAGGGCGCCGGGCACCGCGCCGACGAGGGTGTTCATCCAGGTGACGCGCTTCAACGGCGTGTAAATGAACAGGTAACTGATGAGCGTGACGGCGCCGATGACGCACGTGAGGAGATTCACCGCCAGCGCCAAATAAACCAATCCCGCCACGGCGCAAATGCCGCCAAAGAGGGTTACGGTGGTGGGCTGCAAACGGCCCGACGGCAGCGGACGATTTTGCGTGCGGCGCATTTTTGCGTCGTATTCGCGTTCGAGCAATTGGTTCAACGCCGCCGCGCCGGCCGCCACCAGGGCCGTGGCTGCCAGGGTGTTGAGCAGGAGCGCAAAGTCCATGGGGCCGCGCCAGCCGACATAAAAGCCGACCAGCGTGGTCAGCAGCACGAGGGTGGTCAATCGCGCCTTGACCAGATCGGCAAAGACCGCCGTCCAACTTTTCTCCACCACCCCAACACCGGATGCCGGAGCGTCAAGAATTTCAACCAAGGCTTCTTTCATTTCACTTGTTTGCGGCCAAGACCGGAGCGCCTCCATACGCGCCGGATATTGTCGTGGCAGGCGCAATTTCAGGCAAAGCCGCCGAACGGCGGAAAGCAATAGCGCACCAGAGGGCGCCTGTCACGAGCGAAAGTGCGCCGCCCAGCACGTGGGCCGTCGCCACATCGGCAGCCTTGTTCGACCAGATGGTTGCCGCCCCGAGGAGGATTTGCGCCAGGATCAACCCCAGCCAGAACAGCGCGAGTTTCGCCAGAGGATCACTTTTGCCAAGCCGCCGACGCGCCTGCCAGGCGCAAGTCACGGTCAAAAGGAAAATCGCCAGCGCGACAAGGCGATGCACCATCTGCAAAACAATCTGAAAAGCCGTGATCGGATTCTCCGCAATCACATTCAGGCGATGTTCGTTGTAACTTTGGACGGCGGCCGGGGTGGTGTCCGGCCAGATTTTTCCATAGGCGAGCGGGAAATCGGGAATGGCCAGACCGGCGTGTTGTTGTCGCATGGTGGCCGCGATGATCAACTGGCAAAACATCAAAATGGTCGTGAGCAAAACCAACGTTCGCAAGCTCGTTTCGGTGGGGCGCGCCACTCCGTGCGCGCCGACGGCGGGCAGAGGACTGCCCGTCCTACCCGTTTGCAGGTTTTGCCAAAACCGGCTTGTGAACAGGGCGATGGCCGCGGTCAGAACGAAAAACAATTGTCCGACAATCGCGTGAAAAATACCGAGCTGGGCATCGGCCAACACCACTCGCAGACCACCGAGCACACCCTGCACCACCACCAGCAGAAATGCCGCCAGGCCAAGCCGGTGCATCCATTTGCGCGAGTCCCTGAGCCAGAGCCAGACCGCGAGAATCGTCGTCATCAACCCGACGCCGGAAGCGATCAACCGATGGGTGTGTTCATAGAAGATGCCGCCGATCCACTGGGAAGGCGGAAACAAAAACATGTTGTAGCCGTAGCTGTTCGGCCAGTCGGGCACGGACATGCCGGCCTCGTGACTGGTGACCAGGCCGCCGGCGCCGAGCAGCAAAAAGGTGAACACCGCCGTCAGCACGGCAAACCAATGCAGCGGCCGATTCACTTTTACCAACACGTTTTCAGACATTTTTGTAAAAAAAGGCAAGGCCCCGACACACAGATCGGGGCCACCCTGATTTCCAATTTATTTCACGTCAAAGGAAAAATTCACGGTCACATCGCTGTCTTTGACCTCCACGTCCCTGGTCAGCGTGCCGAGTTTGCGGTGATCGGCCTCCACCGTGTATTTGCCCGGAGGCACGTCCTTGATGATGAATTTGCCCTCCTTGCCAGTAAGGCAATAATAGGGGCTGTCAAGCACGCTCACCCAGGCAAACATCCACGGGTGCACGTCGCACTTGAATCTCATGAACATCTCCGGTTGCGAAAAGGCAAAGTTCAGGTCCGGGCCGCCGGGCATTTGCACCTGGTTGGACTCCGGATTGCCGGCCACGGCGGGCGCACAATGAACATTGTGGATGCACGGGTCGGAATTTCTAACAACCAGTTTTTGGCCCGTTTGAATCGCCAGAATCTGAGGCTGGTACAGGCAACCCTTTTGATCCATCACCACCGGCGGCTGGCTCGCGCCGGTGGATTTGCCCGCAACCCCCTTCAAGGAGACGATCACGTCGGCCAGTTCATGATCCGGTCCGACGACATAAAAATGCGTGGTGGGGGTGGTCGTGTACATCGCGCCGCAGGTGGAATCGTTCATCAGCGGCGTGTAGGGCACTTCCGGCGGCGGTGTGCCATTGAGGGTGACGGTGCCAACGATGTCCGCCGCCCGCACGGCGGGTATGCTTGCAAGCGCCGTAATTAAAAGCACTAACGAGGTTTTTTTCATACTTTTTTGGCTTTTGAATCGCAAGAACCAGTCACAGCCTAGCAACCCCGCTTGAGATCGGCAAGAATTATGTGAAAAATTTCACAAGCGCTCATCATCAACATTAACCATTTGATTGGATGGCGATTAACCGGCGTTGTTCAAATCCGCCAGCACCCGCGCCATGGCCAGGGCCGTCTGCGCCGCCTCCGCCCCGCGATTGTGTTTCGGATCGAGGCAGCGGGCTTCGGCTTGCGCCTCGTTTTCCAAAAGCAGCACTTCGTGAATGACAGGAACTTCGTGAGCCAGCTGGATCTCCATGAGCGCGCGGCTGACCGCTTCGCCGATGTGCGCGGCGTGAACCGTTTCGCCGCGCAAAATCACGCCCAGACAAATGATGCCCGAAAACGCGGATTGCGGTTCCTCGCGTGCCGCACGGGCCAGTCGTTGGGCCACGAGAGGGATTTCATACGCGCCCGGCACGCGGAAGACCCGGACTCCTGAAAACGCATGCTGCAACTCGGCCTTGGCCGCCTGCACCATGGCGTCCACATAACGCTCGTTATAGCGCGAGGCGACGATGGCGAAGGTCCCGCTGCGCACTTGAGCCTTCTCTTTTTTCTGAATCTGGCGAAGCATCGCGGAAAGTTAATCACGAACGGGCGGGAATGGACACAAAAATTGAGACGCCGGGTTTACTTCTTGGAATCATCCACGGACTTCCATTTGCCATCATAAGTGGCCACCACCACAATGTCATCGCCCAGGCCGGCCGGCTTTTCGTCCGGCGTCGGCGGCGAATCCTTGGGCGGGGGTGCCTCTGCCGGCACCGGCTTGGAAGGGGGCGCGTGGGTGGCAGGACCCGGCCCGGCCACGGATGATTTTGCCGTGTCTTCTGCCGGCTTTTTCCGGATCAAAACCGTTTCCTCATCGCAGATGCGCGCGGCATCCATCAGCAACAATTCCCATCGCTCCTGAATGGTGCGTTGGGGGGGCGCCTTGAACGGTTTCACATGAAACTCGCCGCCTTTCAGCGAAAGCAGCCGGTAAAAAGCCTGTTCCCCGACCAGCGTGCCCACGGCCGCATGCGTCACCACTCCGGCCTCAATATAAATCTGGCCACGCAACTGCCGGTTGCGGATTTCCAGGATTGAGGAATGGCGTCCGATACATTCCATCTGGATGACCTCCTGCATGCCGACCTGCCGCAGCGCGCCGCTGAAACCTTCCCGATGCGCCCACGACATCAGATCGTTCAGGAGATTAAAGACGACCTTGATGCCATCGGAGGAAACCGGTTTCTCGATAAAAAGTTCGGCGCCGTTGGAGAGACAGGCGGCGCGGTTGCTTTCCGTGGCGTTGCCGGTCATGACGGCGATTTTAAGGCCCGGATAACGCTGGTTGATGATGCCGAGCAACTGAATGCCGTCCACCACCGGTATCCCGATGTCCAGCACGGCCAGTTCAATCGGGCTTTCCTGCAGGATGGCCAGCGCCCGGTCCGCCGTCGCAGCGCAATGAATTTCCCACGCGTTGTTGGCGAAAACGGAACACAACTTACTGAACGTCTCGAGAAAGGCCAGGCTGTCGTCCACGAACAGGATGTGATGCTTTTTGATCGAATCACTGTCGGTTTCAGCCTTGGCAGCCGCAACCGGTTTTTGCACCGGAAACGGCGTCAGAACCGCCGCCGGCGCGTTAGTTCTGTCCGGCCTGGACGGGGACGTCTGCGTTGCGGAAAGTTCCAGGCGCAATTCCACGTGGCCGAGGCGCAGCACCTCTCCCGGTTTCAACACCGCCTCGGCGATTTTTTTGTTTTGGACAAACGTGCCGTTGGTGGAAAGCAGGTCGCGAACAACGAGCTCATTCCCCTGCAACCGGACTTCGCAATGCCGGCCGGAAATCGACGCCTCGACGATCTGGAATGTATTGCCATCCGCACGCCCGATGGTTGCCCAGCCCCCGCTCAATTCATGGGACAAGCCGCCCAACGCCGGTGAAACCACAACAAGTTTGGCCATAAACCTTACAGATTAGGCCGGAGTCTGAATTATCAGGCCAAGCCGGGCAAACAAAAAGTCGGGTATCAAAAATTGGCCCTCAACGCGATCAAAGACAAAAGCCATCTCCTCCGGAGTCAGGAATCCCGGAGCGGAGCGATAAAAAAAGTTTTATGGCACTGGCAGGGCTGATAGGATGCTGGTCAATCAGACAGAACGGCTCGTAGCAGTCGCAGAACGTATGTCCAGGTGGGAAGCATCGAAATAACACTGTTAGTCGTGGCGAAAGCGATACACGAACGAGCCGGTCAAACAACCACATCAGTGAAACTTAAGACCATAACCCTGCTGGCAGCCATTGCCCAGCTTCTGGCAGTTCTCTGCAGCCTGGCGAGTTGCCCTCGCAGTTTGATGGAGTTGGTTGGCGGACAGATGGAATGGAAACATAGCTGGTTGTACCTGTCGACCATGCCGGTTTATCTTTTTGCGGGGATCATGTTCACCATTTTTTTGTTCACCCTTGCTGTAAAACAAAAGAACAATTAGGAGGATATATGCCAGAAGACGCCGAAGCATTTCTTGGAACCAGGCCGGACGCTCCGTTGGGTGATAAAACTGAAGCCACCGGTGGGGCGGGAGCCGCACCGCCACCGGCGGGGTCCCCCGTGCCCACGCCCGCGAATGCGCATCAACTGACCAGCTTTCCGGTGCCTGCGCGTGGACGAACAGCGAGAACTGTACGGGCTTCCACCAAGCAACCTGCGCGGCATGGCAACCACGAGTTGTATCTTCCAGGTTATTCCCTACATCAACGGCTTGATCGGCTATACCATTATTACGCCGATTTTCATCGGCCTGATGCAATCCAGCGTCAACCAACTCGCCGACAAAAGCGCCACCACCGCACCACGGGCCACACTGCCGACTCAGACGACTGCACCCGGAATGCCCGGGTGGGCGATCGCGCTGGTCGTCTGCGGTTGTTTGGTTCCAGTCATGGCCATCATGGCTGCCTTGTTGTTGCCAGCCTTGGTCGCGGCAAAAAACAAAGCTCAAGTAATCAATTCAGAAAGCAACCTGAAACAGATTGGCTTGGCTTTTAAGATATGGGCAGATGATAACAACGACCAATTCCCATTCAACGTCGGCCAAGCGCAAGGCGGAGTGAAAGAATTATGTGAAACCGATGGCAATGGATTTGAGAAAAATCCCGCAGCCGTTTTTATGGTCATGTCGAACGAGTTGTCGACCACCAGAATCTTGGTTTGTCCCAACGATAATACCAAACAGCCGGCGGCTGACTTTGCGAGCCTCACGGCAAATAACATCAGCTACCAATTACGGTCGGGAACGAATGTCAACGAAGGCAATCCCGAGGAGGTTCTCGCGGTTGATCCGATAAATGGCCTTGTGCTTCATTGCGACGGCAGCGTTGAACTGGATCTCAGCTACAAGAAACAAGATGTGAATAATTGAGGCGACGGATTTGCAATTGGCTGCCCTAAAGCAAATGCCCCATCTTCTGCCGCTTGGTTTTTAAATACTTTTCGTTGTGCGGGTTGGGCTTCACACGAATCGGCACCTGCTCGACGATTTTTAGTCCGTACCCTTCCAACCCGACGATTTTCTTCGGATTGTTCGTCAGCAGGCGGATGGTTTTCAGGCCGAGGTCAACCAGGATTTGTGCGCCGAGGCCGTATTCGCGCAGGTCCATTTCGTAACCGAGTTTCTGGTTCGCCTCGACGGTGTCGTAGCCCTGCTCCTGCAATTTGTAGGCCTTGATTTTGGGCGCGAGGCCGATGCCGCGGCCTTCCTGCCGCATATAGACAATCACGCCCCGCCCTGCCCCGGTCACCTGCCGCATGGCCTGATGCAGTTGTGACCCGCAATCGCAGCGACGCGAACCGAACACGTCGCCGGTCAGGCATTCGCTATGGACGCGCACGAATACCTTTTCCCGCCCGGCCACGTCGCCGTGAACGAGCGCCAGGTGATGCTGGCCGTCCAGTTTGGAGCGATACAAATGCAGATCGAAATCGCCGTAATCGGTCGGCAACTTCACGACCTCGACGTGTTCGACCAGTTTCTCGCGCGTGCGGCGGTATTCGATCAGGTCGGCAATGGTGCAAATTTTCAGGCGATGTTTTTGGGCGAATTTGCGCAACTGCGACAATCGCGCCATGGTGCCGTCGTCGTTCAGGATTTCACATAGCACGCCGATGGGCCGCAAGCCGGCGAGCCGCACGAGGTCCACTGCCGCCTCGGTATGGCCGGCGCGCTGCAAAACGCCGCCGGGCCGCGCCCGCAAAGGAAAGACGTGGCCGGGCTGGACCAGATCGTCGGGCACGGCGGTGGGTGCGGCCATGATTTGAATTGTGCGGGCGCGGTCGGCGGCGCTGATGCCGGTGGTGATGCCGCGCGCGGCGTCCACGCTAACTTGAAAATCGGTGCGAAAGTTCTCACGATTCTGGTGCACCATGCGGTCAATGCCCAGTTGCTGCAGCCGCTCGACATTCGTCGGCACGCAAATCAGGCCGCGGCCGTGTTTGGCCATGAAATTCACCGCGGCGGGCGTGACGAACTGCCCCGCCAGGATCAAATCCCCCTCGTTCTCACGATCGGCGTCGTCCACGACGATAACCAGTCTGCCGCGACGGAGGTCAGCGATGATAGATTCGATGCGGTCAAAAGTATTTTTCATTTGGCGGGACCCAGCGTAATCCCGGAAGACCCGGACGTCAGCCGCAAAACGTCGTCGTTTTTGCGGATGCCGAAGTGCGATTTCAGCTTTTTTTTGTTTATCGCGGCGCAATCACGATTTAATATGGGCGCGTTCAATTGGTTAAGGATAAACAAAGGCAGGGGTAACGGGCGCCAGCAGGTTGTTTTGATTTATGCCACCCGGCAGCTCAATTCGGGGAAAAAGCGGACTTCCGACCGGAAATCCGGCGAGTCTTTTACAGGAATGTCTTGCGTATGGTGTGTTGGTGGCAGGCGCGCGCGGGCGTCTGGTCACGTGCACGCCTGAGACCGCCGCACTGCTGGGTTTGCCGGCGGCGCGATCACAGAACTCACCGGTGAAGTCCCTGCCCGCCCCGTTCCCCAAACTCATTGCCGAAGCCGCCCGGAGCGGCCAGCCGGTGACCAACCGGGAAATTCGATTTAAAACCTCCCGTCGCGATGCCGTCACGCTGCGGGCCAGTATTTTGCCGGTGAAGAGCCGCACGCAATCGCAGGTGGTCGTGGTGCTCAACAATCTGACGTCCGTACCGGTCTTCGAGCAAAACATGCGGCGACTCGACCGGCTGGCCAGCCTCGGCACGCTTTCGGCCAGCATGGCGCACGAAATCAAAAATGGCCTGGTCGCCATCAAAACGTTCATTGATTTGCTGATGCAACGGGGCCAGGACACGGAGCTGACGGAGGTCGTCAGCCGCGAATTGCAGCGCATCAACGCGATTGTCACGCAAATGATGCGGTTCGCGGCGCCCAAGAAGACCGCGTTCGCCACGGTTCATGTGCATGAATTGCTGGACCATTCGTTGCGGCTGCTGCACCACCAGATCGCCGGAAAATTGATTTCCCTCCAGCGCCGTTACCAGGCCGAGACGGACGCGGTGCGTGGAGACGACGTGCAACTGCAACAAGCGTTCATGAATCTGCTGCTGAATGCGCTCGAGGCGATGGACGCCAAAGGCGCGCTGACCGTCGCCACGGAGACCATGGAAGGCAAACGGGGAGCGCGCTTGATGCGCATTCACATCCGGGATACCGGCGTGGGCATTGCCCGGGACAATCTGGAGCGCCTGTTCGAGCCGTTCTTCACAACCAAGAAAAACGGCACGGGACTGGGTCTGGCCATCAGCCAGCGCATCGCGCACGAACATCAGGGCGTCATCCAGGTGCAAAGTGAAATCAACCGGGGCTCCACTTTCAGCCTGTTAATTCCGATACTTCCCCATCGGTCTTCGGTTTCAAAAGCAGGAAGTGAAACAGTGGGTACCAGGGTGGAAGTGGAAACCGGGCGCAAAGAACCAATCTCCTGCTAGTGGTGGAAGACCGAAGGCGGACCGGCGGCGATATCAGGAATACCCGATCACGCGGTCCAGGCCGGGTAAGAACGCCCCGAAAAAGTTTTTGCGCGCAGTGTGCCCTTGAACCTGCTAGACCTCGGGTGGTCGAAGCGGTCGGTGCAGCATGACCGGAAAACACTCTGGCGCACCTTCACCGGTTGC
>Ga0187871_10000108_pt1 | contig 73646 bp, 67 predicted proteins | sample June2016WEW_16_1_FD_132988 | JGI IMG/M metagenome (GOLD analysis project Ga0187871, IMG submission 132988) | Peatland microbial communities from SPRUCE experiment site at the Marcell Experimental Forest, Minnesota, USA - June2016WEW_16_10 | ecosystem: Environmental > Terrestrial > Soil >...
CGTTCAAGCCGCGTTCAAGCCGCGTTCAAGCCGACGACACATTACCGGCCCGCACGCGCGGGTCGCCCCGCTCGCGGACCAATATCGTTGCACCGCAAGGAGTTGCTGTTTCTCCGTTTTCTTGAAGCCTCTCCCCACGAGTTCCTCGACGCATCGGCAATGCTCGGGACCCACTCGTACAGGCTCCCAACGGATTCATGATTGTACAGCTTCCTTTGCACTCTTGCAACCGAAAAATTTTACCGGCGTTTTCACGCCGCGGAAGCCGGCGCAAACGGCTCGGCCTGTTCGGTCAGTTCCCATGACAGGTGATTTATATAAAATAGCAGAACCGGCTCGGAATAAACGGCCCGAAATTTCTCGAAAACCCGTTCCGCCCAACCTTCCGTCAAATAGCTCTTCGCGTTCAGGTCCTTGTTGAAGAACCCGCCTTCGTGCGGGACCTCCAGGAAATCCAGGACCGCCACAATCATGTCCAGGTGTGATACTAACACAGTCTGGGCCAGATCTTTGGCGAACTGTTCGTCTCGCTCGCCCAGGCGCGCCCAGAATCGGGGAATGTGTTTGTGCAACGATTCCGTGTTGAGCTTGGTCAGATGCGCGCTGGCTTTGAACGCGGCGTAGAGTTGATAGGTTTTCAGCTTGCCAATCGAGATGCTTCGAATCAGTTGCCCAAATCCGCTCTCCCCGAGCGACAGGTAGACCTCGCAAAGCTGCATTTAAGGTCAGGTTATCACATGCGGTATGATGAATGCGTTTGGCCATATGAGCAACGTAATCGTTTTGGGCGCGCAATGGGGCGATGAAGGCAAGGGAAAAGTCGTCGACCTTTTCTCGGAACGCTTCGACGTAGTGGCCCGTTACCAGGGCGGGCATAACGCCGGGCACACCGTGCGTATCGGCGACTTGAAGTTCGTGTTGAAGCTGATTCCCAGCGGCATTCTGCGGCCCGGCAAGAAGGCGGTGATCGGCAACGGCTTGGTGGTGGATCCGGCCGCGCTGCTGGACGAGATCCGGATGCTAGAAGCGGCCGGCTTGCAGGTGGAGGGCAATCTGTTCATCAGCAATCGGGCGCAGGTTCTGCTGCCCAGCCACCGTCTGATGGAAAAGCTGGGCGACGCGCGGCCCGGGCGGATTTCGATCGGCACCACCTCGCGCGGTATCGGCCCCTGCTACGAAGATAAGATCGCGCGGCGAGGTATGCGCATCGCGGATCTAATGGATCGCGAAGTGTTCGAGCCGCTGTTCGATACGCTGGTGGCGGAGCATCGGGCGGCCGCACATGCGCTGGGCGTGGACGACGGGCTGGACCCGGCCGGCATTCGCGACGAATACGAAAAGCTGGCGGAGCGCATCCGTCCCATGGTGTGCGATACGGCGCGCCTGCTGAACGATGCCATCGCCGCGGGGCAGAGCGTGATGTTCGAAGGGGCGCAGGGCACTATGCTGGATATCGATCACGGGACATATCCGTTCGTGACCTCGTCGAGCGCCGCGGCGGGTGGCGCCTGTACCGGTACGGGCGTGCCGCCTACCCGAATCGACCAAGTCATCGGCGTGGCGAAAGCTTATATCACGCGCGTGGGGGGCGGGCCGTTCCCCACGGAAGCTTTGGATTCCTGGGGCGACCAGATCCGCAACCGCGGCAACGAATTCGGCTCGGTGACCGGACGACCGCGCCGCTGCGGATGGTATGACGTGCCGTTGATGCGCTATGCGGCCATGATCAACGGCTTCGACAGCCTGGTGGTGACCAAGCTCGACGTGCTGGATGAGATGGAAAAGGTCCCGGTTTGCGTGGGTTACCGGTCGGGCGGCCAAGACGTCGCCGGCATGCCTGCGACGGTGAACGGGATGGCCGCGCTGGAACCGGTTTATGAATGTCTGCCGGGATGGCGGAACTCCACGTTCGGCATTTCGTCGTACGGCGAACTGCCCGTGCGGGCGCGGGATTACCTGGATTTCCTGGAGAAACAGAGCGGCGTGGAAGTGGGCTGCATCTCAACGGGGCCGGAGCGGAACCAGACGATTGTGAAACCGGGGTCGCGGTTCGCAAAGCTGTTCACCTGATCTCATGCCGAAACCTTGACTCAGATCTCAGCCGATTCCCAAGTCGTCGATGCGCTCCAGCACCGTGCCGCATCGGCGGCAGATTACAGCGTGGCAATCGCCGCAGACGAGTGGGTCGGGGACTGGTTTGCCGCAGGTTGGGCAATAGAGATCGGTGTCCGGAGCGGGCTCGGGCATGCCGTGAGTATTATCCCACGGCCTGCGTCCACTGGCGGCGCTGGAAGTTCACCGGCGGGGGCTAATTGGATGCAACCCAAGCGAGAGCGTCCCGTACGTTACAGTACCGCGGTTTCTTCGAGCGTGCGGCCTTCCGCGAAGCGCTCCAAGCCCAGATCGCGGGCGTCCAACAGATCGCTCGCGCCGTGCAGGATCAGATCCGCTGTGATGCGGCCCGTGGCGGGTGAGTGCATGACGCCATGGCCGCTGAAGCCATTCGCGAAGAAAAGCCCGGGCACTCCCGGAGCTGGGCCGATGATGGCGTGATGATCGGGCGTGACCGCATACAGTCCCGCCCAGGCGCGGTGCGGGTTCACCTGCAGATCCTCGAAACAGGGGACGCGGCTGACGGCGTGCGTCAAAATCTTCTCGATGAACGCCGGATCGAAGGCGGTTTTAAAACCGGGCGTCTCATCCGGATCGTTCCAGGCCATCAGCAAGCCCAGCCCCTCCGGGCGAAAATGAAAACCGGTGGACATATCGATTACCATCGGCAGGCGATCCGGCAAACCGGGGAAGGGCTCGGTGGGCACCAGCATGCGGCGCAGCGGAACAATCGGGAGATCTACGCCCGCCATGCGCGCTACCTCGGCGGCCCAGGGACCGGCGGCGTTCACCACGGTGGGCGCGGCCACGCTGCCGTTGCTCGTGCGGACGCCCGCCACGCCGCGCGCATTCACCTCGATACCCGTGACCGTAACGCCGCGCCATAGCCTGGCGCCCCTTTCTTCGGCCGCGGACATGAAGCCTTTCATGACGCTATAGGGGTCCACGAAGCCGTCGGTGGCGCAGAAGCTGCCGCCAAGGATATCGCCGGAGCGCAGTTGCGGCACCCGGTGGATCACGTCGTCGCGGCCCAGCATCTCGACGCGCTGCAAGCCCAAGGCGGATTGGCGCGCGAAGTTGCGGCGCAGGTATGCGAGATGGTCCGTCGTGGTAGCCACGAAAAGGTATCCGTGCGGCTTGTATTCGGAGGGATGCCCGGTGATCTCCTTAAAAGCCGCGAAGATCGGGATGGAGTATAACGACATGCGGATATTGACCGCGGTGGCGAATTGCGCGCGTACACCGCCCATACTCTTGCCGGTGGATCCCAGGCCCTGCTGGGATTCGCGCTCGATCACCAACACGTTGCGGCATCCGGCTGCGGTGAGATGCCAGGCGACGCTCGATCCCACGATGCCGCCGCCGATGATGACCACGTCTGCCGTTTCGGACATGTGGCCACTATTTTGCCACACTTGCGGCTAACGGAAAGCTCCGGATTAGTGAACCTTTTGGGCTGTTCAATCGTCTAATTAGTGAAGCGTTTTGATTGGTCCAATGCACTACCCAATAGATGGCCAGTTGCCGGAGTGTGTATGCGGTTGGAATCTCAAATCCGTGACGGTGTTTGTTTGCTGCGCCTCCAGGGCCGGTTCGTAACCGGCTCCGACGCCGAGCTTGTGTCCGCGCAGAAATCCCTGGAAGAAATCGGAATCGCCAAGGCTGTAATCGATTTGCGCGCTGTTCCGTATATCGATTCGACGGGCCTGGCTTTTGTCGTAGAGCTCCACAAATCGCTCGCCAGCCGCGGCGGACAACTGTTCCTGGCGGACGCCAACCAACGGGTGCGCGAAGTTCTGGAGATGACGCGGATCGGCGAGATCATCCCGCTATTCCAGGACGTGGAGGACGCGGAGGCTGCAATCCGCGGTGAAGTGCTGTGCTGACATTTCTGGTTTGGTGCGTGGTGCTGTTCTTCTGCTGGCCGTTGGCGCTGGTCGCCCTGGTTTTGTATCCGCTGATCTGGCTGCTGCTGTTGCCTTTCCGGATCGTCGGCATCGCCGTGGGTGGAGTGCTCGAGCTGGTGTGGGCCATCGTTACTTTGCCGGCGCGGGTGTTGCGTCGGGTTTAGCGGCGCGAATTCTGCACGAATTGGAGCGCGGGCAATTCTGCCCGCAGCCGGCTTTCAGGCGGCTGGCTGGACTTTGGCCTTTTGGTGGGGCGGGCCTCCAGGCCTGCGCGGGGCTAAAAGCCCTGCGGCAGCGCATGGCGCTGCCCTACGATACCTATCAAATTATTAGGCGGGACAGGACACTAGCGGCACTCTCCTCAAATAAGGAACACCCGCTCTCCGGTTCGCGTATGCTTACGAGTGGAGGCCATTCTGTGGACCGATACAGATTTCAAACCAGTTTCCAAGCCAGCGTGTGGCTGGCGGGAACGTTGGCGCTGGCGCTGTTGGCGCCCGCATGCTACGTCAGTACGGAAGGTTCGGGGAGCGTCGAGCGGGAATCCCGGTCCGTCGATTTGAAGGGCGCCAAGTCCGTCGAGGTACAGATCGACATGGGCGCCGGTGAGTTGATCCTGCGCGGCGGCGCGGCGCAGCTTATGGATGGCGACTTTCGCTATCGCGCCCGCGACGGCAAGCCGGAGGTGGCATACGACGTCAGCGGTTCGCGCGGCATACTCACCGTCCGGCAATCCAGCCACCACTCCCTCGGGAACAACGACAAGAATCATTGGGAGCTGCGGCTGAACGAAGACGTGCCCATGGATATCAGGGTTAAGATGGGCGCCGGCGAGGGCCGCCTCGATTTGGGCAACACCGCGCTGCACAGCCTGGATGTGGAAATCGGGGCGGGCGAGATGAAGGTGGACTTGACCGGCCATCCGCACGGGGATATGGATGTGCGGGTGCACGGGGGCGTAGGCGAAGCCACCATCCGGTTGCCGCGGCGCGCGCGTTTGGATATCGAAGCGCATGGCGGTATCGGGGATATTTCGGCGCGCGGGCTCACCAAACGCGGCGACCGCTGGGTGAACGAGCCCGCGGGGGAGGCGGACGCGACCATCCACGTGAGTGTGAACGGCGGGATTGGGCAGATTAATCTGATTTGCGAATAAAGGTAGGGCAGGCTTCAGCCGGCCACCTTATATAAACGCCACGGCGCGTACGGGCGAGCCGTCGCGTCCGGTAAGCTTGAGCGGCAGCACGAGAAGCTGAAACAGATCGGCGCCGATGGCTTCGAGGTTGGTCAGGTTCTCGACGATCGGCACGCCGGCGCGCAGTAGGATTTGGTGGGCAGGATAGGGCGCGCGATCGACGGAGGGCATGTCCACGCCGACGAGTTGCACACCGCAGTCCACCAGGAACTGGGCGGCATCGGCGGCCAGGCAAGGATGATCGTTGAAGTAGCGGGGATCGCCCCAATGTTCTGCCCAGCCGGTGTGCAGGACGGCGGCGCGGGCGCGGAGCGGGGCAGGGCAGCGGGTCTCGATATGTTCGCGGCGGATCTCGTGTTTCGGGGCGATGTCGCGCAGATCGACGAGCCGCGTGAGCGCCACGCAGCGCTCCAGGGGTATGCGATCGATGGTATCCGCGCCGTTGAAGAAGTGAAACGGCGCGTCCATGTGGGTGCCCGTGTGGACACTGAGATCGATGCGGCTCAGGTTTACGGAAGCGTCGTCCAGAACCGCGACGCGCACCGGGCCGTCGCCCGGAAACACCGGCGTGCCGACGCTCAGTGGGTGGCTGAGGTCGACGATGCGGCCTTGGATCATACGATATCCGTTATCTTAATCGATGGAGCGATCATGCGAAAGGTACTGCACTTCGATTCGCCGCGGGAGAGCTATCATTGCGATGCGGCGGTGGTCTGGTGTTACGACAACCGTTTTGAGCTGGCGTTCCGCAAACTGCTCAAGCGCATCGGCGTGGCCCGCCCCGATTCGATTCGGCTGGCGGGCGGCGCCAAGTGTCTGGCGACACCGGACCAGGAATCGGAGCGGGAGTTCGTGATGGAGCAAATCCGCAAGTCCATACGTCTGCACGGCACGGACCGCGTGGTGCTCATGGTGCATTCCGACTGTGGAGCCTACGGAGGGCTGGCCACGTTTGGCGGCGACGCGCAGGCTGAGGCGCGCCATCACGCCGGCGAGTTGCAGCGCGCGGCGGAGTGCCTGAGACAAGCTCTGCCGGAGCTTTCCGTGATCTCCTACTATGTTGATTTCGAAGGCGTTTGGACCGTAGACCCGGACGTTGCGCCCACCCACCCCGCCTAATACAACCCTTATACGTCTCTCACACAATCCTTAGGAGCACCGCGCTATCGTGGTGGCTGTTTTGCTCCTTAGGAGCCATCGAAAGATCTAATTACGGCGATAAGCAGTCTCTATAGAGTCTTTATGTCTTGCTTATGCCTCTGATAGGATCGCTTTGCCATACTGGCGTCTACAGTAGACCTTACTCCCTGACTGAGACTCGATCCTGCTGCGTTGCCGGATTCGGAAGGCCCCCTGTCGACATCAATATTTCCTTATGCACCAGGAGTCCTACGGATTATGACGGTTATCAACGGTAGTCGGTGGTTTCGGAAGTCGATACTGACCCTGCTTGGGCTGGCCGCGCTGGCACTGCCGGGCCGTGCGTTTCAGATTGCGGCGGAGCTACCGAGCGCCGCGGCGGCGGGTACGCCGTCCTATGGCGTCCTTCACGGAATCACGAAGGGACCTAACGGGCAAAGTGTATTCGGCGTGCAAGTGACCGTGCAAAATGCGGACGGAAAAATCAAGCGAACGGTGCTGAGCGGAAGCGATGGCAACTTCCTGATTGCCGATCTCAAGCCGGGCGAGTACCGCCTGTACGCGCGGGCGGAGGGGATCGGCGCGGCCTTACCGGCCAAAGTGGAGATCGCGCAAAACCAGGTCACGTACGCGAACGTTCAACTCGCCTCCGCGGATGGGCCCGCGCAGCCGGCCGAGACATCCGTCCCGGATCCGGCACTGAAGACCCGGAGTGCGGCGGCTCCCTTGTCGGAATCGTCTGTGGCGGCCGAGCTGGCGGCCATGAAGGCGCGGATCGAGCTGTTGGAAGCGGAATTGCTAAGGCAACGGAGCGAGCGGACGTCCAGCGCCGCGGCTGGCGCCACGCCGGCGGCCGAAGCGCCACATGGGCCGCTGGTGGCCGCGGCAAAACCTGCGCCGGAGGCAGCGGCTGCGCCGACTGCCCAGCAAGCCGCGGCGCCGCCGGCCGCGGCCGCTCCGGCGCCGCCTGCGCCAACCATCCCGGAAGCCCTGCAGGCCAATGAATCCACTCCCGGAGTGGACAACTTCACTCCCTTCGCGTATGGCGACTTTACCTGGCTCAATGGCACTCCGCGCAACAAGGATACCGTGCTGGACACGAAATTCTTCACGCCGGAAGTTCGATTCGATACTCATTACATGGAGGATTACAACCAGCCGATCGATCACACCATCGTCGGTGCGACCGAGTCGTTCCGCTCAGGCGAGGTCCAGATTGAGCAGGCCAGTGTCGGCGGCGACTTCCACTGGCAGAACGTGCGCGGCAGAATCTTGTATATGGATGGCCTGTTTGCGACCACGACGCCGCGCAACGACGCCAGCGCCGGTGTTGGCCAATGGGACCTCCGCGACGCCTACAAATACGTTTCGGAAGCTTATGGCGGATACCACTTTAACGTGAATCACGGCCTGAACGTGGACGCGGGTATCTTTGTATCTTACATCGGCCTGTTCAGTTACTACAATTTCGATAACTGGACTTACCAGCCATCGTATGTCTCTTCAAATACGCCTTGGTTCTTCAACGGCGTGCGCGTGCAGTGGTTCCCCACGAACAAATTGAAAATAGAGCCTTGGTTCATCAATGGATGGCAATCCTACGCCAAGTATAACGGGCATCCGGGTTTGGGAGGGCAGCTTCTGTGGGAGCCGAAGGAATGGTTCAAGCTGGTCGCGAACCAGTATGGCTACGGACAGGATAATCTGGGTCTTCCCAAGACGGAACGTATTCACACCGACGATAGCATCCTGGTCAGGTACTACAACAAGCCGGAGAGTCTGGGTCTTTCCAAAATGGCATTCTCCCTCACGGCCGACGCGGGATGCCAATACGGCGGCGGACTGCAATGTACCGGCGCACCCAGCAGGGGCAAGTCGACGTTTATAGGGTGGATGCTCTATGACCGCATGTGGTTCCACAAGGATAAGTTTGGCCTGACGCTGGGCGGCGGAGAGATGAGCAACTGGGGCCGCTACCTGACGCTGCTGCCGCCGATCGACGGCGCCGACGCCGTGTCGGGTACGCCTTACTTCACGGAAAACCCGGGCCAACGGGCCCACATGTGGGATAGTACGATTACTTTTCAGTACATGCCCCGGCAGTACATCACCTGGTGGGCGGAGGTTGGTTATCGTCACTCGGATGTTCCGTATTTCGCCGGCCGAGGCGGAGTCACACCTCCTGGCGGCAACAACGGCGATCCGCAATATTACACTTGCAGCAGCGGCGCTACGTCCGGTACCAACAGCCTCGCGGGAGCGGAAGCTGCCTGCGGGGGCGGACTCAGTAGTGTCTGGTTTCCCGACCTGCGCCGCAGCGAAGTGAAAACCTCTGTTGGCGTGATGGTGAAGTTTTAGCGCCACGCTTATGCGAATGGAGTGACGGATGCGTAGTTTCGCGATGCAGCTGGTTTGCCCGATGGCAGCCGCGGCGCTCCTCATGGCCGCGGATCCGGCGTGGAAGAGCAAGCCGGCCGACCAGTGGACCGAGGAGGACGCCAAACAGATCCTCGCCCGATCGCCTTGGGTGAAGGAGAATAAAGCCACGATCACGCGCCGGCTGACCGAGGATCAGCTTAGGGAAGCCGGACAAATGGGGCAACCCCGCGGCATCGGCAACGAGGGCGTGGATCCGAAGGGCAGCGGAGAGAAAGTGTCTCCGAATGTGTTCTCGGGTCTCGGAGGCGACGACCGCAGCCCACGTTCTCTTCCACGGCCCATTACATTGGAACTGCGTTGGGAAAGCGCACTCCCGGTTCGACTCGCGGAGATCAAATCGCATGAGGTGGAGCCACCCACGTCGGAGGGCGACGGCTATCAGATCGCGGTCTACGGTGTTCCCCGCGGCGATTTTAAGGGTGATCCCAAAGAGTTGGGCAAACCTCTGAAGAGCCTCGCCGCCTTGAAGCGCGAGGGGAAAAAGGATGTGAGGCCGGTCAGCGTCGAGGTTTTCCAGCGGGAAAGCGATGTGGTGGTCGTCTATGTGTTTCCCTTGTCCGCGGAAATCGTCAAAAAGGACGGACAAATTCAATTCACGGCGCAAATCGGCCGGATTGTCGTCGCGCAGACGTTCGAGTTGAGTGAAATGGAGTTCATGGGCAAGCTCGAACTTTGAACTGTCGTTGCGTGCATGAGTTGAAACACCGCAGCGCCGGGCTTGGATCTTTATGAGTTTCTCTTTCGCGGCACTCCATAACCCGGAAAGCACACCGCTGTCTCTGGCATGGCCAATCGCGCGGACAGCGCAGCCGGGTGACCGAACGGCGCAAAAGTTGAAAGAAAAAATTGCACTCGCGCTGCCCAGCGGCCTTTGTCTGGCCGCACTCGCCGCCTGCACCTGGCTCTCGTTCCACTTCGGTCAGAGTTTTGCGTTCACCGGATTCTTGTATCTCGTCCTGGTAGTCTTATCCGCGCTCTACGGCGGATTCTGGCAGGCCACGTTCATCTCCGTGGTAGCGGTTACCTGCTTGAACTATTTCTTCGTTCCTCCCATATTCAGCTTCGTGAACAGTCCGGCAAACTGGGTCGCGCTCGGGGCGTTTGAGTTCACGGCTCTGGTCATCAGCAGGCTCTCGCTCGACGCCCGCGTGCAAGCCATAGAGGCGATCGCCCGCAGGCGCGAGATGGAACGCCTCTATGAAACGTCGCGGAGGATACTGCTGCTGGATAATCGCGGGGAGTACGGGAACGTCATTACCTCGTTGATCGGGGAAACGTTCGATCTCAAAGCAGTTCGTTTGTTCGATGCTATGTCGGGGAACGCGTATCAAAGCGGCGAGATGCCGGCGGAGGCGGAACAGCAGACCCGCAATGCATATTTCCTGGCGGCGGATAGCTTCGACCCGGAAACCCGCACTTGGTACTGTGTTCTGCGCCTGGGCACCCGGGCGGTGGGCGGCCTGGCATTACACAACACCCGGATGTCCAACCTGGTGGCCACGGCGTTGGCTTCGTTGAGCGCGGTGGCCTTGGAGCGTATGCGCGCCCTGCGCAAAGAGGCCCGCGCGGAGGCGGAGCGCCAGACGGAGCAATTGCGGACGGCCGTGCTCGACGCCCTGGCGCACCAATTCAAATCGCCCTTGACGGTGGCGCGCACAGCCAGTTCCGGACTGCTGGCGGTGGGCGGCTTGTCCGAACTGCAAACGGAATTGGTCACGGTAATCGACGAGCAGGCCCGCACGCTGGATCATCTGGCATCGCGGCTGCTGAGCGCCGCCATGCTGGATAGCACCGAATTCAAACCGAAGCGGGAATCGGTGCGCTTTTCCAGCCTGATACCCGCCGCGATCGGGAGACTGGATCAAGAGACGGACCGCAAGAGGTTTCGTGTGTCCATGCCCAATACGGAGGCGCCCATTCTGGCCGACCCCGAATTGATGGTGACGTCTATCGCCCAGCTTCTGGACAATGCGATCAAGTACTCCGAACCGGGCTCGCCGATCGACGTTTCGTGCACGGCGACGGAGACAGGCGTGGTGCTCACCGTCCGCAATAAAGGCTTGGTGATCGCCCAGCAAGACCGCGAGCGCGTGTTTGAACGATTCTATCGCGCACCCGAAACGCAACACCTGCCCGCGGGCACCGGGTTGGGGTTGTCGATCGTCAAGAAGATCGTGGCATCTCATCGCGGCAGCGTGTGGGCCGAAGGTGAAGCCGGTTATGGAACCCGCTTTTCTATCTCTCTCCCCGCGCAGGAGGCGCAGACACACTGATTATGTCTTCCATGCGTGGCAGCGTTCTAGTTACCGACGACGACCCCGATCTCCGGCGGGTGCTTAGAAGGACATTAGACGCCCTGGGCTTCGAAGTCGCCGAGTCCGCGAATGGGGAGCAAGCCGTTCGGACCGCCGCCGTGCGCCCGTTCGATGCGGTCCTTATGGACGTGAACATGCCCGGCATGGGCGGAATCGAGGCCTGCCGGGAGATTCGGAAGAACGCCCCGCGCCTACAGATCCTGATGCTTACCGTTCGCGACAGGGAGTCCGATAAGATCGAGGCGCTGGATGCGGGCGCCGACGACTACATCACCAAGCCATTCTCCATCCCCGAGCTTGCCGCGCGCTTGAGATCCGCCGTGCGGCGCTCTACTACGACGGTCATCGATTCCCGAATGCCGATCGTGATCGGAGAGATTCAGCTCGACCCGATCCGGCGCGTGGTGCGCAGGTCGGGAGCCGTTTTGCGTTTGACGCCCAAAGAGTTCGACTTGTTGCACTACCTGATGAGTCACCCTGGCATACCCATCGCCCACTCGAAGCTCCTGCGAGCGGTTTGGGGCGAGGAGTACGGCCAGGAATTGGAATACTTACGCACGTTCGTGCATCAGTTGCGGAAGAAGCTCGAAGCAGATCCATCCGCTCCGGAGTACTTGCAGACGGAACTTCACTTTGGCTATCGCTTCCGGGAACCGTCGTGAGCGTGGCGGCCGGACGCCGCCGATAGACGGATTCTATGCCCCGGCATTGTATTTTTGATTACTCCCTTATGCGGTCCTTATGCGGCTTGCTTTATTCTGTAGCAAATGCGCCGCCAGTAGCCGGTTGGGTTTACCTATGAAAAGTAAAGGTCTGGGAATCGTTTGTCTCGTCGCCGCTATTTCGTTACTGCCGATGCTGACCGCCTGCCATGGCGGCAAGGTCGACGAAGCCGCGGCGGCGCCGCCTGACGCCAAAGTCACAGCGGCCGCGGATATCAATCTCTTTGCCGTGGACCATCCGGAGCAGTTTCCACTGGCGACCGCCGCGAAGCGTCCCGCCACCTCCGAGTTAATCGTGACGGGCTCGGTCACACCCGATATTTCCCGCAATGTCCCGGTAGTCTCGCTGGCCTCCGGCCGGGTAACGGCCATCCACGCACGGCTGGGGGACACGGTGAAGAAAGGCCAGTTACTGTTGTCGATTCGCAGCGACGACGTGTCGGGCGCATATTCGAACTACCGGATGGCCGTGGCGGACGAGGTTCTCGCCCGGACCCAGTATGAACGCTCGCAGGACCTTTATCAGCACGGCGCCATCGCCCTGAACGACCTGCAGGTGGCGCAGGACACGGAAGACAAGGCCAAGATCGCGGTGGAAACTATGAGCGAACATCTCCGTTTGCTCGGCAACGACCCCGACAAGCCGGTTTTCATGGTGGATGTCTTCGCGCCAACTTCGGGAATACTCACGGACCAGCAAGTGACCACCGGATCGCTGGTGCAGGCGTACAACACACCGTACCCGTTTACTATCTCCGACCTGTCGTCCACCTGGGTTGTCTGTGACGTGTATGAGAACGACCTGGCCCGGGTCAGGCTGGGCGATACGGCGGAGATCGAATTAAATGCGTACCCGGATCGCCCCTTTAAGGGAAGGGTCGGCAACATCGGCGCCGTGCTCGATCCGAATATTCGTACGGCCAAGGTCCGTATTGAAGTCTCGAATCCCGGTATTATGCGGCTGGGCATGTTCGTCAAGGCCACTTTCCGCGGCCAGACCACGGAGATGCATACGATTATCCCGGCGGCCGCCATCCTGCACATGCACGATCGCGATTTTGTATTTGTCCCCGCGCCCGGCAATAAGTTCCGCCGGGTGGAAATCGTCAGCGGGGACCTTTTGGCCGACAACGTGAGTCTACAGGAAATCAAGTCGGGGCTAAAGCCAGGGCAACAGGTGGTGACGAACGCATTGGTCTTAGACCATGTGCTCGCTCAGTGACCGTAAGCCAAACGTCCGCTTTCGTGGAAAAACACAATGATTCGCGCTCTCGTAGACTTTGCGCTTAACAACAAGTTCGTGGTGCTGGCTACGGCCGTGTTATTGCTCGGTTGGGGCGCCATCTCATTTCACAATTTGCCAGTGGAGGCGTATCCCGACATCGCCGACAACTATGTGACGGTCATTACTCAATGGGCGGGGCGCTCCGCGGAAGAAGTGGAACAGCAGGTCACGATTCCCATTGAAATTCAAATGGCCGGCATGCCCCACATGACCTTTCTGCGGTCCGAGTCGATTTTCGGCCTGTCGTTCGTGATCATGATCTTCGACGACAGCTCCGTCAACGATTGGAACCGGCAGAAGGTCCTCGAAAGACTCACGCAGGTCAATCTTCCCCCTGGACAGAACCTGCAGCCTCAAATCGGCACGGATTGGAGCACCACAGGCCAGATCTATTGGTACACGCTACGCAGCACAAATCCCCGGTATGACCTGATGGAGCTGCGGTCCATCGAAGACTGGGTGCTGCTGAAGCAGTTCAAGTCGGTTACCAATGTGGTGGACGTTTCCGATTTTGGCGGTACGGTGCGCGAGTATCAAGTGCGCGTCGATCCGACCAAGCTGGTCTCGTATGGACTCAGCATCGGCCAGGTGGAGCAGCAGCTCTCCAATAACAACATCAACGCCGGCGGCAGCTTTGTGGAAGTTGGGATGCAACAGATGAACGTGCGCGCGCTGGGTCTGTTCAGCGGCGTCCAAGACATCGAACAGACGATGTTGAAGACCCAAACCGGAACCGCCCTGCGGGTGAAGGACATCGCGGAAGTGACCCAAGGCCCCAAGATCCGATTGGGCCACATGGCCAGGGCCAACCACATGGAGGACGGGCGCATTATCGACGAGCCCGATGTCATCCAGGGCGGCGTGCTGTTGCGGAAAGGCGCGGAAGAGGAACCCACGCTCGAGGCCCTTCACAAGAAGGTGTACGATCTCAACCATGGCATTCTGCCACCCGGCGTGGAGGTGGTTCCCATGCTGGATCGCAGCGACTTGCTGCATTTCACGTTGCATACGGTGATGCATAACCTGACGGAAGGCATGATTCTGGTCAGCGTCATCCTTTTCCTGTTTCTGCTGAATGCGCGCGCCGCTATCATCGTGGCGCTGACGATTCCGTTCTCTCTGCTATTTGCTTCGATCTGGCTGGATCTGAGCCACATTCCGGCTAACCTTCTCTCGCTGGGCGCACTGGATTTCGGAATGGTAGTGGATGGAGCCGTGGTCATGGTGGAGAATATTATCCGCCATCTGAGCCGGGACCGCCGCGAAACCGTGGTGGGAACTCCGAAGACGACTGCGGAGATGATCCGCGAGGCGTGCCATGAGGTGCAACGGCCGGTGTTCTACGCCATCGCCATTATCATCACGGCGTATATGCCGATCTTCACGCTGCAGCGCGTGGAGGGCAGGCTATTCAGGCCGATGGCGTGGACGGTGGTCTTCGCCCTGATGGGAGCCATGACGTTTTCGATTCTCATCGCGCCGGTGCTGGCGGCCACATTTTTCCGTAAGGGAGTCCGGGAACGACGCAACCTGATCATGGATTTTCTTACGGAGCAATACCGCCGGCGGCTGCGCTGGGCCGTCCAGCATCGGTGGTTTGTAGCCTGTGTTGGCGTAGCCGCCCTGGCGGGAACGATCTATATGGGATTTGGCGGCGTCATTGGAGCGGAGTTTCTGCCGCATCTGGATGAGGGCGCGATCTGGGCGCGCGGCACGCTGGCGAATAGCACCAGCCTTTCGGAGGGCGAAAAATTCACCACCAACGAGCGTTATATTTTCGCCTCCTTCCCGGAAGTGAGCAAGGTGGTGTCGCAGGTCGGACGGCCCGACGATGGGACGGACACTGGGGGGTTCGGCAATACGGAGTATTTCGTCGATTTGAAGCCGCACGACCAATGGCGCCCCGTATTTCACAAAAGCAAAGAGGAACTGATCGCCGCCATGAACCGCGCGGTGCAAAAGTATCCCGGCGCGATCTGGAACTTCTCGCAACCCATCGAAGACAACGTGGGAGAGACGATGACGGGCACCAAGGGTTCTTTGGCGCTCAAGATATTCGGAGACGACTTGAAACTCCTCGAGCGGAAAGGCGAAGAGGTCACTAACGTGATGTCCGGCATACCGGGCATGCATGACGTGAAGCTCTTACGCGATTTCGGCCAGCCGAATCTCGACTTGACCATCGACCGCCGCCAGGCGGCCCGCTTTGGGATCAACGTGGCGGACATACAAGACGCCGTTCAAACCGCCGTGGGCGGCAACGCCGTCAGTCAAGTGCTGATCGGCGAGCAGCGATACGACGTGGTGGTGCGCTACCAGACGCCCTATCGCAATACGGCGCGGGCCATTGAAAACGTCCGTTTGCTTTCTCCCAGCGGGGAGCGCGTATCCTTGGCGCAGTTGTGTAAGGTCGATGTGAAAGACGGCGCGTACGACATTTACCGGGAAGGCAACAGCCGTTACGTGGCGGTGACCTTCAACGTGAGAGGACGGGATCTGGGGACCACGGTGGAAGATTCCGTCAAACAAATCTCGGCAAAAGTGAAAATGCCGCCCGGCTATACCATCGGTTGGTCGGGCGAATACGAAAGCGAGAAGCGGGCGGAGGCGCGGCTGGCCCTTATCGTCCCGCTGACCATTCTGGTTATCTTCATCATTCTCTACACCATGTTCCGCTCGTTTAAGTGGTCGATGCTCATCCTGTTAAACGTGGGCCTGGCCCGCGTAGGAGGTTTCCTGGCTTTAGTGGTTACCGGGACCTACCTTAGTGTGTCCTCGGGCGTGGGCATGTTGGCGCTGTTTGGCGTGTCGGTACAAACCGGAGTCATCATGCTCGAATACATCAACCAACTCCGCGCGCGAGGCCATTCGGTGGTGGATGCCGCTGTGGAAGGCGCGGTCTTGAGGCTTCGCCCGATCATGATGACCATGTTGGTGGCGACTTTGGGATTGCTGCCCGCGGCGCTGTCGCATGACATCGGATCGGATTCGCAAAGGCCCTTTGCGATTGTCATCGTAGGCGGCCTGATTTCCGATCTGCTGCTGAGCATTGTCCTGTTGCCCACGTTTTATGTCTGGATCGCGGGAGATAAGGATGTGCTGCCGACACCGGAGGCTTCCTTTGAACACTAAACTCGCAGTTTGGGCAGTTTGCGCCGTGCTGGCCTCGGTGTCGGCCGCGCGGCCGGCATTTGGACAGGCGCAGACGGCACAGGTGAAAATCACGCTCGACGAGGCCATCCAACTGGCGCTCCGGCATAACCACACTCTGCAGGCCGCCCGCACCAACATCCAACAGAACCAGGCCGCGGAAGTCACCGCCAACCTGCGCCCGAACCCGACCTTCTTCACGGATTGGGAATACCTGCCGCTGTTCTCCCACCCGCAAGGCGAGTCTATTTCCGCGTACCTCCAAGCGTCCACCGAGGGCGACATGGGGTTGAGCTATCTTATCGAACGCGGCCACAAGCGGGCACGCCGCTGGGAAGCGGCCAAGGCAGCCACCGCCGTGACCCGCGCGCAGGTAACGGATAACGAACGCGGCGTTGCATTTCAGGTGGGTTCGCTCTTCATCAATGCCCAGCTTGCGGAGTCGACTCTGGAGCTCGCCGAGACGGATGTGAAGAGCTTTCAGAGAACCGTCGAGATCGGCGAAATTCAATACAAAGACGGCCGCATCAGCGAGAACGATTACCTGAAGATTAAAATCCAGTTGGTGCAGTTTGAGAGCGACGTTCAACAAGCGTCGCTCAGCAAAGCGCAGTCGCTATCGGACCTACGGCAACAACTGGGTTATGAATCGGTGCCCGCGGATTACGACGTGGTTGGCGAATTCGAATATCGGCCGCTGGCGGCGACTATCGAGGACCTGCAAGCGAAAGCCTTGCAGAATCGGCCGGACCTGCGTGCGGCGGTATTGGGCGTTACCGCCGCCAACCGCCAATATTCGTTGGCTAAGGCGAATGGCAAGCAGGATCCCACTATTTCCGGCAACTACTCGCACGCGAACGGCATCAGCGGCGCTACCTGGTCGTTCAGCATCCCGCTGGCGATTTTCGACCGGAACCAGGGCAATATTGCGCAGACCCGCATTGCCATCGGGCAAGCGGAGGAACAGCAGAAGGCCGCCAGTGGGCAGGTCCTGACCGACGTAAGAGACGCCTACGAGGGGATGCAAGAGAACGCCCGCATCGCGCACCTTTATAAGTCCACTTACCTCGAGGTCGCAAAAAAGAGCCGCGACATCAGCGAGTACGCCTATCGGCGCGGCGGTCTGGCGCTGCTCGATTTTCTGGATGCCGAGCGCACTTATCGCGCCACCCAACTCGCCTACCGTCAAGCGGTGGCGGCGTATTTGACCGCCCTGGAGCAGCTTCGCCAGGCGGTGGGAACGAGGGACTTGCCGTGACAAACGGACTGGTGATGGCTTTCGGCCTGAGCGTGCTCGGAACAATACCGCTGTCAGCCGCGGAGGCGGTCTACGAGAAAGGACCCAAGCAGTCGTTTGAAGTAACCAAAACGGAACGGGTGCCCTTCGCGCCGGGCGGAACCATTCATATCGACAACTCGTACGGCTATTTGACGGTGGAAGGCTGGGACGAGCCGGAGGTAGAGATCGCCGTCGTCAAGTCGACCAATAGCTTCTACGAACCCAGCCAGCAGCAGCGCGCCGAACAGTCCTTCGAGCAGATCCGCCTGACGGTCGAACGGCGCTCCGATAAAGAGCTGGCGATTTCGACGATCACTCCCGGAAGCCATCGCTTCCTGCCCAAAGCCGAACGCGGCGTGACGGTTGAATATAAGATCCATGTGCCGCGCGACTCGCGTCTGATAGTCCACCACGACAACGGCTACGTCTGGGTAAGCGATGTGACTGGAGACCTGGATGTGCGCAGCCACACCGGAGACATGATCGTGATGTTGCCGGATCCGGGTCCATACTCGATTGACGCCAGAACCAGACTGGGCAGCGTTTCTTCCGACGTTACGGGCAAGAGCCGGAGCCGTTTTAGTCAATTTCTGATTGGTTCGCACTTCGATTACGCCAGCCAGACGCCGAAGCGGCGGATCTACCTGCGCATGGGGCGCGGAAGCATCGAGATCTTGCAGGATGTGCCGGACCGGCCCCTGGAAAAGCACTAAGACATGCTCCGGGCGCTAGGCATCGTAATCGTCTATTTCGCGATGCTGGGCGCCTGGGTGGCCGCCGGGTTGTTTATCCTAATCGCACCGGCGCGCTTCGGCAACCTGGTGAACGAGAGCTTCGGGCTATTTCCGGAGGTGCAAGCGAAAGACTGGGGCAAGAAGCTGTTCCTACGGCTGGCGGGCCTGGGACTACTGGCGTTCGCGGCCCGCTTTGTGTGGGGTATACGGCAGTTGTTCTAGCGTTCCGCGATGCCCGCCTCCGGCTTTCATACGGCTGGCTGGACGTTGTCGATTGGCCATTTGGTGGGGCAGGCTCGCAGCCTGCGGCGGCCTCGTAGGCCGCCTGCCTCGAAGCTCGGCCTGGCTTCTTGCAGGGCCTTGTGGGGGCATAGGCCTGTGCCAGGCGAGCTTCGCCCGCCTGTGCCGGCAGAGTGCCGACACGGCACGCAAAGAGCGTGCGCCACGCGGGCCCCCTAAGGCGGGACAAGACACTAGCGCCAGGGACAGCCTGGCGGGCTTGTGCTACGTTGCGGAGAAGCGATAGCCCACCCAAGGCTCGGTCAGGATGTACTTGGGCTTGGCGGGGTTTGGCTCGATCTTCTTGCGCAACTGATTGATAAACACGCGCAGATACTCGGGCTCGTCGCCATAGTCCGGTCCCCACACGGCTTGCAGCAGTTCGCGGTGCGGCACCGGCTTGCCGGCCTGCGAGACGAGATAGCGCAGCAAATCGAACTCCTTGGGCGTGAGGCGCCTTTCTTTTCCCTTCACGTGGATCCGGCGCGTATCGAAGTCGATTTCGAGGTCCGCGGTGGACACCGTGTGCGGACCGCTTTCGGGCGAGGTGGGCGCGCGCCGCAGCGCTGCCCGGATGCGCGCCAGCAGCTCTTCCATGCCGAAAGGCTTGGTAATGTAATCGTCGGCGCCGGCATCCAGCGCCGCGACCTTATCCTTCTCGCTGTTGCGCACGGAAAGAATAATGATGGGCACGTCCGATCCGGAGCGCAAGTGCTGACAGGTTTCCAGGCCGCCTATGCCGGGCATGTTCATGTCCAGCAGCACCAAGTCGGGTATCTCGGCGGAAATCCGCGTCAAGGCATCTTCGCCGTTGCGGGCCTCCGTGACTTCGTACTTGTGCCCCACCAGGGTGGCCCGCATCACACGGCGGATCTGCGGATCGTCGTCCACCACCAGAATCTTTCCTGCACTCACAAAACCATTTCACCACGGAACACGGGCAACGAGAAACTGAATACGGATCCCTGGCCCGGCTCGCTGGTCACCCAGATTCTGCCGCCGTGCGCTTCCACGATACCTTTGGCGATGGCCAGGCCCATGCCGGTGCCCGGCACGCGGAAGCGGTGCTCGCGGGCGCGGAAGAATTTATCGAAGATGCGCAGTTGCTCCTGCTCGTCGATGCCGCTGCCCCGATCCACCACGCTGACTACGATGCGACCTTCGCCTGCCCGCGCCGAGATCGTCAGGGGCGATCCGGGCGGCGAGTACTTCAGCGCGTTGTCCAGAAGCTGCCGCAAGACCTGCTGCACGAAGTCGAAATCGGCATCCGCCGCGGGCAGGCCGTCCTGCAGCCGGACTTCCACGGGCCGGTCGTGCAGTACAGGTTTGAGCTCCGCGAGGGTACTGCCAATGATCTCACTGACGTCCTGCGGGCGTTTCTCCAGATGCAGCTTGCCCGCTTCGATGCGCACCATCTCAAGCACTTCGGCCACCAGCCGGTTCAGCCGGTCCGCCTCTTCGTCGATGATGGTCATTAGCTCGCGCTCCGCATCCGCGCGGGGATGCCCAAGCAGGCTCGTGACGGCCGCTTTAATGGACGTCAGGGGCGTCTTGAAATCGTGGGCCAGCGCGTCCAGCAGCGCGGATTTGAGCACCTCACTCTGGCGCGCGGCTTCGGCACGGCTGGCTTCTTCGAGCGTGCGCGCGCGTTCGATCCCAATGGCCACCAGGTAGGCGACCGCATTGAGCACTTCGTCGGAGGGCAGGGGTCCGGTCAACCCGAGATTGCCCAGCGCCTGGCCGCCCAGGCGGACGGGAACGATGGCCACTCCCTGGCTGCGATCGACGAGGGCTTCGTCACGGTCGGCTTGCAGTTGCTCATCGGAAATCAGCGGATCGTCCGGCCCCCAGCGGAACGTTTCGTGGGTCAACCTGGTGTGGAAGGCGGCGGTGGTCACGCCCAGGATTCTCACTACCCGGCTGACCAGATCCTGGCTGGCGGTGCGCGCACTCCCGCTGAGCAGCAGGCTTTGGCTGAGCGCGTACAGGCCTTCGACTTCGCGGCGGCGCTCGACCGCCTCCAGGGTGCGGCGTTTAGCCCGTACCGAGAGTTGGCTGGCCATCACCGCAGTGACCAGGAATGCCGTGAGCGCGACCCAATTCTGCGGATCTTGCACCTCGAACGATCCGATCGGTGGAAGGAAGTAATAGTTGAATCCGAGCACTGCGACGAATGAAGCGACGGTCGCTTCCAGCAGCCCCCATCCGGTAGAAATACCGAAGATGACGAGCAACAGCGTTAAGGCGACGGTTGTGTTGTTGGCCGAGACTACGCGGAAATAGAAAGCTATAACCAGGCCGACCAGGGCGGGCGCGGCCAGCAGGCGGAGGGCGCGCCGGACGAGGGAGGCTGGGCTAATGCCCCGCGCGGGCTGAAGCCCGCCCCCCAAATCCTAAACTCCGAAGACGCGGTTGTAGAATGCCCGCGTCTTCTGCCGGATCTCGCCCAGCTTCAAATCCAGCCGCTGATCGTGCAATTGGTCGGGAGTCCAGCGCCGCACCAGTTCCGCGAGCGTCTCGGACTGCGACGGCGATGTGGGCAGGTGGCCTCCCGCGTAGCCGCTGGCCACGCGCAACCCGTGATCGATGGCGCGGTAGAACACGGCGGCGTCGCGCAGAAAGTCTGCATCCTCGCGCTCCAGGTGGCCCATCTGCTCGATGACATCGATGCGCGCGGGCGTGTTCAGCACCTTGTAAAAGATACCGGCGCCGCGCAGCCGAAGGTACATCAAGGCAAAGTCGATATCGTAGTATCCGCCGATGGCCGCCTTCAGGGGATTGCGCGAAGCTTGTTCCTTTTCCAGCCGCGCGCGCATTTGCGCCAGTTCCTTGCGCGACCGGCCGCTTTGTCCGTAGCGCCGCCAGTCCAGCTCCTGCAGTTTGTGCAGGAATTCGGTGGCGCGTTCCAGGTTGCCGGCCACCGCGCGCGACTTCATGTACGCGATCCCCTCCCAAGCCTCGGCGTGCTTGGCGAAGTACTCGCGATAGCTGCCCTCGGGCTGCACCAGCGCGCCCTCGCGGCCATTCGGGCGCAAGCGGGTGTCCACCGTGAACATCACCCCGTCGCCGGTGTACGCGCTGATGGCGTTGATCATGCGCTCGGCGACGGCGGTCCAGAAGACTTGTTCGGAGGCGTCTTCGTCGGGGATGACGAAGATCAGGTCGGCGTCCGAAGCCAGGTCGAACTCGCGCATGCCAAGGCGTCCCAGCGAGACGACCATCATCTGCCGCGCCGGCCGATACTCCGGATTGGCCGGTTGGGGCGCTTCCCGCAGCGCGATGCGGTAGGCCGCGGCGATCACCCCGTCGGCCAGATCGGAAGTCCGCTCCAGGGTTTCAAAGATGGCCGCCGGATGAAGCAGGCTATCGCTCTGGATACGGAACATTTGGCGGCGGAAATAGCTGCGCAGCGACGCGCTGTCGGCGATGGTTTCCTGGGGGGCTTCCGCGGGCGGCGCGGCGGCCGATTCCAGATCGGCCAGCATTTCGGGATGCCGCAGAAGCTGATCGCCGAAATACTGGCTGTGCTCGAAAATGTCCACCGCGCGCGCCACCAGCTTGGAATCCGCGTCCAGGCGCGAGAGCCAATCGGAATCGTCGGACATTTTCTCCAGAAAAACCTCGAAACGCTCGCGTCCGCGATTCAGCTTCGCGCGCGCCAGCGCGGCGGCCACTTGCGGTGCGCGCTGCTCCAGATAGCGCGTGAGGTTACTCGGCGTGGATAGCGGGAGGTCCAGGTCGAGCGGCTGCCAGCGATCGTGCGCGTCGCCATCCAGCGGGATGTAGTACATGGGCTTGCGCGCCTGGATGACGCGGGCGTACATCTCGCGTACGTTGCCCAGGTGCTCCTCCAGGCGCACCTGGAGCGATTCGGCGGTGAGCGGCTCGCCGATTTCCGCCGGCATCTTACGCGCCAGCAGTTCCAGTTCCTCCGGATGAGTAGGCAAAGTGTGGGTCTGCCGGTCGTCGTAGAACTGCAGGCGGTGCTCGATGTGGCGCAGAAACTCGTAGGCGGAGGCCAGCCGCGCGTACTCGCTGGCGGAGAGCAGGTTCTTGTCGTGCACGCGGGAGAGCGCGAACAGCGTGCCGCCGTGCCGCACCCAAATCTCACGGCCGCCGTGCAGGCGTTGCAGGCATTGCACCAGGAACTCGATATCGCGAATGCCGCCGGGCATCAGCTTGATATCCACTCCGGCGTGCGCGCGCTTGGATGCCAGTTTCTCGCTGATCCGCTCGCGCGCTTCGGAAACCGCTTCGACGGCCCGGAAATCCAGCGTCGTCGAATAGATCAGCGGCTCGACGAATTCCAGAAGGTCGCGGCCCAAGGCCATGTCTCCGGCGCACACGCGCGCTTTGATCAACATCTGTTTTTCCCAATCGCGGGCGCGCTCCTGGTAATAACGTTTGGCGCCATCGAGCGAGATGCAGACTTCGCCCAGGCGGCCGTCGGGACGTAAGCGCAGGTCCACGCGGTAGCAGGAGCCATCCGCCGTGTACGTGGAAAGCAGCTCGGTGTATTGATTGGCTACCTTCTTGAAGAATTCCTTGTTGGTGATGGAGTCGGGTCCGGCGGTTTCGCCGTTGCCCGCATACGCGAACATCAGGTCGACATCCGAACTGTAGTTCAGCTCCTGGCCGCCGAGCTTGCCGAGGGCAATCACGGCGAAACCGCAGGGAAGCCGTTCGCCGTCCGGACCCTCAAACGAGGGCTCGCCATGACGCGCTATGAGTTGCTCGCGGATCTGGCGATACGCGAAATCCAGGATGGCGTCGGCCAGGTTGGAAAGCTCACCGGTGATGTCCGCCAGCGCCGCGAGCCCCAGCACGTCGCGCAGCAGGATGCGCAACGACTGCCGCCGGCGGAAGCGCGCCAAGAGTACCGGCGCGGGAAGATCCGGGCCTTCGGCGGCGCGGAATTGCAGCAACCGCTCCGCGAATTCCTCGGCCGAGAGCATGCGGTGCAGATCGCCCGGATCGGCGGCCTGCAACAGCCATTCCGGATGCTGCAGCACGGATTCGGAAAGAAATCGGCTGAATGAAAACGTGGTAACCAGGCAGCGCAATACCGCCGGAGAACTGGTGATGCGGTTGAACGCAGCGGGGCTATCCTCGCGCAGGCGCTCCAGGAAGTGCAGGGCCTCGTCGGGATCGGGGACGGACGCCAGAAGCGACTGAATGCGGGCGCGGATGCGTTCGGGAATGCCGCCGCCGAGGCGCGCAATATCTTCGCGCGCGCGGGATGGATTGCGAAATTCAACCGCTTCGAGCAGACGCTGCATGCAGATCAGGCGGACGGGGCCACTATTGAGATTATAGCTTTTAGCAGCCTGGGGTAGATCTGTTAACAAAAGAAATGGACCAATCCGCGTTCATTGTATGATTGGGTCAAGGACGGCTCCGATGCGGGCAGCTTGCGGATTTGCAATTGCGCTGGCCGCGATGTATGCGGCTGGCCCCGAGTATTTTCCTCGCGCGCTTCAATTTGCGCCACCAGGACGTTTACTGAACCGACGCCGGATCACCGGATCACTCGCAAGCGTTCCGATGCATACAGCGCGATCTTCTCATCCGTAGTTACCAAAGCCAGACCTTCCGCGGTGGCCTGCGCTATCAGCGCCCGATCGAAAGGATCTTGATGAATAGCCGGTAAGCCGTGGATTTCGGCAACGTGGGCCTGGCGCAGGGGCAGTACGGTCGCTGCGAAGTCGCCCAACGCGATCTCCCACCAAGCGCGCGGATCGCCCACGTCGAGCTTACCCTTGGCGGATTTGAGTATCACTTCCCAATACGAGATCACGCTGAGCACGTTCGGCCCCCTCTTGATTGCCGCGTGGCCTGCGCGCGATAGCCGCTCTGGCGCCTCCATGGCCAGCAGAGCGACGTTGGTGTCCAGCAGGTAGCCGTTCAGATGTCGCCCTCTAGGAAGCGGTCGAGATCCACCGGATCGTCCCATCCCGGCAGGAGGCGAATGCGGCCCCGCATACTTCCGAAGCGTACTTTACGCCGCTTGGGCGGAGGGGGGGCCAGTTGTGCGACCGGCTTGCCATTGCGCGTGATTACCACGAACTCACCTTCCTCAACCGCGCGCACAAGCTGAGTCAGCCGATTCTTGGCTTCTGCGATACTAACGTCCATCGCATTCAGTATAGCCAGAATAAATGGCCATTTCAACAGAACGCCGTGAGAATCAAAATAGGATCGTCCGGATGCACGGGGCCCGGTTCTATGACGCGCGCGTAGAAGCCGCTCATTCCCCAGCGCGGCGAAGTGGGGTCGCCGGCCTTCACCAGCGGGTCGTAAATCTCCTGCTTGATGGCCGGGCCGTAGACATCCAATGCCGCGCAAGGGCCGCGCACTTTCGCGATCTCCAGCGTGGCCCCGCCCGCGCGAAGCTGGTGACCCACGCGCAAATCGCGCCGGTCCAGTCCGCGGGTGGTAAGGTTCTCGCCCAGCGCGCCATAATAGACCGGATAACCGCGGGCCTTCAATTCGTCGACGGTTTCCGCGGCGATGAGGAGCACCGCCCGACGCAATCCCCCGTGGATCTGCGGGTGCGCGTGGGCATCGCCCGCCAAGCCCAGCGGCGAGATCATGCCCGCGGCGATCGGGCGTTTGGGAATACCGCCGAGCGAGACGTTGATCTGAATGATAACGCCGGCCGCGTCCATAACCTATCGTCGCCCATCCGCTCCCTCACGGTTGCGGCTCGGAAATTCAGAACATATTCCAAAGGTATTGCGTGTATACCTCGTGATGGTATTGTACTTCGGGCGCCTTCACCACGGTGCCGAGCGCACGCGGGCAGCGGTCCGCGGCGGCCCTTTTCAAATCGGCGTATCGTCCCTTTACATCCTCGCCGAGAAGCTTCGTGGTCCACTCCGATTTGTCGAAGTTCTCGATCGCATCGTAAATGTTGTCCGGCAGGAACCGGGGCGCGTTGCGCAGGTTGTCGATCTGCGCGATGTCGCCCTCGATGCCGGTCCTGAAGACCCCATACAACACCATGTACGGATTCGCGTCGGGAGCCACGGCGCGCACCTCCACCCGGGCGCTGCGTGAATTGCCGATCGGGATGCGCACCATCGAGCCGCGATCCGTGGCCGAAGCCTTGAGCTGGTTTGGCGCTTCGAAGTGCGGGTCGAGCCGGCGGTAGGCATTGACGCTGGCATTCATCAACAAGCAGAGGTCGTTGCCATGCGTCAGGATCCGGTCGACGAATTCCCAGGAGAACTGGCTCATTCTCTCCAGTCCCTCCGGGTCCCAGAACAGGTTCTTTCCGTCCTTGGTGATGGACACATTCGTGTGCATACCAGTGCCGTTCACTCCCACGATCGGTTTGGGCAGGAAGCATGCCGTCAACCCCATTTTCGTGGCGATCTGGCGGCAGATCAACTTGTAAATCTGGATCTGGTCGGCGGCCGCCACCACCTCCGCATAGCTGTAGTTGATTTCGAACTGCGAGGGAGCCACCTCCGGGTGATCTTTCTCGTTCTGGAAACCCATCGCTCGTTGTACTTCGGCGGCGGAGTCGATAAACAGGCGCAGCGTATCGCCCGGCAGCGAGTGATAGTAACCGCCCGCGCTGACGTATTCGAACTTGCCCGTCTCGTGGTAATTCCGCTCCGCATTGACACCCTTGAAAAGGAAGCCCTCTATCTCGTTGGCGGCGTTTAGAGTGTAACCCTCCTTCTTGTAAACCTCATTTGCATAAGCCTTCAGAACGGCCCGGAGATCCGCGCCATAAGGCCCACCGTCCTTGTCGATGACCTCGCCGAACACCATCGCCTTTCCAGCGCCAAATACATCGGCCGGACCCCAATAGAAGGCGGACCAATCGATTCCCAGCCGCAGATCGCTCTCTTTCTGCGCAGTGAAGCCTCGGATGGAAGAACCGTCGAAGGTTAGGTTGTCCCAGCTCTTGGTCAGAAACTTCTTGTCGTAATCCAGCATATGCAGCCGGCCTTCGAGGTCGCTAAATAGCACGGTTACGGCCTTGATGCGTTTCTCGTCCGTCAGATACTTGAGACGCTCCTCCTGAATCTCGTGCATCGGAACGCGATTCATCCGCTGCTCCTTCACATGCAGGTTCAGTTCTTCCAATTCCGTGTAGGAAAGCCGCAGAAAGTCTTGCAGTTCGTTGCTCATTCATCTCCTTGTGGCTGGGTTCCGGGAACTTCTTAGATCGATGGTTCGATCCGATGTCTACGGGGACGGTGGCGTTCGCGGAGAAACTGGGGCCGGATGGAAGGCTGGATTTCCGTCTCAATTTCGACCCTCCCATTATCGATGCAAGCAGCGCCGCTGGCAACGGTTTTGCCGATAGATTTTATTTATGGAGGCATTGGCCTTCGCCGCAACCGCCGCGCGCGGCGGATCGTTTTACAACTTTTTTAGGGCTTCCTTATGCGTCATTGATCGGCCGCTGGCTAACATGGTTCCAGCTCGGTGCATTTCATGCCCCACCGTTCAGTGGTGCAGGATGGCCCAAGAGGAGGGAATCGGATGTCGAGATGGCTGCCCGTGGTGTTCCTTCTGGCCATCCCCCTGCCAAAAGTTGCCGGCCAGCCGATTCGAACCGACACGCGCTTGGTGCTTGTACCCGTGTCGGTCACCGATCGCAGGGGGGCAACAGTCAACGGACTCGACCGATCGAACTTCACTCTGTTCGAAGACACGGCACGACAGAGTATCGTAACTTTCAGCGCGGAAGACGCGCCAGCTTCGGTTGGACTCATCTTCGATACCAGCGGAAGCATGCGGGGCAAACTCGACGTCGCCAAACGCGCACTGCGTGCCTTTGTCGACAACGCCAACTCCACGGACGAAGCCTTTTTGTTTGCGGTTTCCAGCCGGCCGAATACTTCTTCCACCTTTACTGCAGACCTGGGATCGCTGGCCGAAAGCGCTAACTTCCTCAACGCCGGCGGCGACACGGCGCTGATCGACACTATCTATGCCGGACTCGAGCGGATGCGATCGGCTTCCAATCCGCGCCGGGCGATTTTGATACTTTCCGATGGGATGGACAACCACAGCCGCAGGTCCAAAAGCGAACTGATGCGTCTGGCGGTGGAAGCGGATGTCCAGGTCTACGCCATCGGAATCGACTCTCGCGTGCGCACCAAGAAGGCCATGGAGCAGCAGGAGGAACAACGCGGTCTCGCCCTCTTGCGGGATCTGGCCGAGTACACGGGCGGGCTGCATTTCACCATTTCCGACAGGGACGATGCCAATAGCGTCGTTACGAAAGCTGTCCTGGCAATGCGAAACCAATACCTGCTCGCTTATCGTCCTACTCAGCCGGTTCAGCCCGGAAAATGGCACAGAATTCGCGTGAAGCTGAATGTGGCGCACACCACCGTCTCGGCCCGGAGTGGATATTACTGGGAGTAATTTGCACCCGGTGGATCTGTCCCGGACAATCTACACGTAGTAAACTTCAATACCCAGCGTATAGCCGGCAGTTCCATGGGACTGATCGAAATTTTCTATTTGCTATAACTTTTTTATAAAGCTAGACTGACGCTGAGCTACGTATCGCTAACTCCGGACACCTTCCCCAAGAAGGAACAAAATGAAAAGCTGCGTCTATCTGTGCATAAGCCTGGCGTGTGTTCTCGGGGTAAATCCGGCGCTTGGCCAGGATTCTTCGGCGGCGCCGGCCGTTACGCCGGCACAAGGCTCCACGGCGGCAGCGCCGGCTCCGCCTAAGTCGCCCCTGACGCAATGGGGCACCGACTTCAGCTTGATGTTCGACGGTTACGTTGACTGGAACGCCAACGGCCCGGTGTCCGGATTCAACGGCCTGCGCAACTTCGACATGCGGTCCGATACGGCGCACGTCAACATGGGCATGCTCACCATCGACCACGTGCCCGCTCCGCTGGGTTTTCACGTCGATGTGGGCTTCGGAGAGACAGTCGATGTCATACATGCTTCCGGCCGGGATCCGGAGGACTGGAAGTACTTCAAACAAGCTTATGTCAGCCTGAAGCCGAAGTCCTGGCATGGGCTTCAGCTCGATGCCGGAGAATTCGTCACTTCCGCCGGAGCGGAAGTCATCGAGACAAATCAGAACTGGAATTACTCGCGGTCCTTGCTCTTCGCGTGGGCGATCCCTTACTATCACTTTGGCCTCCGTGCTTCCATGCCGATTGGCGCTCACTTCACGGCGGGCGTGCAACTGGTCAACGGCTGGAACAGCGTAGAACTACTTAACAGTGGCAAAACAGTCGGACTCAACGGCGCCTATACCTGGAAGAAGGTCACTTGGACCAACAGCTACTATGTCGGCCCGGAGAAGCCCCACACCACTGTGGGTCTGCGCAATCTCTTTGACACGGTGGTGCAGGTCAACGCCACCGACAAGTTCAGCTATTACCTCAATGGCGACTACGGCCGCGATAAGAACATCGGTCCCGGCGCTAGCGTGTGGGCCGGTGTCGCGGTCGCGGCGCGATACGCCATTGGCAAGAAATATGCGATCGCCTCCCGGCTCGAATGGTTCGACGATCGGAATGGCTTCGCCACCGGCGCCGCGCAGCATGTCCAGGAATTCACTTTGACCGGAGAATATAAAATGACCGGCTGGTTGCTGAGCCGGTTGGAATTCCGGAACGACTGGTCGGATGTGCCCTTCTTTCAAACCAATAAAGCCGGCGGGTCCAAGACGCAGCCGACTGTACTACTCGGGTTGATCGCGTACGTGGCGCCCCACAAATAAACCGGCCGCCGCGCGGGCGCCGCAACCTCACAGTTGCGTGAAGTCTTCGTTGTGGGTTACGAACTCCGGGTAGGCCCCCGCGCCCAATTCATAAAGGTCCAGACCTTGCCGTTCGCCTTCCGGGGCGACCCGGTGCGCGTATAGCCGGTGCAACAGCCAGTTCAACGAATAAGTCAACGGCAGCACAAACCCGATCAGCGTTGCGGCTCCCACAAGCTGCGCCAGCCACTGGCCCGAGACATTGTCCGGTGACCGCGCAAAGATGCCGACCGCCAACACGCCCCATAGGCCGCCGGCGGCGTGCACCGAAATCGCGCCGCCGGGGTCGTCGATCGACAGCGGCCATTCAATATAAGCCACTGTGAAAGTAACCAGCAGGCCGGCTACCAAGCCGATCGCGGCCGCGGCTGCGGGAGTCACGAAGGCGCATGCCGCGCTGCTGGCAACCAGTCCGCCAATCCACCCGTTGGCGCAGAGGGAGGCATCCGGCCGGCCGAAACGCAGGGTGGTAACCGCCGCGGTCGCCAGTACGGCCGCGGCTGCCGACAAAGTAGTATTCATGGCGACCAGCACAGCCCGGCCCGGTTCAGCGCCAGTGAAGAGTATGGCGCCCGCCGCATTCAAGCCCAACCATCCCGGCAACGCCAGAAAACAGCCAAACAGAACGACGACTGCATCGTGGCCCGGGATGGCGGCGGGCTGGGCGTCGATCGCGTACTTACCTCGGCGCGGACCTAGGATCAACGCGATAGAAAGCGCCGTGAGACCGCCTACGGCTTGGATGCAGCTCGCTCCGCCCGCATCCAGAAAGCCTTGGCCGGCGCCATAATCGACTCCTAGCCGTGCGAGCCAGCCGCCGCCCCAAACCCAGTGCGCGAACAGCGGATAAGTCCATCCGGCGAGTACTGCCGCGGACGCGCAACAGGCACCCAGGCGCCAGCGGTCGGCCCCGCTGCCCAGCGGGATCAGTGCCGCCAGGCCGGCGCTCAGCATCTGCAGCAATAGGACCAGCGACGCCGTTGAACCGTCGACCGCGCGTCCTCGCAGAAACAGTGGTTCCGCCGCAAGCCAGTTCCACTCTCTTCCAGCCGCGTGCAGGCTGTACGCGGCGCCACCCGCGAAGCCCTGCCAGGCAAACCCGCACAGAGTGTACGCAATCGCCGCGACCGCCATCACACAGAGCGCCGCCAGCATGGCATGGGCCGCGCTGCGCGACCGCCCCAACCCGGCATTGATCAAGGTGAGTCCGGCGGCAGCCAACGGCACGAGGAAGATGAAAAACAGGCACAAGACAGACGCGGGCGTCACTCGCTTTCTCCCCGCGGAGGCCGATGCGCGCGAACTGCCAGCGCCAACCCCAGCGCCTCCACGCCGATTCCGGCTGTCACAAACACACCGCGGTCAAGCCCTGTCCTCAACAGCGCCATGGCAGCCAAGACGATCGCCCAGCCAGACAGGAGCAGAATAAAGCCCAAGGCCTTCACTCCAGGCGCTCCCTGGCGCCGAATCCGATACAGGACTCAGTGAGCCGCACTGGAACCGCTGCATCGACGAGCTCTATCCGGCCCATAAGTCCAGCCCATCGATAGCGATATAAATCCTTTATGCCCACGATAGAAAGTTTCCGCTTCGTCGGAAGTTGGGTTCCGAATATGATAGCAGGATCGGAATCGTTTGCGCAAAAAGGGATAAGACTATATGGACGACACCGCTCCGGTCCGGATGAAGTCTACTTTAGGCCTAACTGGCTTAACGATGAACGCGATGGCGCTGATTGCTCCAGGCGCTTTTCTGTGGCTGACGTTCCAGATCCAGGCGACTACAGGTGTCACCGCGCCCTCCATGTGGATTGGCATCGTGGTCGCGCTGCTGCTGTGTCTGGCGACCGCGGTCTGTTATGCGGAGATGGCGAAGCTATATCCGGGAACGGGCAGTTCTTACTATTTCGCGGAACAAGCCTTTCTCAATCACGAAAAAGCCTGGCGATACGCCCGCCTTTCGAAGTTCATCGTCGGCTGGGGCTCGCACGTCTACTACTGGGTCTATCCGGGCGTGATGGTTGGTGTGATGGGAATTCTTTGTGGCTACCTGGTAGGCACTCTATGGCCGAACTTTATGAGCGCGTCTAATCCGGGTCCGGCCTTCATGATGCTCGTGGCAGTCGCATTCGCGTTTCTGGTAGGTTACATCGCCCATCGCGGCATCAACGGCTCAACCTCGGTCAGCATCGCGATCAACGTGATTCAGATCAGCGCGCTGGTCTTGTTCTCCGTGCTGGCTCTGGGTTACCGCATCAATCACGCGCCGGGCAGCATCGCTTATCAGTTCGACTCGACCACCAGCGAAGCCTACAGCTATGAATTCGCGACGCAGAAGACCGTCGCCAATGGGCAGACCGCCGAGACCGTTGTGCGCGATGCCAACGGGATTCCGAAACCCAGGCTCGACGCGGCCGGAAAGCCGGTGCCGTATCGTATCGCCTATCCCGCGCAAGACGAAAAAGGCAACTTCCTCACCCACACTTCACCCGCCTCGGTGGTCGGATTTCATAACCTGGGGTGGGCATTCATTCAGGCCACGGTCGCCATTCTGATTCTGGTGGGGTTCGAATCCGTAACGGCGATGGGCGGCGAAGCCCGGAATGCCAAGCGCGACATTCCGATCGCGGTCATCGTGTCGCTGCTGGTGCAAGGCCTGTTTTGTTACTTGTTCGAGTACTTTGCCGCTAGTTATTTTCTGAACAGCGGCTATACCATGCCAAGCGCCGGCGCTTCCGCGGCTCCCATTGGCGACATGATGATCGTGGTAGGCACCGCCCTATTCGGTCCCGGAGGCGGCCGGGTCTTCATGCTATGCGAGGCGTTTACCGTGTTCCTGGCCTTGATCGGCACTACCCTCTCCTGCATGAACACCGGCGCGCGCGTGACCTACGCCATGGGTAAGGATCGTGAATTACATGGATATTTTGGGGAGCTGCATGCCAAGAATCTCAGTCCGCATCGGGCTATCTGGATCCTGGCCGCGATTTCCGCGGTGATCGGTTGTGTCGCGGTAATGATGCCGTTTGGCGACGCCGGGGCGCCGACAGACGCGGCCATCAAGGCCCTGCCCCCTGGTTTCTGGTCGAGCTTTGGATACACGACGCACGACAGCATGGCGGCCCTGCCCAGTTCCCTGCTCACCATGACACTCGCTTCGAACTTCGGAACTTTTCTCCTGTACGGGCTCAGTTGCATCATTTGCCTGGTGGCCTATCATAAGCATCCAAAATTCAGCCTCGTGCGGCATTTGCTCATCCCCGTGTTCGGCTTGCTCGCCAACCTGGCCTGCATGGCGTTCTACCTGATAGGACCGTTTATGGGCTATGGTACGAAGATGGAGCCGCTGCTGGCGTTGGGGATCGCGTCGGTATGGGCCGTCTATGGCGGAATCTACTTCATCCGCGCAAGCAAGGTCTCGGGGCGGACCACGCTGGTCGCGGCGCGGACCGAGGCGGTGTGAACGCGGAAAAGGGATCTGCCGAGCGGCTGTCGGGCTGGCTATGCAGCCCGCGGACCCGCTTCCCAGCGGGTCCTGCCGCCTGAAAGCCGGCTGCGGGCAGAATTGCCCGCCCCACAGTCTCTGCGCAATAACCTTCAGGAATACGGACGCAGTACACTAGATGCTGGATGTGGAGTTCGCGCAACTATCCGACCCCGGGCGAGTACGTGGACACAACGAAGACTACCTTGGATCGGTAGTCCCGGCCACACCTGCGCAGGCGCGCAGCCATGGGTGGTTGTTTGCGCTGGCGGACGGGGTTGGTGGACAAGAACGCGGTGAAGTGGCCTCCCGTACGGCCATAGAGAGCGTGATCGCCGGCTTTCGCCGCGCGCCTCCGGGACAGCCGCTGCCGGGTTTACTGACCCGCCTGATCCAGGCCGCCAACGCGCACGTGCTGGATGCCGGACTGGCGGCGAGTCCTGGGGGTGTCAACATGGCGACCACCATAGTGGCTTGCGCGCTCCGGTTCGATCGCGCGGTATTGGCCCACGCCGGCGATTCGCGTTGTTATCTCATCAGGAGAGGGCATGCCAGCGTTATGACCCGGGATCATACGGTCGCCAATGAGCAGTTACGCTTGGGTATACTCTCGAACCGGGAAGCCGCCGCGGTGGATACGCGGCACCTGCTCACGCGTTCGCTCGGAACCAGCTTTTTCGTAAATGTGGAGACCGGCGGCTGTCAGGTGTTTCCAGGAGATGTGCTGGTGCTTTGCTCCGACGGTCTGCACGGCGCTCTCGACTCAACCGATCTTACGCGCCTCCTGACGCGGAATTGTGACTTGGATCTTGCCGTGAAGGACTTGGTGGGCTTGGCCAATGCGAAAGACGGGAGCGACAATATCAGCGTCCTGGCGGCACGCGTTCGCGAAGTCGAACGTGTAGGCATGTACCGCGGGCGGCCGTACAAGCTACACTAGCCGATAGCCGCCTTGCTAACCTATGACTATGGCTTCCGTAGCCGCCGGCGACCAACTCGACCATTACAGCATCGACGCGCTGGTTGCCAATAGCGGCATGGCTTCCATCTTCCGCGGCACGGATTTGCGCACGGGCCGGCCGGTTGCCATCAAGATCCCGCATCCCGAAATGGAGAGCGACCCGGTTTTCTTCGATCGTTTTCGGCGCGAGGAAGAGATCGGCAGAACCCTGGATCATCCCGGTGTGATGAAGGTCCTGCCGAACGAAGACCGCAGCCAGTTCTACATGGTGATGGAGTGGGTGGATGGCCGCCTGCTCCGGCAAATCCTGAATGAGCAAGGGAAGCTTCCGGCGGAGCGCGCGGTGCGCATCGCGCTGCGGATCTGCGAAGTGCTGGAGTACATTCACCAGCGGGGAATTGTGCACCGCGATCTGAAGCCCGACAATATCATGGTCGACGATGGGGACCATGTGAAGCTCATCGATTTTGGCATTGCCGCCAAGTCCGGATCGCGGCGGCTGACCTTCACCAAGCTTTCGCAGGTGATGGGAACGGCCGAATATATTTCGCCCGAACAGGTGAAAGGGAAACGCGGGGATGCCCGCAGCGATCTGTATGCTTTGGGCATCATGCTTTATGAAATGCTCACGGGGAAGACGCCGTTTTCCGGCGACAATCCCTTCCTGATTATGAACGACCGCGTATTGAACAATCCCATGCCGCCGCGCGAGATCGACCCGGGCATTTCCCCTCAGCTTCAGGAAATCCTCTACCGCGCGCTGGAACGCGACCCCAAAAGCCGCTACGCCAGCGCCCACGAATTCGCCTGGGACCTCCAGCATAGGGACCAGGTGGGCGTGGCGGACCGCCCCGAACTGCGCGATTGGAAGCGGCGGCGCACTCCGCGGACGCGCAGAGTTTTGTTTTACGCGATGCTGGCCCTGATCCCGGTGGCGATCTTCGCCTTGCTGCTCCTGGTGGCCCGGCACGCATGAGCAAGAGTCTCATACTCCCGGTGTTGTTGCTCGCCGCTCTGCTGGAAGCTGGCGGCGACGCTTTAGTCCGTATGGGTCTGCGGTCTTCCGCCACGGGGCCCCGATTCCTTTTCTTTCTCGCCGGAGCCGCGGTGCTGTTCCTCTACGGCTGGACGGTTAACACGCCCCCATGGGATTTCGGCCGATTGCTCGGCCTCTACGTGGTGTTCTTCTTTCTGTGTGCGCAAGCCATCTCATGGCTGGTCTTCCACCAGAGACCCAGCGCTGCCGTGCTGATCGGAGGCGTGTTCATCGCCATTGGCGGCATCGTCATCTCGTTGGGCCGTTGATCCGCCTGTGGGGCAGGCGTCTACGCCTGCGGCGGGTCTCCAGACCCGCCCTTCGCCCGCCCCGATTTTTCACCCGGCGCTCTGGATCAGCCGCTCGGCGTGCTTCAGCGCCTCCGGCGTCAGTTCCTGCCCCGATAGCATCCGTCCCACTTCGCGCGTGCGGCCCTGCCGGTCGAGTTCCTCGATCCCAGCCACCGTGCGGCCCTGGCTCTCGCGCTTCTCGACGCAATAATGATGATCCGCGAACGCCGCGATCTGCGCCAGGTGCGTGACACACAAGACCTGGTTCGCGGCGGCCAGCTTTTTCAACCGCCGGCCCACACCTTCCGCCGCGCTGCCGCCGATGCCCGCATCCACTTCGTCGAAGACCAGGGTGCGCGGCGGCCCGGATTCATCGGCGCCGCGCCGGGGCGTGGCCAAACAGGTCTTCAGCGCCAGCGCGATACGCGAAATCTCGCCGCCGGACGCCACCTTCTCCAGCGCCTTGGGCTCTTCGCCCAGGTTCGGCGAGACCAAAAACTCGACGCGATCGGCGCCGGCCGCAGACCAGGGAGCCGGAGCGATTTCGATGCGAAACGTGGTGCGCTCCATGGCCAGCGAGCCAAGTTCCGCCTCGACGCCCTTCTCCAGCTTGCGCGCGGCGCGGGTGCGCAGGACGGTCAATTCGCCGGCGGCCTGCCCGAAATCGCGCGCCAGACGCTCACGCTTTTTGCGCAACTCTTCCATGCGCTCACCGGCGTGCTCCACCTGTTCGATCTGCCCTCGCACCTCCGCCAGAAATGCCAGCACCTCGGCAATAGACGCGCCGTATTTGCGCTTCAACTTGTCCAGCAGCGCCAGGCGGTTCTCGATCTCCTCCAACCGGCCGGGATTTGCCTCCAACCCCGAAAGATAGTCCCGCAGGCCGTAGGACGCCTCCTTGATGGCCAGTTCCGCCGATTGAAGCTGTTCGCCCAGACCCGCGAGCGACGGATCGATGCGGCACACATCGTCCAGGCGCTTGGCAGCCACCCGCACCTGCGCCAGAGCGGATTCAGGCGCGTCGTAGAGCGCGGCATAGGCTGTGCCGGCGTACTCCTGCAGGCGGCCCAGGTTCTGCAGCACGTGGCGCTCGGCTTCGATGGCTTCATCTTCGCCCGCGATGGGCGCGGCGCTTTCGATCTCCTTGCGCTGGAATTCCCAGAGGTCCAGCAGGCGCAGTTTTTCCTGCTCGGTGCGCTCCAGCGTTTCGAGCGCGGCTCCGGCGGTCCTCCAGCGTGCGTAGATCTCCGCGGCGCGGACCCGCGGTTCGAGCGATGCGGCGCCCGCCGCCGCAAAACTGTCGAGCATATCGCGCTGCGCCTCCGGCGAAAACAAAAGCTGCTGATCGTGTTGTCCGTGGATATCGCCCAGCAAAGGCGCGAGCTCGCGCAGCAGCGAGACCGCCACCGGACGGCTCCCGAGGAAGGCACGCGACTTGCCGCCCGCCAGAATCTCACGTTCGATCAGCAGCTCGCTATCCTCGATGGCGAAGCCCGCCGGGTCCAGCAGCGCGCGCACGTCGGCACGGTCGCGCACGTCGAAGATGCCCGCCACCCGCGCGCGGGCCTCCCCGGAGCGGATCATCTCGGCCGACGCGCGGGCGCCCAGAAGCAGGCCAAATGCATCCACCACAATGGACTTGCCGCTGCCTGTTTCGCCCGTCAACAGATTCAGCCCCGGATGAAAACGCACCCGGATGCGATCGACTACTGCGTAGTTCTCGACCAACAACTCCACAAGCATGCTGTAACAAATTATAAGGTCGCGCAAAGCCGCGGCGTAAACCCAATACCAGGGTCAATTTGGTTTCGGAGGGCGGCCAATCTGGAGATTGGCCATTTCAGTTGGGTGGCCCTCGTGGCGCACGCACTCGTGCGTGCCGTGTCGGCACTCCTGCCGACACAGGCGAGCGTAGCTCGCCTTAGCCGGCTGAAAGCCGGCTGCGGGCAGAATTGCCCGCCCTCCATTTTGTGAACAACGTTGCGGCACAAAACCAAACTGACCCAGTACCATGTTCGGCAATTTGGTACCGGTCCCGCACGGAATTGCAGCTATCTTTCTGAGTTTGACGTTCCTCAGTTCGCCGGAGATTTCGTTGGCGCAGCAAGTCGCTATCGGCGGCTACGCCCTGCCTTTGGGACTGCTCCTGCCCCAGGGTATCGCCGTTGGGCCGGATAACGCGCTCTGGTTTACCAGTTGGGCGGACGGCACTATCGGGCGCATCACTACTGCCGGGGCCATTACCCAGTACCCTTTGCCGACGGCCCTGTGCTACCCGCTAGGCATCACGGCGGGACCGGATGGCGCGTTGTGGTTTGCTGAAACCGGGGGGCCGGTCGCCGGTTCCAAGATCGGGCGTATCACCACCGCCGGTGCGGTTACCGAATATCCATTGCCTTACGGCAGCGACGCTTATGACATCGCCACCGGGCCGGATGGGGCATTGTGGTTCACCGAATATGTGAACAACAAGATCGGGCGCATCGCCACTACCGGAGCGTTGACCGAGTATCCGCTGCCGCCCGGCACGCAATTCCCCAGCAGTTACCCTGCCGGAATAGTGTCCGGACCGGATGGTGCGCTGTGGTTTGGCCAGGAGTCCGGCTGAATCGGCCGTATCGCCATCGCGGGCAGCCTCACGGAATACCGGGTGCCCACCGCCAACAGCGTGATCGACTCGATCGCGGTAGGGCCGGACGCGGCGCTGTGGTTTGCCGAGCATGGCAGCGGCAAGATTGGGCGCATCACCACCGCCGGCGATATCACCGAATACCCAGTGCCCAACGAAAGCCCGTGGGGAATCGCGGCGGGTCCGGATGGTGCGCTGTGGTTTACGGATATGTGCTGTAACATCGGAAAAATCACCACTGCCGGGGCGGTTACCTTGTATCCGGTGCCTACCAGTAACGCGCAGAACGAGCCTACCCAACCCAACCAGATCACGACGGGCCCGGATGGTGACCTGTGGTTCACCGAATACAACGCAGCCGGATAGGGGAGGCTGTTTTCACGAACGCGCATCTGGATGTCACCCCGGCCGGCGGCTCCTACCGGTCGGCTCTCACGTTCACCGGTAGCGGGTTCGCCCCCAATGAAAGCGTGCGGGTCTACACCAGCGGAGTGGGCTCGGCGGTCCTGGCTAGCGCTACGGCGGATGCCGCCGGCTCGTTCTCCGCCACGGCGTCCGCGCCCCAGTCGGTTAATGGCCCGCGCATCTTCGTGAGTGTGGGCGAGAGCAGTGGAATGCTGGGTGCAGCCAGTTTCTGGATGGAGGCGCGCCTGATTCTGAGTCCGAACTCGGGGTCCGTGGGCAGCACAGTAACGGCAGCGGGATATGGCTTCGCATCGAGAGACATGGTCAACGTCTTCTGGGACAACCCGCGTACTCTGTTGGGCACCGTGCCGGCGGGTGTTAACGGCTCGTTCGACGGGAGCGCGGCGATCGCATTCACAGTGCCAGCCGGGGCCGCGTACGGCAAGAATGGGGTCTTCGGGCACGCCGGGCTTGAGGAGACTGGGCGAGGCTGGTTCTGGGTGCAGTGACCTGGTAGCCGTGTAAGACCGGCGCGCCCCGGCTTGCCGCTCCTGCGCGCCGGATGCTACCGTGCCACCGTGGCAGACATATTTCGCGATGGTCTTTTGAAGGACAAAACAGCGTTTATCACCGGCGGTGGTAGCGGCATCAATCTGCGCATCGCCGAACGCTTTGCCGCGCAAGGCGCCAAAGTGGGCCTGATGGGACGCCGGCAGGAGAAACTCGACCGCGCGGCCGAAAGCATTCGCGCGGCAGGCGGCGAAGCCTTGGGCGCGGCCGGCGATGTGCGCTATTACGAAGAGTGCGAAAACGCGCTGCGTAAGACGCGGGAGGCGTTCGGGGCGATCGACATTCTGGTGTGCGGCGCGGCAGGCAATTTCCCGGCGACCGTGCTGGGCATGTCCGCCAATGGGTTCAAGGCCGTGATCGATATCGATCTGCTGGGCACTTTCAACACTTGCCGCGCGGCCTATGAGCACTTGCGCAAGCCGGGCGCATCCGTGATTAGTATCTCCGCCACGCACGCGTTTGTGCCCATCGCCTATCAGGCGCACGTCTGCGCGGCCAAGGCGGGCATCGACATTTTCTCGAAGACGCTGGCGATCGAATGGGCCGCGGCGGGCGTGCGCGTCAACGTGATCGCGCCAGGGCCGGTGGACGATACCGAAGGCATGCGGCGGCTGGCCCCGACGGAAGAAGCGCGCCGCAAGTCCATGGCCAGCGTGCCATTGGGACGCTTCGCCAGCAAAGACGAGATTGCCGACCTGGCGCTGTTTCTGTGCTCGGATGCGGCGGCGTACATCACCGGCGCGGTCTGCGTGTGCGACGGCGGACAGTCGTTGTTGGGATCGCGCAACTTCCTGGGATTGGCGGCCGGCATAATTTCATGAGGCAAAGATGATACACGCGGGACTCGACCTGGCGCGCCGTCTGGAGGCGTTCGAAGCGCTCACCGGCGTGGCGTGCGCGGAGGCGCACCAGCGGCTGAATCCCGGACTGGGCGCCGCGGTGATGGAAGTGGCGGGCGGTTTTGCCATCTTCGTGGGCGCGGAGTCGCCGCTGACGCATGCGGTGGGGCTCGGCATGCGCGGCGAAGTGGGCGCGGGCGAGATGGACCGCATGGAAACCTTTTATCGGGCGCGCGGCGCGGCGGTCAGCTTGGAACTTTGTCCTCTCGCCGGCGCCTGGCTGGTCGAACTGCTCGGCGCGCGCGGTTATCGCGTGACCGAATTCAATAACGTGCTGGTGCGGCCACTGGCGGGGCCGGAGGCGCAGGCCGATCCGCGCGTGCGTCTGGCGTCCGCGGACGACGAGTATCTCTGGACCCGCACGGTAGGACGCGGTTTTCTGGAGAAAGACGACCTGACCGCGGAGGAGATGGATGTGGGGCGCGCCATCTGGCACATGCCCGGTTCCCGCTGCTATCTGGCGTTTGGCGGCGGACAGGCGGCCGCGGCCGGAGCCATGGCCTTGCACAGCGGCTTGGCCGCGTTGTTTGCGGACAGCACTTTGCGGGGCTTTCGTGGCGCCGGTCTGCAGAGCGCGCTGATCCGGGAGCGCTTGCGCGTGGCGGGGGAGGAGGGTTGTGACTTGGCCATGGCTGCCACGCTGCCGGGCAGTATTTCGCAGCGTAACTACGAGCGCAATGGGTTTCAGGTGGTGTACACAAGGACGACCCTGGTGCGATGACGCGGCGCGCAAACCTCACAGACTCGAGCCGTCTAAACTAAAGCCCTAGCGCGGCGTCACGGTAAGGGTCCATCACCGACTCGGACGGATCCCCTGGCTTGTATCGCGCGGGCGGCGGTAGTTCCTGCAAGCTCTTGAGTACGCTCTGGGCCTCATGTTCGCTGCGGAAGCTCTCTGTATAGGCGCCGCCATACTCGTCTCCATTGACGGCATAGGAGTAACCGAGCGTGAGCCGATACACCCGGCTGCGGCCCTGGGAAACGGGTTCAACGGAGCCGCTTTCGATAGTGGTTTTCGCCCAGGGCCAAGACTGGGAGCGCCGCCGGCGCAGCGACTCCGGACTCACCCCGGCAACTCTTAGTATGAACACCAGCAGGAACAGCAGCCAGAGGATTGCGAAGAAGGACATCTGCATATTTCTATCGTTCCCTGACCGTATTATCGCGCCCCGAATCCCAGTGGCCGGGCAGCCGATTTAATTACCGGCTTCGGCATGTCGCAAATCGACCTGGCCCTGCGCCGCACCTTTCCGGATCGCCGAAAAATGTTCGGTTGAGTTGGGGGCCGAAGCCTTCAATGCGCTCAACCAGCCGGCCTTCGCGGACCCAGTACGGCTCCTCGTCGACCCGCAGTTCGGCCGCTCGCCCTGCACGCAGACCCTGATGCGGGGCAGCGGTACGCCGTCGAGCGGTCTCACGCCGGCGAGGACGAACGGGAGATAGCCTACCACCATACCGTTTTCTGTCGGACGGCCCTGCCATACCGCCGCGTCGAGGAACGCATCTGGGAGCGCAGCAACGGCTTCCTATCGCTCTCCATCGAGGCGGGCAGGGCACTGCACCCGGAAACCCAGAAATGGGTCAATCTGCCACTGCCGTTCGGCCCCAAGGCGCGGCTGATCCAGATCCACCTCGGCACCCAGGCGAAGCTTCACGACAAGCCTACAGTCGAGCTAGAAGGCAGCATGACCTCGTTCATCAAGCACCTCCAGGGGAGGTCCCCGAATGGCCCCGAGTTGCGGAAATTCAAAGATCAGGCCGCATCCATAGCCGGGGCTCTTTTCCGCTTTGCCGCAGCCAAGGAGGGCAGGACTTTCCAGATCGGCTCAGGGCTTCAAAAGCCCGAGCAACTCGTGGCTGGACTTTTTCGCAGCGCCAAGAAAGAGTGATGGCCGCCGCAGCAGCGCGATTACTTCCCTGCCCCTACACCAGCTCGATGCGCAAATCACGACCGATAGCGTGTGCCGCGCGCGTTAGGGTTTGCAGCGTCACCGAGGCATTGCCAGGATCGAGAAGACGATCCAGCGCCGCGCGGCTTGTGTTCATGCGCCTCGCCATCTCTACCTTGCTGATTTTGTCCTTCTCCATCGCTTGCTGAACTTGCCAGGCCAGCGTCTCTTTCAGCGCGACCGCGCGGGTCTCTTCGAGGACGCCTTCCTGTTTCAGGAAGTCCTCCAGTGACGAGCCGATATGCTTGTTGCGCTTTTTCATTTCGTAACCTCCTTCATTCTCCGTTTCGCCAGGGCCAGGTCATCCGCGGGCGTTTTCTGCGTTTTCTTGATGAACCCGTGCAGTACGACGAGCATCTGGTCGTGAAAGCAACGGATGAGCCGGGCTATCCGCTGGCTCGGAAGCGACGAGCGCACTTCCCAAAGACCATCTTTGAGGCTTCCCACCAGTGGCCGCCCAATCGGCCAGCCGAACTGCACTCGCATGAGGTCGAGCCCGATAGCCTGGCGGTCGTCCTTGTCGAGGCCGCGCAGCCAATCGAGCACCGGGGACCCGCCCGCTTCCGTGCGGTAAAACCGGACCGGCATCTCCGGGTTTTGTTCTTTGCTCATCGCGTCTCACAATCCAGTATGTACCAAAAGTGATACAATGTCCACTAGGCTGTGTGCCGGGGTTGCGTCAGGTTGTTTATGAAGAAAGCCCGCAGCAGGCATAATTCTCTCCGGGTGCAAAACAGGACCTTGGTGAACTTCAACGGCGGCAACGGTGCGAAACCGTACTATGGAGCTTATAACCCAGGGCCTCGACGGCAACTTCTACGGGACAACCATGCAGGGCGGGGACAACAGCGCGGGTACCGCTGGCCGCCTTTAAGGCGGCCGGTACCCGCCATATTTGCTTCATCGCAAGGCCAGAAGACAGGCCCTCGGGCTGCAAGCGGCCTCCCCGGCCGCCGTCGCTCCCGGACAATCGATTACGGTCTTCCTGGAGGGGAATGTTCAGGGCAATATCACCGCCACTGTGCAGGGTCTCAATGCACTGGTATCGTGCCGCAACCGGCGGGCGTCGGGCACTGTAGGCCTATCCTCCTTAGTTTTCTGCGAATTTTCCGGTATCCCGGCACTACTTCCTTATCGGATGTATACCCTGGATGCCTGGATTGCCGCTTGGCTGGTTCCCCTCGCGGTATACGTCCTGATCAGCGGCTTGGACGATCTGCTCCTGGATGCGGCCTTCGTGTATCGATGGGTGGCGCTCCACTGGTTTGGCCGCCCCTGGTTCCCGTGGCCCACCACTGCCGAAGTGGATACGGCGCCGCGCCGGCGCATCGCCATATTCGTGCCGTTATGGCATGAGCATGCCGTGATCGGCAGCATGCTGGAGCGCAACATCCCGGCCACCATGTATCATGCGGCGGAGTTCTTCGTGGGCGCGTACCCCAACGATGCGGAAACGGTCGCCGCCGTGCGGGAAGCCGCGCGCAAGTTTCCGCGGGTGCACTTGGCGCTCTGCCCGCACGACGGTCCCACGTCCAAAGCCGACTGCCTCAACTGGATCTATCAGCGCATGCTGGCGCACGAGGAGCGCCACGGCGTCCTGTTCGATACGGTAATGACGCACGATGCGGAGGACGTGATCCACCCGGAATCGCTGCGTTGGATCAATTATTTCGCGGGCAGCTACGATATGGTACAGGTGCCCGTGCTGCCCTTGGCCACGCCCCTGCGGCAGTGGGTACATGGTTTGTACTGCGACGAATTCGCCGAGTTCCAGACCAAGGACATCCCGGTTAGGCAAATGTGGGGCGGGTTCCTGCCGGGCAACGGCGTGGGCACGGCCTTCTCGCGCGCGGTGCTGGAGAAACTGGCCGTCGCGCACTCCAACCGAATGTTCGATCCTGCGTGCCTCACCGAAGATTACGAAAACGGCTGGCAAATCCACGCCATGGGCTGCCCCCAGGTGTTCGTGCTGTTGCGGCGTGAAGGCGATGGCTTGCTGGCCACGCGCGAATACTTTCCGCACACCTTCCACACGGCCGTGCGGCAGCGGGCCCGCTGGGTGATGGGCATCGTGCTGCAATCCTGGGAGCGCCGCGGGTGGCGGGCTCCGGCGCGCCAACAATACTGGCTCTGGCGCGACCGCAAAGGTATCGTCGGGAACCTGCTCACGCCCGTGCTGAATCTGCTGTTTGTATATGGCGCCGTCACGTGGGGAGAAAGTGAGATCACGGGCCGCCCTTGGCTTTTCGGAATGCGGCAGCCGGTCCTGACTTGGCTGTTTTCGGCGACCTTCGTGTTGTCGGCATTTCAGATGGTCGTGCGCGCAATGTGTTCGCGGCGCATCTACGGGTGGCGTTTCGCGATGGGTGTGCCGGTACGCGCGCTGGTGGGAAATTGGCTGAATTGCGCGGCTACGGCAAGGGCGTTGGCGCTGTATTTCGACGCGAAAGTCCACGGGCGGCCGCTGGTTTGGGTTAAGACCGAGCACGCCTATCCCAACCCGGTGGCGCTCGACGTGGAGATTCGTCCGCTGGGGCAGATCCTGGTGGGCTCCCAGTACTTAATCCAGGCCGATGTGGACGAAGCGTTGGCCTCCAAAGCCGCCGGCGAGCTCCTGGGAGAATATCTGGTCCGCCGCGGCAAGTTGAGCGAGGCGGAGTTGTACGTGGCTTTGAGCCTGCAGCAGAATCTGCCGCTCGCCGCGCCCGACGCGTCCGAAATCTCCGAACCGGCCACGCGCGCCGTACCCGCCGAGGTTTCGCGGCGATGGCGTGTACTGCCGTTCCGGGTGGTGGCGGGACAGTTGTTCGTAGCCGGACCGGATCTGCCGTCCGAAGAGATGACGCGCGATTTCGAGCGGCTCTCGAAAATGGAAGTGCGGTTCCATTTGGTGACGCCCACGGATTTCGAAGAGTTGGCGCGCGTGTATTTAGCGTAGGACAGGCGTCCGCGCCTGTCCCGCAACCGCGTACCGGGCGACGTCGCACCTGCCGTGGATCTGGCGTACGGCGGCGGTACGCTATTCCAATTAGACTTGGGCCTGAAGCCGCTACTTCCCGAAGTCGCCAGCTTCAGTCCCACGTCGGGCGCGGTGGGAACCAAAGTGACCGTCAAGGGCCAACACTTCATTCAAGTGAAGAGCGTGACTTTCGGCAACGGCGCGTCCGCCACGCCACCGTCATCACGCAGGATGAGTTGACCGTCGTGGTTCCCAGCGGCGCAGCCACCGGCCCGCTGGAGATTTCGACCGCGGTCGGGTCCGGCGAGAGCAAGTCATCGTTCACCGTCAATTGAGTCACGAACAGAACACGGCGATGCTGGTCACCGTCCGGTACCCCATGCGCTGGTACAACTCGAACCCCTGCGGGGTCGATTGCAGGATCGTCCGCGAAAGGCCGTGCTCGCGGCGCGCCTGCTCCAGCGCATGGCGCATCACGGCCTCGCCGTACCCGCCGCAGCGGCGGCCGGGCATGGTCGCTACGTTATATACGCCCACCACACCGCCGCCGATGACCGTGGCCGCCGTGGATACCGGCTCGCCATCCACGTATCCGACATAGGCCGCGAAATCGCTCCAGACGCCGGGGCTGTCGAAGACTTCGCAAAACCAGACCAGCGGCACGTTGAAGCACGTCGAGCCGATGGCGCAAAAGGCATCCTTCACCGGTCCGTCGCACACCCGCCGCAATTCCATGGTGGGAAGCTCACGCACCGGAAGCAATACCTCTTCGGCGAGCATCCCGGGCAGTTCCACGGCCTGGTAAAGATTGCGCTTTCGGAGAACCGATTGCAATCGCCGCCGCGTGCGCCCGTCCAGCCAACCGTGGCAGATCCAATAGGCCCACCGCTGTCCGCGGGCCGCAAAGTGTACGGCAGCCTGCGCCGCCCGCAGGTCCATCTGCGCTTCGGAAACCACCGGCGCCGAGAGAAACGCCGCATTGAACATCTGGAAAGTGACGCCCGCCGAGGCGATCGACACGCCATCCATCTCCTGCAACTCGCCCCCGCAACGGTGCGCCGCGACCACGCGGAACGATTCCCGCAAATTGGCCGCGACGCTTTCAAACTCCATCCACTTCAGTATCGCAGGTGGCATATCCACCAGCCACCAGCCACCGCATGCGGCGCGCGCCCCTCATCTGTGGCTTAATAGATGTTGGCCCCGATGCCACAAGAGCGGCAGCGTCCCACCCACGTCCGGTATTGGGTCGTGGTGTTCGCAGTGACCCTGGCCGTGGTCACCTACATCGATCGCGTTTGCATCTCGTTCGCTGCGCCCGCCATCCGCGCGGACCTGCACCTAACGAAAGTACAGATGGGCTACGCTTTCTCCGCCTTCGCGTGGGCCTACGCGCTGTTCGAAATACCAGGCGGATTTCTGGGCGACTGGATGGGCCCGCGCCGCGTATTGCTGCGCATCGTGCTGTGGTGGTCGTTCTTCACAGCGGCCACCGGATGGGCCTGGAATTTCGTCTCCCTGGCGGTAACGCGCTCCCTGTTCGGCGCGGGGGAAGCCGGCTGCTTCCCCAACTTGACCAAGACCTTTACCACCTGGCTCCCGCATCACGAGCGCGTGCGCGCGCAGGGCATCATGTGGCTGAGCGCGCGCTGGGGCGGCGCGTTCACTCCGCCGTTGGTCTATCTCGCCATCCAGGTGGTGTCATGGCGGCATGCCTTCGAGCTTTTCGGCGGCGTCGGCGTGGTCTGGGCCATCCTCTTCTATGGCTGGTATCGCGATCATCCGCGCGACAGCCGCGGCCTGAACGACGCCGAGCGGCAGCTCCTCGCGCCCAACGAAGCGCTGGCAGCCGGCCACGCGCACGTTCCGTGGCGGAAGTTCGCCGCTTCGCCGCAAGTCTGGCTGCTGTGCGGACAATACTTCTGCTCTTCCTACGGCTGGTATTTCTATATCACCTGGCTGCCCACTTACTTGAAGGAGGCGCGCGGGCTGGAACTGGGCGCCAGCGCCTTGTTCGGCATCCTGCCGCTCTTCCTGGGCGGACTCGGCTCGCTGGTGAGCGGGTTCATCGCCGCGCCCCTCACCCGTCTCACGGGCAGCACGTTGAAGACCCGCCGGCTGCTCGCGTATGTCGGCTTCAGCGGCGCGAGCATCCTATTGGTGGTTTCGACGCGCTTTCACAATCCGCTGCCGGCCATGCTCGCCATGGGGCTCGCCAGCTTCAGCAACGACCTGGTGATGCCTGGCTCGTGGGGCGCCTGCATGGACGTCGGCGGCAAGTACGCGGGCACGCTGTCGGGCGCCATGAATATGATGGGCAATCTGGGAGGCGCGGCATCGCCCACTATCATTGGATATATGCTGCGGGCGACCAATAACAACTGGGATATGACGTTCTACGTTTCGGCGGCAATCTATGCGGCGGCGGTTTTCTTGTGGCGCTTCTTAGATCCGGTCACACCGCTGGAGGCCGAGGGCTAGTACCCCTACCGCGAGATTCCCGCTAGAGTCGTCCGATATGCGTGGTATCCTCCTGCCAGATGGAGGGCTTGTGGCGATGATAGGGCAAGCGTTGACGACCGCGATATTCGCGCTGATGACGTTTGGCGTAGCGTGGACGCAGGCGCAGACGTATACCGTCCTGCACCGTTTCGCGGGGACCGATGGGTCGAATCCAGAGGCAGGTCTGATCGCGGACCCGGCAGGCAGTCTCTTCGGCACCACTTCATTCGGCGGTGCAGCGGACAATGGAAACGTGTTCCGGTTGGATGAGACCGGCCTCGCGGTGCTGTATACCTTCACGGGCGAAATCGACGGCGGCCAACCCGAAGCAGCGCTCATCCGAGACCCGGCGGGCAATCTCTACGGGACCACTGAGTTCGGTGGCGCTGGCTGGGGGACAGTCTACAAAGTGGATGCGGCCGGCACGGAGACCGTGCTGCATCGCTTTGGGACCAGAACCGGGGACGGGAAGTTCCCCTACGCCGGTCTGATGCGGGACTCGGCGGGCAATCTCTACGGCACTACTAAGAGAGGCGGCGATACGAACGATGGAACAATATTCAAACTCGATAAGACCGGCGAAACGGTGTTGCATAGTTTCGCGGGAGGGGATGGCCGTCGCCCGTACGCGGGCCTGATCCAAGACTCCGCAGGCAATCTCTACGGCACCACCAATGAAGGCGGCGATACTAATGTCGGAACGGTGTTCAAGCTGGACAAGACCGGCACAGAGACGGCGCTGCATACTTTCCGAGTGGATGTGGGCGACGGGGGCAGGCCCGTCGCAGGTCTGATCCAAGACGCGGCGGGCAATTTCTACGGCACAACCGAGTTCGGGGGTGCATCGGGCTACGGAATAGTGTTCAGGTTGGATACTGCCGGCACGGAGACGGTACTCTACAGCTTCACTGGCGGAGCGGATGGAGGTTATCCGGTGGCCGGCCTGGCCCAAGATCCGGAAGGCAATCTTTACGGCGCTGCATCCGGGGGCGGCGCAGCGAACCACGGAGTGGTCTACAAACTGGACACAACCGGCCGGCAGACAGTGCTGTACACCTTTACGGGGGGAGCGGACGGGGCGCGACCCATGGCGGGTCTGTTCCGGGACTCGGCGGGCAATCTATACGGCGATACTTACGGCGGCGGTAACACAAGCGCAGCGTGCGGGGGTAGCTGCGGCGTAGTGTTCATGATCGCGCCCTGACCGGCCTACTTGCGATACAGTCCCCGCGCGCGAATATACTCGAGCACCGCGGCCGGCACCTCCACGCCATCGTCGCCGGCCGCCAGCCTGCGCCGGATTTCGGAAGACGAAACCGGCAGGTCCACAGCTTCCAGCCGATGCACCGTAGCCGCCGCCGGAGTGTCGTACCCATGCCCCGGCCGGCTGACCACAATAAATTCCACGGCCCGCACCACGTCCTGCCACCGCCGCCAGCTCTCGATCTCCGCGAAGGCATCCGCGCCGATCACAAAAAACAACCGGTCGCCGGAGGCCAGACGCGCCCGCACCTTCTCGATGGTATCGATCGAGTAGCTGCTGGCCGTCCCCTCCTCCAGGCGCGAGGCTTCCAGCTTCAGCTCGCCGCGGCAAGCCATCTCCACCATCGCGAGGCGGTCGGCATACGGCGCGTGCGTTACACCGTGCTTGTGCGGCGGCCTTTCCGCGGGCACCAGCCACACGCGGTCGAGTTGGAAGCGCGCGGCGGCTTCCCGCGCCACCGCCAGATGCGCATTGTGGATGGGATCGAAGGTGCCGCCGAAAATCGCTATTCGCAAGGGGGGCGTGCGTCCTTACTGCAGAATCTTGATCCGCACGTTGCGGAAGTAGACTTCCATGGGCGGACCCTGATGCAACTGGAACGCGATGATGCCTTCCAACCGCGCCGAATCGTGCAGGTCGGCGGTTACCGTGCCGTTCAGCGTCAGCTTGATGTGGTCGCCGTCGCAGAGAATCTCGTAATCGTTCCAATCCTGCAGCTTGACTACTTTTTCGGCTTTGCCCTTCCAGCCATCCACCAGGGTGCCGCGGCCTTTTTCCTCGTAGATGTTGCCCCAGTAGTTATCCTGGGCGGCGTCCGCCTGGTATCCGCGCACCACCCAGTTAGCCAGCGCGTCGCTGCGAAATTGAATGCCGCTGTTGTGGTTGCGCAACTTCATTTCGGCGCGCAAGATGAAGTTTTTGTACGGCTGCTTGCTAATGAGGAACGAATTGTCCGTCATCGTGACGCCTTCGGTGTGCCCCACGATCATGCCGTCGCGCACGCTCCACATGCGCGGATCGCCGTCCCAACCGTCCAGGTTCTTGCCGTTGAACAGCGGTTGGAATCCATCCTGCGCGAAGGCGGCGGCAGAGAAGGCCAGCAACAGCAGTACGCGCTTCATGGCTAGGTCCTTTCGATCTTCACGGAGTTGACGCGCACTTCCTTCACCGGCCGGTCCTGGCTCGAGCGCGGCGCTTCGGAGATCTTCTTCACCACGTCGTAGCCTTCGATCACTTCGCCGAAGATGCTGTGTTTGTTGTCGAGCCACGGCGTGGCCGCCACGGTGACGAAGAACTGGCTGCCGTTGGTATTGGGGCCGGCGTTGGCCATCGACAGGAAGCCATGCTTGTGGTGCTTCAGCGTGGGATGAAACTCGTCGGCGAACTTGTACCCCGGACCGCCGCGTCCCGTGCCTTCCGGATCGCCGCCCTGAATCATGAAATTAGGGATCACGCGGTGGAAGACGGTGCCGTCGTAGAAGGGCTTGCCGGTCTTTGAGCCATCCGCGAGCGAGACGAAGTTTTCCACCGTCTTGGGCGCCTTGTCGGCGAACAGCTTCACTTTGAAGGATCCCTCGGTGGTGTCGAACAGGGCATATGTTTCATTAGGCATTCCCGAATTGTAGCAAGGTGCCACAGGCTTGAGCCTGTGAGCAGGCGAGCCGCGCTCGCCTGCGCCGACAGGAGTGTCAGCGCGGCAGGCATGCGTGCCTGCGCCACGACGCAAGAATTCTCCTATCCTTGCAAATACTCAGACGTCTGTATATTATGAAGTCTGAGTATGCCTAAAACCGACTCTCTCCAGGGATCCCTCGATCTCCTCGTTTTGAAGATCCTCTCCCGCCGGCCGCGCCTGCATGGCTACGCCATCATGTCCGCCGTCAAGGACTGGTCCGGCGACGTGCTCCGCGCCGAGGAAGGCTCCCTCTATCCCGCCCTGCACCGCATGGAGGAAGCCGGCTGGATTCGCGCCGAATGGATCACCAAGGACACTGGGCGGCGGGCGCGTATCTATGAATTGACGGCCGCCGGCAAGAAGCAGCTTGACGTCGAACAGTCGCGCTGGCAGGCGGTGACTTCGGCCGTGAATCGCGTTCTAAGGACGGTCTGATATGTCGTTATGGTCACGCATCGCAAATGTAGTTCGCTGGCGTAGTTTGAGCCGCGAAATCGACGAAGAAGTTCAGTCGCACATCGAAGAAGCCATCGCGCAAGGCCGCGACCCCGCCGAAGCGCGCCGTACGTTCGGCTCCACGCTCCGGTACCGCGAAGAGAGCCGCGATATCCGGCTCGTCCCGTGGCTCGCATCCTTGAGGGCGGACGCCATCTTCGGCTGGCGGCAACTCGTCAGGAGAAAGGTCACTTCCGCCGCCGCGATCCTGTCGCTGGCGCTGGCGATCGGCGCATGCACAGGCGCCTTCCGGCTCATCGATGCGCTGCTGCTGCGCCCGCTGCCAGTGGCCAATCCCGAACGGCTGTACGCTCTCGCCCGCGAAGCGTTCTACGACGGCAAGATGCAATCGTTCGACCAATGGGCTTATCCGTCGTTCCAACTGATGCGCGCCGCCGTGAAGGATCAAGCTGAGTTGATAGCCGTCTCCTATGCGGACCGCATGGACCTCACATACAAGGCGGACTCCGAGATGGAAAAAGCCGTCGTGCAATATGTCTCCGGCTGGATGTTTGGCACGTTCGGCCTGCGCCCCACCCTGGGCCGGCTGCTCACGGAAAACGACGATCTGAAACCGCGCGCGCATCCGTACGCCGTCCTGTCTTACGACTATTGGACGCGCCGCTTCGGCCAGGATCCGAAGGCCGTCGGGCGCACGTTTCGCATGGGCGACGACCTTTACGAAATCGTGGGAGTCGGCCCGGCGCCCTTCACCGGCACGGAGAAAGGCACCGTAACCGATGTATTCGTGCCCACCATGATGCATCCGGGCGCCATCCACGACGACTGGACCTGGCACCGGACGTTGGCGCAACTGAAGGCGGGTGTGGCCGTCGGGCCGCTTCGCGCGAAACTCGATGCCGCCTCGCACGCCTTCGAGGAGGAGAGGGCCAAGGGCTTCACCGGCATGAGCAAGAAATTCATTGAAGCGTTCCTGGCCCAAAAGCTGGTGCTGGAGCCCGCGGCCGCCGGCGCCTCCAATCTACAGAACGAGTACCACCGTTCCCTCATTGCGCTGGGCATGCTGGTGGCGCTGGTGTTGCTGATTGCGTGCGCCAACGTCGCCAACCTGATGACTGCCCAGGCTGCGTCACGGGCGCGCGAGATGGCGCTGCGTGTATCGATTGGGGCGGGACGCCTGCGCCTGGTGCAACTGGTGCTCGTGGAGAGCGCCATTCTCGCGCTGTTGGCGGGCGCGATGGGCGGGCTGTTTGCCTGGTGGTCCGCGCCGTTTGTGGTGGGCATGATCAACCCGCCCGGCAATCCAGTGCGTTTGGACCTGCCCGCGGACTGGCGAGTGCTGGGATTCGGCCTGGCGCTGACCCTGGCCGTGATGCTGTCGTTCGGTCTGACGCCCGCGCTGCGCGCTTCGACGGTCCAGCCGGCCAGCGCACTCAGAGGCGGAGAGGACCCGCATACGCGGCGGCGCATGATGCATGCGCTGATCGCGGCACAAGTGGCCTTCTGTTTTCTGGTGTTGTTTGTCGCCGGCCTGTTTGCGGCCACCTTCGAGCGTTTGTCTCACCGTCCTACCGGGTTCTCCGCCGACCGATTGTTGCTGCTGCACACGGTCGCGCAACGCGAAGAGGATCCCGTTTTTTGGGACCAGGTGGCCGAACATCTGCGCACGGTGCCAGGCGTGGAGGCGGTCGCGCTGGCAGGGTGGCCGCTGCTCGACGGAAACGCCTGGAACGGTTTCATTTCGGTGAACGGAGCGCCTCCCGGCCCGGATCTCGCCTACTTCCTGGCCGTTTCGCCCGGCTGGGTAGACACGATGAAGATTCCTTTCATTGCCGGCAGAGACTTCCGGCCTGCCGACACGATGCCGGGCGCGGCGATTGTCAACGAAACATTCGCCAAGGAGTTTTTTAAGGGCGAGAATCCCATTGGACAATCGTTCGCGAAGGGCGGCGAGCTTCCCTGCAAGGTGATAGGCGTCATCCGCGACGCGCCATACCGCGACGTCCGCGAGCCTATTTTGCCGGCGGTCTTTGTTCCGATTCGCCGCACCGGCCGGCTTGGCGCAGTGGAGCCTATGCGCGGCGCCACCTTCATGGTGCGTACGTCGTATGCGAACCCCATGGCGCTGGCGTCCATCCTGCGCCGCGAAGTGCCGCGCGCGCGGCCCGAATTCCGCGTCGGTAACATCCGCACACAAGCGGAGTTGGTCCGTGCGCAAACCCTCCGCGAGCGCCTGCTGGCCATGCTCGGGCTGTTCTTCGCCGCGGTCGCGCTGTTGCTCGCGGCGGTCGGCTTGTATGGTGTGCTGGACTACTCGGTGCTGCAGCGGCGGCGCGAAATCGGCATTCGCATGGCGGTCGGCGCGCCCGCCGGCAACATCGCGCGGCTGGTGACCGTGGAGATCTTCGCCATGGTGCTGGTGGGCGCGCTGGCCGGCCTCGCACTCGGCGTGGCATCGGTGCGCTACATCGAGGCGCTGCTCTATGGGGTGAAGGCCGGCGATCCGGCCATGCTGGCGCTCCCGGCGCTGACCATCCTGGCGGCCGCGCTGCTGGCCGCGCTCCCGGCTATATTCCACGCCGTGCGCATCGATCCCGTGGCGATGCTGCGGGCGGATTGAGGAGCGGCCAATCTATGTGGTGGCAACGCATTGCAAACATGTTTCGCGGCGAGCGCTTGCGCCGCGAGATTGACGAAGAACTCGCTTCCCATATCGCAGAAGCTGTCGCGCAGGGACGCGCTCCAGCCGAAGCCAGAGGCGCATTCGGCTCACCGCTCGCACGCCGCGAAGAGAGCCGCGACATCCGTATGATCCCGTGGCTCGATTCACTGCGCGCCGACGCCATCTTCGGCTGGCGGCAGCTCTTGAAGCGAAAAGTGAGCACCGCCGCCGCGGTCCTATCGCTGGCTCTGGGAATCGGCGCGTGCACCTCTGCATTCCGGCTGATCGACGCCGTGCTGCTGCGGCCCTTGCCGGTGGCCGAGCCCGATCGGTTGTACGGGCTTTTTCGCCAGAGCGTCGATTTCGACGGCAATCGCCGCATAGACGACAGCTACGAATATCCGTTGTTCCGCCAGATGCGCGCGGCCGTAAAGCCTCAGGCCGAACTGATCGCGGTCTCCTACACCGGCCGCGCCGACCTGACCTACGGCTCGGATGAGGAGATGGAGAAAGCGTACGTGCAGAACGTCTCCGGATGGATGTTCACCTCGCTCGGGCTGCGGCCCGCCGCGGGGCGGCTGCTCACCGCAAACGACGATGTCACGCCCGGCGCGCACCCCTACGTCGTCATTTCTTACGACTATTGGAGGCGCCGCTTTGGCCTCGATCCGAAAGCGGTGGGCCGCACATTCCGCGCGGATATGGGCATTTTCGAGGTTGTCGGCGTCGGCCCGGAATCCTTTACCGGCACCGAGCCCGGCACAATCACCGACATCTTCATTCCCATGGCGATGCATGCCGGGGTCACCCATCCCACTTGGAGTTGGTTCCGCGTGCTTGTGCGTCTCCGGAACGGCGTCGCCGCCGAACCTGTTTTTGAGAAACTACGTGCGACCTACCACGCCGTCAACCAGGAGCGGGCCAAAGAGTTCACCGGCATGCCCCAGCGGTACATCGATCGCTTTTTCCGGCAGACGCTACTGATGGAGCACGCGGCCGCGGGCATCTCAGACATGCAAAAGGAATACCGCCGGGCGCTGGCGGCGCTCGCCGCGCTCGTAGCGCTGGTATTGCTCATCGCGTGCGCAAACGTTGCGAATCTGATGACGGCGCAGGCCGCGGCGCGGGCTCGTGAGATGGCGCTACGCGTCGCGATCGGCGCAGGACGCGGGCGGCTGGTGCAACTCGTCATGGTGGAAGGCGCCATGCTCGGCATTCTCGCAGCCGTCGCCGGATGGCTGTTTGCATGGTGGTCCGCGCCGTTCGTCGCGGGCAGGATCAATCCGCCGGACAACCCCGCGCGCCTGGTGCTCGCGCCGGATTGGCGGGTGGCGGCATTCGGGTTGGCGCTGACCCTCGGCGTGGTGCTCCTGTTCGGGCTGGCCCCCGCGCTGCGTGCCTCGTCCGTGAAGCCGGCCAACTCGCTGAAGGGCGGAGACGACCCGCACTCGCGGCGACGCCTGATGCATGCCCTGATCGCCGCGCAGGTTGCCTTCTGCTTTCTGGTGCTCTTCGTCGCCGGACTGTTCGCCGTTACGCTCCGCCGGCTCGCCAATCAGCCCACCGGTTTTTCCGCCGAACGCATCGTCAATCTCGATACGCTCTCCCCGCGCCAGCAGCCCATGGCGTTCTGGGACGAGGTGACCGAGCGTCTGCGCGCGCTGCCGGGCGTCGAAACAGTCGCCCTGGCCGGATGGCCCCTGCTAAACGGGAACGGCTGGAACGGCGTTGTTTCGATCGGTGGCGCGCGACCCGCCGGCGACCTGGCCTACTTTCTGAACGTCTCGCCCGGCTGGGCGGACACGCTGAAGATTCCCTTCATCGATGGCCGCGACTTCCGCCAGACCGATAAATTTCCTGGTGTCGCGATCGTCAACCAGGCGTTCGCGAGGCGCTATTTCGACGGCGCGGATCCGGTCGGGAAGCTGTTCGAAAAGGTGGAGGGAGACGGCGCCCGAACCCGATTTCAGATCGTCGGCTGGCTGCGGGACGCGCGTTACCGGAATATGCGCGAGCCGATCACCCCCACGGCCTATGTCCCGATTTATTCGCAGCCCAGAAGCTCGGCAACCTTCATCGTGCGCACGGCCGCGCCGAACCCGGCGGCGATGGCGCCGATCCTGCGCCGCGAGGTGCCGCGGGCGCGTCCGGAATTTCGTGTCACCAACATCCGCACGCAGGTCGAGATCAACCAGTCGCACACCGTCCGCGAGCGGCTGCTGGCTCTGCTGGCGGTGTTTTTCGCGATGGTCGCCCTGCTGCTCGCGGGCATCGGTCTGTACGGCGTGCTCGAGTATTCCGTCGTCGAACGGCAGCGCGAAATTGGCATCCGGGTGGCCATCGGCGCGCCCGCCGGCAACATCGCGCGATTAGTGACGGTGGAAATATTCGCCATGGTGCTGGCGGGCGCGCTGGCGGGCCTCGCGTTGGCTATGGCGTCGGCGCGATATATCGAAGGTCTGCTATATCAGGTGAAGCCCACGGCGGCGGGGTTCCTGGCCCTGCCCTCGATAACGATTCTGGCGGCGGCCTTGCTGGCCGCGCTGCCGGCAGTGATCCACGCCGTGCGCATCGACCCCGCCCGGATGCTCCGCGCGGATTAGTGGGTTGGAGCCCGCGTGGCGCACGCTCTCAGCGTGCCGTGTTGGCACTCCTGCCAACACAGGCGAGCTTCGCTCGCCACGACAGGACTCCAGCGTGGTCGCGGCTGATTTCGTTACCCCAAGGGCGGGTCCTGGAGGACCCGCGCAGGACTGGAGTCCTGCCCCACTTGGCGTCCCTCCTGTGGCCTTGACACATGAAGCCGGCCTTGCTACTGTGGGAATAACACAGGAGGCAAAATTTGCCGGAGAAAAAACTCGACCTGCTGCAAGGCACCCTCGACCTGATGGTGCTGCAAACGTTGGCCGCCATGGGATCGCTGCACGGCTACGGCATCGCCCGCCGCATTGAACAGGCCAGCGGAGACGCCGTCCTGCTGAATCAGGGGACGATCTATGCTGCCCTCGTGCGGCTGCAACAGCGCGGCTGGATTTCGGCCGAGTGGGGCACTTCGGACCACAACCGCAAAGCCAAGTACTATTCGATTACCAAACGCGGCCGCAAACAACTGGCCCAGGATGCCGCCTATTGGGAGAGGCTCTCCGGAGTAATCGGCCGTGTGCTGGCCATGCAGCACGAAGGCGGTGACCGGTGAGGCGTGCACTCGAACGCTTGCGCGCGTTCTTCCACAAATCGCCCCTGGATCGCGACCTGGATTCGGAAATGGCATCGCACCTGGCATTCGCCATCGAAGAGAATCTGCGGCGCGGGCTCACGCCCGAGGAGGCCAGCCGCCAGGCCCTGGTGCGCTTCGGCGGCGTCGCGCAATCGCAGGAGCGGCATCGCGAGGCACGCGGCCTGCCGGCGCTCGACGTGTTGCTCCAGGATCTGCGCTATACCTTTCGCACGCTGCGCCGCGACCGCGGATTCGCTTCGGTCGCCGTCCTGATTCTGGCCCTGGGCATCGGCGCCAACATCGCGGTCTTCAGCGTGGTGAACACTATCCTGCTGCGCCCCCTGCCCTTTCGCGATCCGCGGCAGCTCGTGTGGATGTCGAGCGAGCGCGGTGTGGGCGGCCTTTCCGCCGTTACCTACACAGTGTCTGTCTATGAAGAGTTCCTGCGCCACAATCGCTCTTTTGAGGACGTGACCGCCTACGATCCCTTCTTCGGCGATTCCGATTACAAGCTGACGGGCCGCGGCGAGCCGCAACAGCTTGCCGCTGTCCCGGTGGCCGAAAACTTCTTCCCCACGTTGGGCGTCCGGCCTTTCCTCGGACGCCTGTTCACGCGGGAAGAGTGCCAAAAAGGCGGCCGTGCCGCGGTCTTACTCGGTTACTTCTTCTGGCAGCGGCAGTTTGCCGCCGATCCCGCCATCGTAGGGCAGGCGCTGGTCCTCAACAACCGTCCCGTGACTGTCGTGGGCGTGCTGCCAGCCTCATTCGATTTCGGTTCCGTCTTCGCCCCCGGCTTGAAGATGGATATCTTCGTCCCCGGCATCATGGATCTGCTGCGCAACGACGGGAACACGCTGGCGCTGCTGGGCCGCCTCAGACCCGGCGTCACGGTGGCCCAGGCGCAGGCCGAAGTGGATGTCCTGATGCCGCAGCTCAGGGCCGCCCACAAGGATTGGTACGAGGATTACGCGACCGCCATGACCGGCTTGAAGGACCACGTCAGCGGTAAGCTGCGCCGCTCACTAGTGGTGCTGTGGTGCGCGGTGGGCCTGATCCTGCTCATCGTCTGCGTGAACCTGTCGAACCTGCTGCTGGCCCGCGCCGCCGCCCGCGCTAAGGAGTTCGCCATGCGCGGCGCGCTGGGCGCCGGACGCGGGCGCATCGTCCGCCAACTGCTCACCGAGAGCTTGGTGCTGGCCGCCGGGGGCGCCGCGCTCGGCATTGGCATCGCATTCGCGGTCACCGGGTATCTCGCCCGGCAGGGTTCCATTGCGCTCCCGCTGCTCAGCACGATCCGCGTAGATGGCGCCGCGCTCGCCTGGACGCTCCTCATCGCGCTCGCGGCCGCGCTTCTGTTTGGCCTGGCGCCCAGCCTCAAAGTCTCCAGCGGCAATCTGCAGGATGCGCTCAAGGATACCGGACACGGCTTGAGCGCCGGCCGAAAACACGAACGCATGCGCGCCGTGCTGGTAGTCTCCGAAGTCGCGCTGGCGTGTGTCCTGCTGGTAGGCGCCGGCCTGATGCTGCGCAGCTTTCTGCGCGTGCTGGATGTCGATCTGGGATTTCAGCCCAACCGCGCCGCCTCCATCAAGATCGACTATGACGATGGCGGCAAAGCCGAACGGCGCGGCCCGATCCTGCAGGAAATCCTGCGCCGCGTCTCCGCGGTTCCCGGCATACAGTCGGCCGGTATCGTGGATATGTTGCCGCTCGACCGCAATCGCAGCTGGGGCCTTGGAGCCAAGGGCAGGATTTACGGCAAGAACGAGACGCAGGCAGCTTTCGTTTACATCGCGACGCCCGGCTACCTGCGCGCCATCGGCATGCAACTGCGTGCGGGCCGCGACTTCAACTGGCAGGACCAGCCCCGCAGCGAGCGCGTGGTGATCGTCAACCAGGCAGCCGCCCGCTACCATTGGCCCGGGCAAAACCCCGTCGGACGCACCGCCCTGGTCAACGGGGTGGACACACGCGTCATTGGCGTGATCGCCGATGTACGCGAATGCAGCGTGGAGGATAGCTCCGGCATCGAAATGTACCTGCCCGAGACGCAAGCCGATCCGGAAGGCGCGGAACTGGTGGTGCGTTCGCAGGTGCCGCCCGAGGCCCTGGCGTCAAGCCTGATGCGCACGCTGCGGGTCTATAATCCCGAGCAGCCCGCCGCCGAATTCCGTCCGGTTCAAAGCGTCGTGGATCACGCCATCTCGCCTCGGCGCTTCTTTGCGCTGCTGGTTGCCATCTTCGCCGGGCTGGGTCTGCTGCTGGCTTCCCTCGGCATCTATGGCGTTATTTCGTATTCGGTGACGCGGCAGACGCAGGAGATCGGCATCCGCATGGCGTTGGGCGCCACCACGGAGCGCGTACAACTCGGCGTGATCGCCGGAACCATGCGGCTGGTGCTGGCGGGCATCGCATTGGGAACCGCGACATCTCTGCTTGCCGCCAAATGGATCGCGGCGCTGCTATTCAACACCGAGCCTACCGATCCGGCGGCATTCGCCGGCATGATGCTGTTGCTGAGCGCCGTGGCCTTGATCGCGGGATACATCCCGGCGCGCCGCGCATCGCGCATCGACCCCATGATCGCGCTGCGTGGCAACTAGCCTTCAACTAGCCTGGCTATAGCCCCGGCTTTAAACGGCGCTTGGGCGTTGCCGGTGCCCAACAGGATGGAAATGCCGGAAGGTGTAATTACGGCCAGATCCGCTTTGCCATCGCCATTGAGTCTCCGGTCACACCGCAGTCCGCGCCATCGGCGGCCGCAGTCCACTCCCCGTCCTCGTATTTGCCTTTGCCCAGGCTCAGGATCACTGAGACGCCACCATACGAATCCGTGACGATATCCGTCAGGCCGCTCGTTCGCAAGTCGGCCAGAACCAGACCAATGGCATGGGTGCCTTGGAAGTCTACAACCGCGTAGGAGACGGGCGGGGAGGCGCCGCTGGCCGTACCAAAGACGATGTACCCTTCGGAGGAGACTATATCGGGATAGCCGTCCCCTGTAACATCACCGACGGCGATACCGCCAGAACTGGTTGTTCCCGGCAACGTTGGCATTACTTGGGCGGATGCGCAGGCGGCCGCAACGCACGCCAGCAGAATCGCTCTTGGTTTCATCGCTCTTGATTCATGCTATCGGTTCGCCGCCTGCACCTCCCGCAGCCGCCGCTCCAAAAACCGCCGCTCGCTGTCATTCGTCACCAACTCCAGCGCACGCCGGTAGCTCTCCGCCGCCTCCGCGAACGATCCCATCCGCCGCAGCAAATCGGCGCGCGCGGCATGCAGCAGATGATAGCCATCCAAATCGCTCGCCGCCGCCAGCCTGTTAACGATCTCGATCCCCGCCTCAGGACCATTCGCCATAGCCACCGCGACCGCACGATTCAGCGCCACCACCGGCGACGGTTGCAGCCGTGCCAGCACATCATACAGCCGCACGATCTGCGGCCAGTCCGTATCTTCGGTGCGCGCCGCCCGGCAATGCAGCGCCGATATCGCCGCCTGCAACGCGTACGGACCCGGTCCGCCGGCGAGCGCCTCGTCCACGAGCGGCAAAGCCTCGGCGATCTGCCGCCGGTCCCACCGGCTGCGATCCTGTTCCTCCAGAACCACCAGATCCCCGGCCTCGTCCAGACGCGCCACCCGGCGGGCGTCGTGCAGCAGCATCAGGGCCAGTAGCGCGCTGGCTTCCGCTGGAGGCTGCGGAGCGGTCAACGTCCGCACCAGGCGCCCCAGCCGGATGGCTTCGGCGCACAGATCGGTCCGTACCAGCGGTCCGCCGCGCGTGGCCGCGTAGCCTTCGTTGAAGACCAGATAGACGACCGTCAACACCGCGTCCAGCCGATCCGCCATGTCGTTCGTCTGCGGCACGCTATACGGAATGCCGGCGTCCCGGATCTTCCGTTTCGCCCGCACCAGCCTCTGCGCCATGGTCGCCACAGGCACCAGGAACGCGCGCGCAATCTCATCCGTCTCCAGGCCGCACAACGTACCCAGCGTCAGCGCCACTTGCGCTTCCGGCGCCAGCGCTGGATGGCAACAGGTGAAAATCAGGCGAAGCCGGTCGTCGTGGATTTCGTCGGTGTCGTAATCCGGTTCTTCAATCTCGCGCACGAACCCGTCGGCGGCGTACGTTTCCAGCTTCTCCTTCAACACGGCCTGGCGCCGGATGCGGTCTATAGCCTTGTGCCGGGCCGTCTGAATGATCCATGCGCGCGGGAACTCGGGGATGCCGGACATCGGCCATTGGTCCACCGCCGCGGTGAAGGCTTCCTGCGCGGCTTCCTCGGCCAGATCGAAGTCGCGGGTGATCCCGATCAGTGTGGCGACGATCAGACCCCAATCCGAGTGATAGACCGCTTCGACGGCCTTCGCGGCGTCCGCGGGCATAATCGATTATATTGGTTTTTCAGCCTGGAATGTCGATTCGAACGCGCGCCGTTCGACATAGTCTTATGAAATACATGTTGCTGATCTACACCGGCGAACAAGCCTGGACCGAATCCGAACGCCAGCGCTGTTTCGCCGAGTCGACCGAGCTCGCGCAGCAGCTCCGGCGAAACGGACAGTACCTGGCCACCGCCCCGCTGCAGCCTGTCGCGACAGCCACCAGCGTCCAGGTGCGCGACGGCAAACGGCTCGTCACCGACGGTCCCTTTGCCGAGACCCGCGAGCAACTCGGCGGCTATTTCCTGGTCGACGCCAAAGATCTCGACGAGGCCATCGACATAGCCGCCCGCATTCCAGGCGCGCGCAAGGGCACCGTCGAAATCCGTCCAGTCTTGGAAATCGAGGGATTGCCAGGTAGCACAGGCTTCAGCCGGTGAAATATTCCACGAGAAAACGATGAGCAAAATACGCGTTCTGGTAGGCACCCGCAAAGGCGCATTCGTCCTCACATCCGACGGCAAGCGCGAACAATGGGACGTCGGCGGCCCGCACTTCGGCGGCTGGGAAATGTACCACATTAAAGGCTCGCCCGCCGACCCCAATCGCCTCTATGCGTCCCAGTCCAGCGGCTGGTTCGGACAGTTGATCCAGCGCTCCGACGACGGCGGCCGGACTTGGACTCCAGTGGGCAACAAGTTCGCGTACGACGGCGTCACCGGCACGCACCAGTGGTACGACGGCACGCCCCACCCCTGGGAGTTCAAGCGCGTCTGGCATCTGGAACCGTCCCTCACCGATCCCGATACCGTCTACGCCGGCGTTGAAGATGCCGCCATCTTCCGCTCGACCGACGGCGGCCAGAACTGGCACGAACTCCCCGGACTGCGCGGCCACGGCTCCGGTCCCCACTGGCAGCCCGGCGCCGGCGGCATGTGCCTGCACACCATCATTCTCGATCCGGCCGATCCGCGGCGCATCTATATCGCCATCTCCGCCGCGGGCGCGTTCCGCACCGGCGACGGCGGCCAGACCTGGCGGCCCATCAACCGTGGACTGTACTCCAAGACCATCCCCGAGCCTACCGCCGAGGTCGGCCACTGCGTCCACCATGTGGCCATGCATCCGTCGCGCCCGGACGTGCTGTTCATGCAGAAGCATTGGGACGTCATGCGCAGCGACGATGCCGGCGACTCGTGGCGGAAGATCAGCGGCAACCTGCCGGTCGATTTCGGCTTCGTCATCGACGTGCATGCTCACGAGCCTGACACGGTTTACGTCGTCCCCATCAAGAGCGATTCGGAGCACTATCCGCCCGAGGGCAAGCTGCGCGTGTACCGCAGCCGCACCGGCGGCAACGAGTGGGAGCCGCTCACCAATGGCCTGCCGCAACGCGACTGCTACGTGAACGTGTTTCGCGATGCCATGGCCGTCGACTCGCTCGACGAGTGCGGCGTGTATTTCGGCACCACGGGCGGGCAGGTCTACGCGTCGGCCGATGCCGGCAACCATTGGGCGCCCATCGTTCGCGATCTTCCGGCAGTGCTGTCGGTCGAGGTGCAGACGCTGCCATGATCCGCGTCGAACTCCCGGCGCATCTGCGGAACCTGGCCCATATCTCGGGCGAAGTGCAGCTCGACGTCGCGGGCCCAGTCACGCAGCGCGCGATCCTCGACGCGCTGGAGGCCCGCTATCCGGCGCTGCGCGGGACCATCCGCGATCAGGTGACGCAACAGCGCCGCCCCTTCGTGCGCTTCTTCGCCTGCCAGGAGGATCTGTCGCATGCGCCGCCGGACGCCCCGCTGCCCTCAGCCGTCGCTTCGGGAGAGGAACCGTTCTTGATCGTGGGTGCCATCGCCGGCGGGTAGAGCGCGCTACCATACGTTCATGGCGGTCCGAGTTTCCAACAACCTTCCTGATCCTGCGGCCCGTGTCGCGTTGCAAGAGGCTGTCCTGGACGCCCTTGGTGCGCGGAATGGAGATTGGCGAGTACAGATTCACGAAAACCAGGATTCTCCGTCCTGGCATATCACAATCTGGGGACCAAATGACTTTCACTGGACCCGAGAGTTCTTTGGCATTGAGGAGCAGAACTCTCTGAACGCCTACGCGTTCATCAGACAGACGATCGCCAGTCTCTTTTCGACCGGCGTCTACGTGGATCGCTTCGTCTGACGAATTTCCGTTGCTTCGAACGCCTCGAACTGCGCTTCGACCGACAATCGAGCCTGGAAGGGCGGTGGACCTGCATTGCTGGCATCAACGGAGCCGGGAAGTCGAGTGTCTTACAACGCTTGGTGTTGTGCTGCTGGGGTACCCACTAGCTCTCGAACTGGGCGGTGAGCGGCTCAGGCGCATGCGCCGGCTCGTGGACCTATTCAATCAAATGCGGGCCGGAGTCGAAGCCGTACTAAGGGCGCCGGAGCCTGATCGATTGATCCCCTTGCGGTTGGACATCGACGAGGGACGGATTGTGACAACCGGGGGACCGCCCCTCGCCCCGCCCGCACCCGCCCCATCGTGGAACCGAGTCCGGCAACTAGTGATCGCCGGCTACGGCGCCACGCGGAATCTCTCTCCCCGGATCGATTCCGGCAGTGAGAACCTCAGCCCGGACGCCCGTCACCTGATCACATTGTTTGATCCCCTCAGCCAACTGGCAGGCAGCGACGTTCTGATGGGACGACAACCGGCGAGTAAGCCTTTCGTGGAGATCTTCCAGAACCTCGTTCGGCAGGTGCTCGGCCCCGAGTTGCAGTTCGCAATGACCGTTCCCGGAATCCGCTTCACCGTCGCAGACACGGACCTCGTCGAGGCTATCGATCTACCGGACGGTTTTCGTTCTGCGGCTGCCTGGATGGCGGACCTGTGCGCCTTCTGGTGCGAGAAAAAGCCGGATTTGGCTGCGAACGCCAACCCCGCCGATATCCACGCGATCGTGCTGATCGATGAAATTGACCTTCATCTGCACCCGAGCCTGCAACGGGAGTTGGTTCCCCGACTCCGAAAAGCTCTTCCGAAGGTGCAATTCATCGTGACAACACATTCCCCTTTGGTGCTCGCCAACTTCGACGCAAACGAAATCATTGCGCTCGATCGCGACCGCGACGGAAACGTCCGCGAACTGGACAGGCAGATCCTCGGCTTTACGTCGGACCAAATATACGAGTGGTTAATGGGAACCAGGCCGATGGGGGCAGCCATGGCGGAGGAACTCCGAAAGTCGGACAACGGCGCCGGGAGGGACGACGCAGAGGTGGCCCGTCTGATGCGTGTCTCGCCTACCACGAACGAAGAGGACGCCGGGAAGCAGGTTGCGGAGTTCAAGGAGATCCTTAAGACTCTGAAGCGCTGAACATGCGACGGTTGCGACGACCGCAATACACAGTTCCCACGATGGCCGACAGCGGGCTCGCTGGTCGAAGGCGTCTCAGTGACCGCGCGGAATACGAACGGACCGGGACCGCTCCGACATCGTTTTCCGGGCATTGGACGAAGACCGATGTCAAAGGCTTGCTGCATGCCATGCAGGGCAGAGTCTGCGCTTATTGCGGGATCGGCATCGACGGACTGGATGTTGAGCACTTTCGACCGAAAGGGGCCATGGAGGATGACGAGGCTCACGGGGGCTATTGGTGGCTGGCCTATGAATGCTCGAACTACTTCCTCGGCTGCACGGTCTGCAATCGTTACCGAAAGAAAGCGACCTTTCCTCTTTTTCCCGGCGCCACTCGGTGCACTTACGCTACTCGGGACACAATTGGTGCGGAAAAGCGCGTCCTATTGGACCCGGCGGAAGACCCTGTGGAGGCGTGGCTGACAATCGATTGGGACACTGCCACTGCCAAGCTGGTCCCGAATCCGGTCCTCAACGCGGCCGAGCGATCGCGCGTGCAGGAAGCCATCGACCTTTTGGGCCTGAATCTCGATCCCGAAGTGCGAAGCCAGCGATCCAGGGCGTACGGGGACGCGGCACGGGCCGCAGTTGACCGGCGCTGGGACGACCTCCGCCGAAGCGCCATGCGACACCGCCCGCACAGCTTCGCCGCCAGAGCCGTTTTGCAGGAGGTAGCGCCCGAGCGCCTACCGAACGCTGCCGAGGAGATGAGGGACTTGATCGACTCGCTTTGGACAGATCTTCGGACATTGCTGAGTGAAATCGGCGATCTGAGGGCACGGGGAAAACCGCCAGGCACTTTCGACGAACGGCAGCTCCATGCTCTGTGCTGGGCAATTGTCATACTACGAAGCGATCCTCCCGCCGACGACACTGCAACCGTTGACAACTACCTTGAGGATCTGCTGGGGCGTGAGCCAGCCGACATCGGAACAGAAATCGTCACGCTCTTCCGAGACCTGATAAGCACGGCATGAGCAAGAAATCTATCGCAAGCGACTTGGCGAGACTTGATCGTATGAAGGATGCCGATATCGACTACTCGGATATGCCGCCCCTCGGCAAGACCTATCTTACGAAGGCTACGGTGGCGTGGCCCCCGATCAAAAAGAAACCGACGACTCGCCTGGAGAGCCAGCCGCGCCGGTCGCGGCCGCGCACTTCGGACTCCTGACTTATTCTGTCTTCCGCCCCTCAATCCCCCCGCAACGCCTGCACCACATCCACCCGCGCCGCCCGCAACGCCGGCAGCACCGAGGCGATCACCGCCGCCGCCAGCAGCACCACCGCCGATCCCGCCACCACCGCCGCGCCCGGCATCTTCACGGCCTCGATATAGCTGCCCGCAAGCTGCGCCAGCGCGAACCCGCATACCCCGCCCGCCGCCACACCCGCCGCCGCGATCACCGCGCCCTGCCCGATCACTCCATTTACCAGATGCCGCGGCTGCGCCCCCACCGCCAGCCGGATGCCGAACTCGCGCGTCCGCTGGCTCACCGAAAACGCCAGCACGCCCGCCACCCCCACCACCGCGATCGCCAGCGCCACCGTCGCGAACCCTCCGAATACCAGCGTGTTCAGCCGATCCGGCGTCAGCACTTCGGTGCGGATATCTTCCAACGTCGCGGCCCGCTCCACGGGCGTTTCCGGCGACATTTCCCGCACGATCCGCGTCACCGGAGTTACCAGGGCGTACAGGTCCCCGTGCGCGTGGATGAACAGCCTGCCGCCCCAAATCCCCAGTTGCTCAAACGGGTGATACACCGTCAGCGCCGGACCCGGCACCACGTTCTCGTCGTCCACGTCGGCGGCCACCCCCACAATGCGCCGCGGCTCCGAGCTGATGTCGATGAACTTCAGCACCGGATCCGTCCACATCAGGTGATGGTTCACCGCGTCCTGCCCCGGAAACATCCGCTGTGCCACGCTCTGGCTCACGATCACCACCTTCTCGCTGTCCCGCCGGTCCGCCTCGTTGAAATCGCGCCCGGCGATCATCGGAATCCCCAGCGCCGCGAAGAATCCCGGCGAAATCGTCCGCATCCGCCCGTGCGGATCTTCTTCACCCGTTGCGCGCACCCGGCCTTCCGTGGTGAATTCGAGTCCAGGGCCGAAGCTGCCTGCATCCCGCCAGGGCACGAAAACGCCCATCGCCACGCGATCCACGCCTGGCAGCGCCGTAATCTTCCGGATCGCCTCCTTGTAGAAGTCCACGATTTGCCCGGGCGTCTTTCCGTATTGATTCGCGGGCACATTCAACGCCAGCACATGCCGCACATCGTAGCCCGTCTCGACAGCTTGCAGAGCCAACAGGGTCTTCAGCAGCATGCCTGCCCCGGCCAGCAGCACAAAACACGCCGCGATCTGGGTGATGGCGAATACCCGCAGCCGCCGGTTGGTGCTGCCGGTAACGCGCGTGCCGCCGCTCGACAAACCGAGTCCCCGCGCTCCGTCGGCCGAAGGCAGCCGCGGGACAAACGCCAGCAGCAGCGCCGCCACCACCGCCAGCGCCGCGCCCACCCACAGCATGCTGAAATCCACCGTCAGATCCAGCGCGCGGACCGAAAACCGCGAGGCATACCGCGCCAGGATGGCCACCATGGGCCGCGCGCTCAGCACTCCCACCGCCGCGCCCGCCAAGCCGAGCAGCAAAGTTTCCGCCAGTAATGTCCGCCGCAGCGCCCCCGCGCTTGCGCCCAGCGCCGCGCGCACCGCCAGTTCGCCTTCCCGCCGCACCGTCCGCGCCAGGATCAGGTTCGCTACGTTCGAGCACGCGATCACAAACACCAGCCCCGCCGCCGCCAGCAGCACCAGCAGCACCGTCTTCGCCCGCGACGTGATCTGCTCCCGCAACCGCACCGCGTCAATCTTGAAATCCGCTTTCACCGGGTAGGCTTCCGGGTGCTCCTTCATCATTGCGCCATGTACCACCCGCAGTTCGGCGCGCGCCGACTCCAGCGTTGCGCCCGGCGCCAGCCGCGCGAACAGGTCCGTCATCCGATGCACCCGTCCCGTCACCATGGTGGCCGAAAGATGATGCGGACTGGTCACCACGTTGGCGAACAGTTCTGTCTCCGCCGGATACGGCACCGACGGTTCCACCACGCCCACCACGGTCGCGGAACGCGTCCCCAGCCTGATGACCTTGCCGACCACGGTAGGATCTTTCTTTAGCCCGGTCCAGAAACGGTAAGTCAATACCGCCGCGCCGGACGCCGCCGGACCATCGTCCCGCGCATCCAGCAGGCGCCCCAGCACCGGATGCAGCCCCATCACATCGAAATAGGATCCGCCCACCACGCCCGCTCGCACTTCGCGCGGCGCTCCCAGCCCCACCATGGTGAATCCGATGGTGGAAAAGTCGCCGAAAGCGCTCAGCGATTTCACCCGCTCGCGCAGGTCCCGGATCTCCGGAACCGAGAAGGCGGCGTTTTCGGCCCCGATGCCGCGCGCGCTCTGGTGGATGTAGATCAGCCGGTTCTCGTCGCGGTTGGCCAACGGCCGCAGCAGCACGCCCCGCACCACGCTGAACATGGCCGAGTTGGCGCCAATGCCCAGCGCCAGCGTCAGGATCACTGTAATGGTCAGCCCTTTGGTGCGTGCCAGCGAGCGCACCGCGAATTTCAGTTCGCGCCAGAATGCGATGTAGCTTTCGGTCATATGTTCTTGCTCCTACCTTTATATCGAATGCGGCGCCGCGAAATCGACAACTCCAGCATACAAAAACGCCGCCAGGGGCCGCTTCTCGATTCTTGCCGTTCCGTGGGGCAGGCTCGCAGCCTGCGGCGGCCTCGTAGGCCGCCTCCCCACTGACTTTCAATACCCCTGAAATCAGGGGTTATCTTCCCCCCGGTTTTGGGTGTTCCTTTCCTCGCCTATCCCCGGTAGTCTGGGACCGGTGGGGTTTAACAAAGTCATTCGCGTCCTTGCCGTCGACCAGAATTCTCTAATGCGCGAGGGGCTGTCACTCCTTGTCCGCCTGCAGCCCGACATGCAACTGGTGGGCGCCGCGGCGATGGGTGAGGAAGCGCTTCAAATGTATATCGAGCAGCGGCCCGATGTGACGCTCATGGATCTGGACCTGCCGTCGCAAGCGGCCATCGGAGCCATCCGCAAGATCCGCGCGCGCGACGCCGGCGCCCGCATCATCGGACTGACCACTTACGAGCCGGATGCCGCGTGGGCGGAGGCGTTGGCCGCCGGAGCATCCCAGTGGATCGCCAAGGACGGTCTAAGCGACAGTCTTCCGCGGCTCATCCGAAACGAAGTCCCGCCGGTACCCCCTGAAAATGGGGGGTAGTCTCCACCCGATTCCAGTTGCATTTCAACCCCCAGGTTTCGGTATGGTCTAAAATTCCCGCCCACCTTATAGTGCAGAGAGTGAGTCACTCTCACAAAGGAGAAACGAATATGAATTTCAAGACGAACGCTTTTAGTGGGGCCGCTATGCTGGCCGCGGCGGCCATGGCCTTGATGCCGCACACGCTTCGGGCCCAGGATCTGACGCTCGACGATTTTTCGACCGGAGCGGGCAAACTCACGGCCACGTCCGGCAGCCACACTGCCACTCAGACTGGTGCGGGAATCGTCGTCGGCACCCGTTACATTTCTATTGTGTATGGTCCCGGCGGCAGCGAATTCGGGCAGGAATCGATATTGCAAGTCCGGCCCAGCACGACAAAGAAAGTTCCCTCCGCGTTGATCTGGTCGAACGGCTTCGACGCAAGCCCGTTGATTCAGTTGTATTGGGGTCCGGCCAACTACGGGGACACGCCGCTGAACCTCAATCTGAGCCCCCCTTACGACCGGTTCCGCGTCAGCTTCCAGGGGCTCTCGACGAACATCGTACTCTCGGCATCGGTGTGGTACGGAGCCAACACGAATATGTATGCAGCCGAGAGCTGCGGCCTGCTGGCGTCCAACGCCCCATTCACTGTGGACATTCCCTTTACGACTTTCACTACCACTGAAGGCCCGATACCCTGGAACGCCATCGGGGGACTCCTCCTGGAGTTCTCGGAAGGAAGCAGTCCCTTGAACTCGCCTAATCTGGCAATCACCGGGTTCTCCGCCATTCCGGCCTCGGACCCGGCGGGCACGGTCACATGCCCCCCTCCTACCACTTAGCCGCGTCTGGCCCAGGTGAACCAGCCGTTTGCAAAATGTGACACATTAGGAGACATCCATGCAAAGAATCGTAAAAGCATCGGGCGCGGTCTTGGGGCTATGCGCCGCCGCGGCCATGGCCGTGCCCGCGCAGACTTTCACCATGTTGCAGAGTTTCGATGGCACGGACGGCAGTTACCCCGGAGCGGTGGTCCAGGCCACTGACGGCAACCTGCACGGGACCACGGTTAACGGCGGGGCCAACCCCGGGTACTATGGTTCCGGCGCCGGCACGTTCTTCAAAATCACCCCGGCCGGCGCGTTGACCGCTCTATACAGCTTTTGCTCCGCGACGGGCTGCACGGACGGCGATGAGCCGGCGGGCGGATTGGTGCAGGGGGACAACGGGAATTTCTATGGAGCCACCGAGTACGGCGGGGCCAACTGCGCCACCTCAGGCGGTTGTGGCGTGGTTTTCGAAATCACCCCGACGGGCGTGTTCACATCGCTATACAGCTTTTGCGCCCTCGCCAACTGCGCAGACGGCGGGAACCCCAGGGCGGGGCTGGTCCTGGGCGCGAACGGGGATTTCTACGGGACAACGGGGAACGGCGGAGCCAACGGCGGCGGCACTTTCTTCAGCCTCACTCCAAGTGGCACGCTGACGACGCTTCACAGTTTCTGCTCCGCGGCCAACTGTACGGACGGCGCCAGCCCCGCGGGGCTGGTCCTGGCCACCAACGGGGATTTCTACGGAACGACGGTTACGGGCGGGACATCGCGGGCCAGCGCAGGCACGGTCTACAAAATGACTCCAGCGGGCACGCTCACCACACTTTATAGTTTTTGCAGTAGGAAGCGCTGCGTGGATGGCCAATCGCCCAACGGGGTGCTAATCCAGGCTACCGATGGGGATTTCTACGGGACAACCAAGTATGGCGGAGGAAATGGCCCAGCGGAAGGCGACGGCACGGTCTTCAAGATCGCTCCCAGCGGCAGGCTGACCACTCTATACAGCTTCTGCGCCCAGTCCAATTGCACCGATGGTTTCGACCCCTCGGGCCTGGTCCAGGCCACCGATGGGAACTTCTACGGAACAACGGTTTTCGGCGGGCTGTACTTCGAAAGCCTCAACGGCGGATCTGGCACGTTATTCAAACTGACCCCGGCGGGCGCGGTGACGACGCTATACAGCTTCTGCTCCCAAACCGGATGCCCGGAGGGCGACGCTCCCGAATCCCGGTATGATCCAGGCCACCAACGGGGCCTTCTATGGAACGACTTGGGGAGGCGCGGACATCAACTACCCCGACGCGTTTCGATTCGGCACGGTGTTCACGCTGTCGGTGGGCTTGGGCCCCTTCGTCGAAACGCAGCCCACTTCAGGTAAGCCGGGCAAGGCCGTCACGATTCTGGGGACGGACATGGCCGGCGCAACGCGTGTCAGCTTTAACGGCACGGATGCTGTCTTCGAAGTCGTTTCGAGTACCGAAATCACCGCCGCCGTTCCCGCCGGGGCGACGACCGGCACAGTCCAGGTGGCGGCCCCGATCGGCACGCTTTCGAGCAATGTGCCCTTCCGCGTGCCATAACAGGCCGCTGTGGAGCGGGCCTCGCAGGCCCGCTCCACGGCGAGTACGAGTGACCCACTCGCCGGGACCGTCAGCCTCCTCTTGACTGGAGTCGTTCTACGCGCTGCGGGTCTTCACGGTGTGCAGCGATGCGGCCGGCGTATTCACGGCCGGGAGCATCTCAAGCCGGGCCAGGTACAAACGGTAGAACAGAAACACCAGGCCCATGGCCGGCAGGATCAACAGCGGCGGCTTCCATCCCAGTTCGCGGCCGGAGGCGGACATCAGCCCAGCGATCGCGCCGCCCAGCAGATAGTACGGAAAGGCGAATAGGTAACACTGCTGCCAGACCACCCGCAACGGCTCGCGTTTTACCAGCGACACCACGCCCGAAACCAACAGGGAATTAGCGATGAAATAAAGGCACGTGGCCACAGCCAAAACAATGGAGACAGACTCCGCGTGGAACTGTGTGCGCACGAACTGGGAACACGCATAAGCCAGCGTCAGGCTCACTGCCACCGCGCACACGCTGAAGAGCGCCTGCACAGGCGCCGGCCGGGGTTTTGCCCGCCACAGACATTGCACCACCACGCCGGCGCAGGCGATGAGCATGGTTTCAGGAAGAGCCATTTCCGAGATACCGAGCAGTACAAGCACAAAGCCCATGGACATCGTACCCGTGAGGCCCGGCAGCCTCAGTTTGAGAGTCGCGGCCAGCAGCGACAGCAGGAGATAAGTACCAAGGCGGAACAGGTCGTGAGGCCACGGGGGATCCAGGAAGGCGTACGCCATCGCCGCTATTCCTGCCGCGCTCACCAGGGAGATATAGACTTTTGCGTTGTTCGGCATAAGTCACCTCGGTGTATGCGTAATGCACTCGGGAATAGTGCGCCCTATTGGTCGCCGTCGTCCGCGTCCAGTGGCTGGATCAGGGACACAGGCAGGGTGGTGGTGCCCCAAACGATATTCGTCGCATTTACCCAGGCGGCGCCGGTGCCAGCCCAGAGGACCGAGAAAGCATTCAGAGTCTGCCCCGTAAGCACAGAGGTGCCCCACACGATGTTGGTGCCCCACACGATATTAGTGCCCCATACGATGTTAGTGCCCCATACGATGTTGGTGCCCCATACGATGTTCTCCGCGAACATCAAGGTCACCTGGCCGTTCGAATTCATGATCGCCTGGGGCGAGATTGCCGGCACCCCGACAGTGTCGGTGCTGGCGAGCGCGGCGGTGACGTTCACCTGGCCGGCGCCAAGTGTGAAGATGTCCGATATGTTCTGGTAATTGAAATGGTGGACCATGTCCTGCGCGCTGGTATAGAGCGAGAAGCTCTTGCTGGCGGTCTTCATCAGCCGGGCTTTCACTTGATCCGGGGTCAGCGACGGAGTCTTCTGGATCAGAAGCGCGGCGGCGCCGCTCACCACCGGGGTGGCCATGCTGGTGCCGCTCAAGCAGAAGTAGGTTGTGGATGTGCCCGCCGGGCTTCCCGATTCGTAATAGGAGTTAGCGGTAAGCGTAGACGGATATGTCGCCGCGAGCGTATTGTTCGGAGCCATCAACGAAACTACATTGTCGCCGGGAGCCACCAGGTCGGGCTTGGCGATATGATCGATAGAGGTCGGGCCATCGGAGCTATAGCTGGCAATCGTGTCGCCCGATACGTTGGTCGAGCCGTGCGTGTTGGTTGCGCCAACGGTGATCACATAGGGATCGCTTCCCGGCGAAGTGATGGTCCCGTATAGGGGCAGGCTGCCTAGCGTGTTCCGCCCGTTATTGCCGGCCGCCACCACTACCACGATGCCGCTGCTCCAAGCGGCTTCCACCGCCTGGCAGAGAGGATCGAGCTTGTAGCTCTCGTAGACCGTCTGGCCGACCGATAGGTTCAAGACCCGGATGTTGTATGTGCTTTGCAAGGTGATGGCCTCATCGATCGCCGCTACCACGTTGCTATCCGTTCCCGATCCGTTCTGATCCAATACTTGCAAGTTGATCAGATTAACATTGGGCGCAACGCCATTGAAGGTGCGCGTGAAACCCGAACCAGTGGAATCCGCGCCGTTCGAACCGATGATACCCGCGACATGCGTGCCGTGGCCGTAGAGGTCGGTGCCCGTCAGCCCGGTAACGAAGCTCTGGCTGTAAACGATGCGGGAACCGCTGCCGGAGGCGGACTTGAGGTCGTCGTGCGCGTATATGCCGCTATCGACTACGGCCACGCCGACGCCGGTGCCGTTCCACCCGGATTGCCAGGCGGCGTTCGCGCCGACGGTCTGCGTGGTGACATCGAGAGTGCCGGACACCGCCCGATTGGGCGACATATAAGTGACCAGAGGATTCGCTTCCAGCGCCCGGATCCCGGCCGGCGGCAGCAGCAGGTGGACTGCCTTGATGTGCCGGAAGGTCCGTACGATCTGGTTGGCGGCAAACGGCTTCAGATCGGCAGCGGTAGGTATATGGTTGAATTGCACGATGACTTCGATGTCTCCGTTGCCGGCGAGCATCTGTTGCAGGTCGCTCGATACCTTGGAGCCGGCCATTGCCAGGCCGCACGCCACAAAGAGCGCGAGCGCCGCAAGGCGCACGCTCTGGCGAAGAATCGAGGCGGCCGTCGGCCGGCTTATATCGCCCCAAACCGCATGATCTGGGGAAGGCTGCTGCTGCCGGCCCGTGACATCGCAATTAACCGAATGTAACATTTCTTGTTCTCTCCCGATGGCGTTATTTGAATCTTGTCCGTGCTTCATTTGCTTATCCACGGCTTTTCTAAAGCATCGGGGATGCCACAAGATGGGCTGCGTTTAAATCATTGCGGCATAAGGGTGTTTGGGACGGTGCGCGGGATGCGCGGGACCGATAGGTGACACGGCTGTCACTTGACGAGTGACAAGGGCGGCGCAATGCGCC
>Ga0187871_10000109_pt1 | contig 72756 bp, 70 predicted proteins | sample June2016WEW_16_1_FD_132988 | JGI IMG/M metagenome (GOLD analysis project Ga0187871, IMG submission 132988) | Peatland microbial communities from SPRUCE experiment site at the Marcell Experimental Forest, Minnesota, USA - June2016WEW_16_10 | ecosystem: Environmental > Terrestrial > Soil >...
ACCTCTCTGGCGCCAGAAACCATGGCCGGAGGTGGGCAAGGCTCCAAGGCAGGCGGCCTGCGAGGCCGCCGCAGGCTGCGAGCCTGCCCCACAAGGTTCCTGGAGAGTGCCGACACGGCACGCCGGGGGCGTGCGCCACGCGGCCTGCCAATAGCGCCGGCCCGAACGCCATCACCATGGCCGCCAGCTTGATCAGCTATCCCATTCCCACTCCGCATAGCGCTCCCCAGGGAATCGCGGCGGGACCGGAAGGCGCGCTCTGGTTTACCGACTCCTTAAGCCACACCATCGGCCGCATCGGCACCGGCGGAACCATCGCCAATTACCCGGCGCCTCCGATTAACTTCGAAAACACCGGAACCACCGGCATCGCCCTGGGGCCGGACAGCGCCCTGTGGTTTACGGAATTTGGCGCGGGCATGGCCGGGGAGGCGGTTTTTCTCAGCGCTAACCTGATCGCGGGCCGCACCGGCGGACACCTCGGCCCCGGCGCGGACGGCACCAGTCTCAGTTTCAGCGGCACCATGTTCGGGCCCGACGAGGACGTGAAAACCTACCAGAACGGCATCGGCTCAGCCGTGCCGACATTCGGCACGACCGATTTCACCGGGTCTTTTGGCTCTACGGTAACGATTGCGGAACTACCGCCGACGCCATTCGGATATCGCATATTTCCAGGTGCCGGCGCCACCAGCGGAAAGATCGGCGCCGCAAGTTTCTCGATCACCTCCGCATTGGATTCCAGCCCGGACTTCGGCCCGCCAGGCGCAACGTTCACCGTCTCCGGATATTGGGTACGCGGCCTTCGATACCGTGCAGATCTATTTTGGGAGTGCGCATATTTTCCTCGGCACCGTGGCTGCCGACGTAATGGGCAACTTCATCAGCCCCGCCTACACCGTCCCGGCAAACGCCACAGTCGGCGTAAACCGCGTTGACGGCAGCGGGACCATGGTTCCCGAGGCGAGCGATAAGGCGCCCTTCCGCGTGCAGTAGCCCATTTGACCACCCGCCTCCCCCTCCGCTATCCTTACCGTTTCCCCAATGGACGCGGTCCCCACCACCAGCGAAGCCAAACCGCAGCTCAAACGCGCCCTCGGCCCGTGGGACCTCACCTTCCTCTCCGTCGTCGCCATCGCCAACCTCAATCTCGTCCCGGTGATCGCCGCCAATGGACCCATCACCGTCTGGCTCTGGCTCGCCGCGCTCGTCTTCTTCCTCGTGCCGCAAGGCATCACGGTGATCGAACTGGCGCACCGCTACCCCGCCGAGGGCGGACTTTACGTCTGGACCAAAGAAGCCTTCGGCGATTTCCACGGCTTCATGTGCGGCTGGGCTTACTGGACCACCAACATGTTCTACCTGCCCACGCTGCTGTTCTACCTGGGCGGCATCCTGGCCTATGCCGGCCCGAAGAGCGTCGCCGGTCTGGCCGAGAATCGCGTTTTCTTCTTCCTGCTCACCGTGGGCCTGCTCTGGCTCACGGCGCTGCTCAACATTCGCGGCATCGGCGTCGGCAAATGGGTGAATAACTCCGGCGGCTTGGGCACGCTGGTGGGTGCGGTGGTGCTGGTAGGGCTGGCTGTCGCCGTGGTCTGGCGGCACGGCGTCGCGCTGCCCGCCTCCAGCTTCGCGATTCGCGGCCTCGACTGGAGCATCATGTCCTCGTTCGGCGTGATCTGCTTCGGACTCGTCGGACTGGAACTCGGCCCCGTGATGGGCGACGAGATTCGCGATCCGCAACGCAGCGTGCCGCAAGGCGTGCTGTGGGGCGGAATTCTGGCCGGCCTGGTTTACGTCACCGCCACACTGGCCTTGCTGTTGGCCGTGCCGCAGCAGGAAGTCAAGATCGTGCAGGGCGTGCTGCAGGCCGTGGACAAGATGACGGCCATGGGCGTCGGCGCACGCTGGATGCTGACCGCGCTGGCGGCCGTGCTGGCCGTCGCCATCGCCGGCTCCAGCTCCGCGTGGCTGGGCGGATCGGCGCGCATCCTTTTCGTTTCCGGCATTGACCGGTATATGCCCAGGGCGATGGGCAAGGTACATCCGAGATTTGCGACGCCACACATCGCCATACTCACCATGACGATCCTTTCCTCGCTGTTAGTAAGTATGAGCTTCATCGGCGCCACCGTGAAGGAAGCTTATGTGACGCTGCTGGATCTATCCGTCCTGCTGCAGATGATCTCGTATCTTTATCTGTATGCAACCCTGGCGAAGGTGGCTTTCTCGAAGACCGCCGGCGACGGATTCTACGGCAAGGCGCGCCTGCGATTCGCGGCTATCGGCGGGTTGGCGGCGACCATGGTGGGCGGAGCGGTGGCTTTCGTGCCTCCCCGCCAGGTGGATTCGGTGTGGCGTTTCGAGTTGAAGATGGTCGGGAATTGCACCGTGTTCCTGGGCCTCGCGGCCGTGCTGTTCTGGTATTACTCGCGGCGCCGCGCGGCGTAATCCCCCATAATCGATGTATGGCTATCGCTTCGATTAATCCAGCCACCGGCGAGACGCTGCAGGTCTTCGCGCCGCTCTCGGCCGAGTCCCTCGATCGAAAACTGGCACACGCATTCGCCGCGTTTCAGACCTACCGGCGGACTTCCTTCGCCGCGCGTGCCGAGTGGCTGTCGAACGCCGCCCGCATTCTCGAGGAGGGGAAGCGGGAATATGGCCGCATCATGACCGTTGAAATGGGCAAGACGCTCAAATCCGCTGTCGCCGAAGCCGAGAAGTGCGCATTGGCTTGCCGCTATTACGCGGAGAATGGCGAGCGCCATTTGGCCGACGAACCCATCGCCACCAACGCCTCGCGCAGCTTCGTGCGTTACCAGCCGATCGGCCCCGTGCTGGCCGTGATGCCCTGGAATTTCCCCTTTTGGCAGGTGTTCCGTTTCGCGGCGCCCGCGCTGATGGCGGGCAACGTCGGACTGTTGAAGCATTCTTCGAACGTGCCGCAATGCGCCTTGGCGATCGAAGATATTTTTCGCCGCGCGGGCTTTCCGGATGGAGCTTTTCAGACGCTGCTGATCGGCGCTGCCCAGACCGCGTCCGTGCTGGCCGACGATCGGGTGGCCGCCGCCACGCTCACCGGCAGCGAACCGGCTGGCCGCTCGGTGGCAGCGCAATGCGGCGATCGCATCAAGAAGACCGTGCTCGAACTGGGTGGCAGCGATCCCTTCATCGTGATGCCCAGCGCCGATTTGGACGAGGCCATTTCGACAGCGGTGAAGGCGCGCACCATCAACAACGGACAATCCTGCATCGCGGCCAAGCGCTTCATCGTCGCCGACGCCGTCTACGATGAGTTCGAGCGGCGCTTCGTCGAGACCATGCAGGCGTTGCAGGTTGGCGATCCCATGGCGCCCACGACGGATGTGGGACCGCTCGCGACCAGCGCCATTCGCGACGAATTGCACGCGCAGGTGGAGCGCGCCGTGGCTTCCGGGGCGCGCCTGCTGCTAGGCGGGAGGACGATCGATGGCTCCGGCTACTTCTATGCACCCACGGTGCTGGCCGGCGTCCCGCGCCCATCGGACGTCTTCCACGAAGAGTTGTTCGGGCCGGTGGCAATGTTGTTCCGCGTACACGACGCCGGCGAAGCCATCGAATGGGCGAACGATTCCCCGTTCGGCCTCGGCTCGAGCGTCTGGACACGCGTCGCCGCCGAGCAGGCGCGCTTCATCGACGAAATCCAAGCCGGCGCCGTTTTCGTGAACGGCATGGTGGCCTCCGATCCGCGCCTCCCGTTCGGTGGAGTGAAGCGCTCCGGCTACGGCCGCGAGTTGGGTGTCTTCGGCATTCGCGAATTCGTCAACGTCAAGACCGTCTGGTGCAAATGACTCTTGTGGGGCAGCCTCTTCTCCGGGACCCGCCGCGCCTTTTGCGGTAATGCGCGTTCCGATGGAGCGGCGCGGGCCGCGCCACCCGCGCCCCGCTGCCCTTCGTTACTCGTCAAGATGGGGGCGGCAGCACCATGCAACCCGATGCATTCAGCGTGGTACTCCAGCAGTGCCGGAACGGCGACAAACCGGCGCTGGAAGCCCTGACGTCTGCTGCATACGCCACGCGGAAGCCCGGCCAAACGCTGCCGCCCACCACTCCGGTTCATCTAGCGTATATGCGGCTGGCGCGGCGCAATCCGTCCGATTTCGCAAGCCTGCCGTTGTAACTGCGGGAGTGCGGGGTTGTCGCCGGAGCCACTCGATCTCTCCCACCGACTGTTGTGACGAAACCAGCAGGCTCAGTATCGCGCGGCGGTTCGGCTCCGCAATGATTTCAAACACGGATTCCACGCTCTTAGTATACTCATCAGAGCATATGCTTATAAAGGTATATAATAAAAAAACGGAGCCCAGGCGGCGGTTTCGGCCGGCGTGCGGGGATCGACCGTCGGATGCGTTTTTGGCGGGTGCGATTCAGAGGGTTGCACGCTCCGGCCGCTTCAGGCTAGCGGCATCCTTCCTCCGTTCAGCGCGGCAGCTTCATCAGCCATACGGACCAACTGGTCTCATAGCGCGAGAAAACCAATCCAGTACCGCGAACCGCCCTTCGTCCGGGCCGACAGCGGCGGCGTGCGCGCCGATCTTTTCCAAGAGGGAGAAATGCCCCAGCCCGCGGCCTTCCATATTCGCTCTATTGTAGTCTTCCAGCGGGTCTCGGGCGTTTGCGATGCGAATGTTACCGGATCACGCGCCACACGGACGTTGATCCAAGCGAGCGGCAGTTCGGGTGTGCGAAATCGAATTGTCTATTCGAAGCGGCCGGCGGCGGGTTCCACCCGAACGAACGGTGCCTTTCAGCTAGCGCTTATGGGCTGCCGGCCCGCCCGCGGCGGCCGATGGGCGCCATGCTGCCGCCGCGGCCCTGGGCACCCTGGGCAGTCGCCTTGGCGGGGCTCGGCGCCGTTCGACTAACCTGACACGCTTCGCCGCCTGCTGGCCTGGCGCTAGCAGTCCACCTGCGCCAGTATAAGCCCAACTTCCTGGTGTTGCACTACCGCCCGGGCGAAGAGTTGGGCGATCGAGCCGATACCGGCGGCTGCCAGCGCAGCGGCGACCCGCCGCGGATCCACGGCGAACGAGTGAATCCCGGAATGGCCTAGCGACGGCGGCCTTACCAGCGTGCCAACTGGGTGAGCTGAATGAGGTTGCCGCACGTGTCGTTCAGCTTTGCAATCGTCGAGCCGGTCACGTCGGTGGGCGGCATCGTGAACTCGGCGCCGTGGGCCTTGATCCGCTCGTAATCGCCCTTCACGTCGTCGGTGAAGAACATGATGGCGGGCTGGCCCTGTTGAAAGATCGCCTCCTGATACGCTTTGGCCGCGGGGTTGTCGTTCAGCGCCAGTTGCAGCTCTGTGCCGTCCGGCTCCTCGGCCGAGGCCACGGTCAGCCAGCGAAATGGGCCCTGACTGAAATCGACCTTCTTGGCAAGGCCAAGTACCTCCGTATAGAAGCGCAGGGCCTTGTCCTGGTCGTCCACGTATATGCCGGTCACTTTGATTTTCATTTCGTTTTCTCCTTTGTTACGTTCGCGGTTTGGGCCGCGTCGTCTTCTTCCTTGTCTTCCCTTTCGTTGGTGCGGATCGATCCATGCGGTCGAGGTGGCGTTCGAGAGCGTCTACATGAGCGGACCAGAACCGGCGAAACGGAGCCAGCCAGGCATCCACCTCCTGAAATGGTTCGGGTTTCAGCCGGTAGAGGCGGCGCTGTGCGTCCACCGTGGATTCCACGAAACCGGCCTCGCGCAGCACTCGCAGGTGCTTTGAAACGGACGGCTGCGGCATACGAAGTTGGCGCTCGATCTCTCCCACCGACTGTTGCGACGAGACCAGCAGGCTCAATATCGCGCGGCGGTTCGGCTCCGCAATGATTTCGAACACAGATTCCACTCCCTAAATATACTCTACAGAGCATATGCTTGTCAAGGTATGTTTTGGGTGGGCGTGCGGGGATCGACCGTCCGATGCGTTTTTGGTGGGTGCGATTCAGAGCGGTGCCGGTGGGGGGAAAGGGCGGGTCCGGACACTCGCCGCGGGCGTAGACGCGCAATGCCGCCAGGTTTTCAATGAGACTCGATTCTGCATAAATTGGAGGGCGGGCAATTATGCGCGCGGCTTCCAGCCGGCTCTAGCCGCCTCAAAAGGCGGCTGCGGCCAGGATTGGCCGCCCTCCAATCTAGGCGCCGCGCCTTAAGGTTTTGCTAGCTATTCGTGGGCCGCGGCCCATCCCGACGGCCGTGCCGCGCGCTAAGCGCTAAAACGCCCTATCGACGGGTCGCCTGCACGCATTCCGCGCGCAGGAGGAATGCGGCTGCCATTATACCTTGCCGGTATCCTTTAGCTTGTACTTCGTTCTAAGCCCCGCTAGCGCCGATCCAACCGCGTCCGCAGGTGGCTTGTACGCCTGTAGCAAAGCTTGGAGTTCCCCGATGCCGCCGGGGTAGGCGTCGCCCGCATAGGTTTTGCTGTGACGGAACTCCACGAATTCCGGCACGGACTTTTCCAACAAAGCACGCATGTCCTGAAGCAGCCTCTGGCGTGTGGCCAGTTGGGTGATCAACGTATCCCGGACACTCTGGGGGTACTCCTCTTTCAAGGAGAGGTCGTAGACGGCCTGGCGTACGCGGCCCAATTGCGCGCCGATCTCCACCGCCGATTTCGCAAGCTCCGTGGCCACCGTAGCGTTTTGATCTAATTGCGCGCCGCGGCCAGCTCCATTGGCCGCGATGTCTCCGCTCCAGGCGCGTGCGTTACTCACGAAATCTTTCTCAATGGAATTGGCAGTGGCAAAGTTGGCTAGGTTCTTTTCGAGGACTTGCGAGAGCTGAACCGATTCAATCCGCTCCTGCTTGCCGCATCCCGAAGCGAACGCCGCGGCCGCAAGGAACCACCAATATCGACCTTTCACGATAAACACCTCTTTTCGTCTCGGTCTCAGTATAGGCGGTTTCTCCGACGGTGTCCATCGGGACTCAGGCGAGCCTGGGCGCGGCACAAAGCGAGCGCGCGCCGCGGGAGTAACTCCCTAGTTGCCCCTCTCAGATCCCGCCTGATTCGATTGCAACTCCGCGAGTACCGCGGTAGGCTGCGACTCACGGTCCAGATGACTGGCGAAGTTGCGGCGCCGGTCGCAACAGGTCATGGCCACATAGGCGACGGCCATGCCGCCGGCGACCATCGGGTGCAACACGGCCACGGGTAACACGTACTTCTTCTTTAGAAACGCCTCGAACACGCCGCGGACTGCCGCGCTGCGGGGCAGCGTGCCCGGCACCTGGGCAATCACGAAGCACGAGAACTGGAGATCGGAGTGACGCTTGCTATAACTCACCAGCGACTTGGCGATCTGCTTCGGCGTGGTAATGCCCTGATCGGCAACCAGGCTGCGATGCGTGGCGTGCGGGTAGTAAGTATTAATCGCGCCCCGCGCGAAGTCCGCGCAGTTGTAAAGAAACAGATTGAAATGAGTCTTGTTTTTTCCCGAGTTCAGCTTTTCGATGAGGCGCCGGTCCTGCGCTTCAGTAGTCTCAATCTCGAAGCTGTAAATGGTCCGATCATAGGCGGCGCCCACCAGTTGGATCCAATCCCCGTCCGGTGTCTTACCCTGCGCGGCATCCGGCGCAACCTGCCCCAGATGGCTACGGCGATAGTTATCCCGCAGGCTGGCCACCATCTCCGCGTTGACATACAGCGGGACTTGGCCGGGCTGCTCCACGGCGTAGAGATACGGGATTAGCGGAATAGCAATCCAATCATAACCGCCCACGCGACGATACCGGCTGATCACTACCCCCGTTTCTCCGGGTTCGCAAGGCCGCAGGACGGTAGGAGACGCGGCGCAGACATGGGACAAGTACACGGCCGCGTGGCCGGTGGGAGTCACATGTCCAAACGCGCCGTACGGCTCCTCCAGGAAAAGGGCGGCGGCCGCGTGGGCGGGCGCGACGCTCGAGAGCAACAGTGCCAGCGCTAGGATTATCGTCGCGAGATTTGAGTTCCGGTGCGGCATCCGAAGTGGCGGCAAATGTCTCCCCTTTCCCTCCTGTTTGGGCGACGCATGCAGCGGAAGAATCGTTACAGCCAGATGCGCGAGCTGTGTGCATCCGCGTCCATCCGTGGTTCCATGCTGTCTTACGCCAGCGCCAGGTTGGCGCGCGCGGGCAGGCTGAAATCGTCGAATTCTCCGCGCGCGAGGCGGGGGAAGGCGGCGGCGGCGATCATGGCGGCGTTATCGGTGGAAAGCCCCGGTGACGGAAATAGGGCTGGATAAGGAAGGCGGGCTTCGCGGGCGGCCGCGCGCAAGCCCGAGTTGCAAGCTACCCCTCCGGAAACGATCAGGGTACGGGCGCCGATGCTTTCGGCGGAAGCGGAGGCGCGGCGCAGCAACTCCTCGATTACGGTGCGCTGGAAGGACGCCACCAAATCACGCGTGGTTTGCGGAGTGACTGCGAGCCACCGCTCGACCGATGGGTGGGGAGTTGCACGCAGCAGATCGCGGCGCGTTCCGATCTCCGCGGTGAGATCGTGGCTTTCCACCCAGCGCAATACCGCCGTCTTCAGGCCGCTGAAGCTGAAATCGAGCGCGTTGCCTTTCATACGAGCCAGCGTGAAACGTACCGCGCGCGGATTGCCGTAAGGCGCCAGCCGGTCGATCACGGGCCCGCCCGGGTAGCCGAAGCCGAGCAGCTTGGCGACCTTGTCGAAAGCTTCGCCGGCCGCATCGTCGCGCGTCTTTCCGAGCAGGCGGTAGTGGAATCCCGCGCGCACTTCGAACAGGTGGGTATGCCCGCCGCTCACCACCAGCGCCAGCGCCGGATACTCCACGGAGCGCCCGTCGCGCGCCGATTCCAGCACCACCGAATGAATATGTCCTTCGATGTGGTTGACGCCGATCAGCGGAATTCCGCGGGCGAACGATAGGGCTTTGGCGTAGGTGATGCCCACCAGCAGCGAGCCGACCAGTCCAGGCCCCGCGGTGACGGCGATGGCGGAAAGATCGGCGAGCGTGGTGTGGGCGCGACCGAGCGCTTCGCGCGTCACGGGCACGATGGCGCGCAGGTGCTCGCGCGAGGCCAGCTCGGGCACCACGCCGCCGTAGCGGCCGTGGGTATCCAACTGCGAGGCGACCACCGACGACAGAATCGCGGCGCCGTCCTCCACCACCGCGGCGGCGGTTTCATCACAGGAGCTTTCGATTCCCAGGATTCGCATGGCTGTTCTCAATTTAGCGCTTTGAGGAGCGGGGCTGAAGCCCCGCGCGGGATAAATCCCGCCTTCCAGGACTTTCGAGCTGCGCGCGCGCGCGCTGGGTCAACAGCAACAGGCAGCGGGTAGTTTCGGCGCAACGCATGGCAGCGTGCGTTACCTCGACGAGGCCGTCACAGGCCGGGTGCTCCGGGCCGAGCAGATCGAGCGAGGCTTCCGCGTAATTCAGGATGAATGTAAGTTCGTCGTTAAAGTCTTTGCCGGCAGCCATGGTCAGGCTGCTCAACCGGTCGAATTCGCCGGCGAACGACTGGAGGCGCCGGGCTGCGGAGGCAGTTTGTTCCTTCACATCTGAGCGTAGCCCGGCGGTGGACGGGAAACGCCGCACTTAGACGGCAGGAGGTTGATGGGTAACGGTATATATAATCGCTCGATGTGTCACTGGCCATGGCCCACGGCAATTGGCGGCCTGTGACACCCGCCGGTCGCGGTGCCACCCGGAAACCCCGCCCGGCACTCTCCTCCATGCGCTTCGGATCCCACCTCACGATGGTCACTCTGCCCTCCGGAAAACTGCGAAGACCGGCTCCAGGTCCGCCTAGGCTGTGTCCGGCTTTCGCCTTCGTGCCCGTTTTAGGCTTCTCCATACCTGATTCCTCTCTCCCGGCCCGCGAGGCATTACCCCCCCGCGTTCGGATATGACGCTCCTCATTCGAGCGTCAGAGGGACTTCAACCCTCCTGAGCAATACGCCGCTCAGCGTACACTATGCCGTTGTGCAGCTCCCCGCTGCCGTGCGTGTGGGCCTTATAGCTCATGGCCTTCTCCCGGCGATCCGCCGCCTTGCAGCCACGGATGGCAACCGGGTCTCTCGGTTCTGGTGTGCCCAGAGGGCCCCCAGTTTCCATGCATGCCTGGGGTCTACGACTCCGCAGGGCTTGCGACGCACAAGAGATGTAACGCACGCCACAATATTGCCTTCCGGTTAGCCTGACACCGTCGGCGCCTCTGATTTTGGCTATTTCGGAGCTCATAGACTTCAGGGATACCCAGCCTACATGCCCCTGTCCAACGATTCAATTCACGTGCGCCGTTACCGCCGCCCTCGCACGGAGGGTAGGGCCAGGATGGTTCGCTATTCCTTCTCCTGAATGACTCTTTCATTCACTACTTCACGGACGCCCGCTATCCAGAGAACCATCCCGCAAGTCACCGATCTAGCTGGGCGAGCTACGCTCGCCTGCGCTGACACGAGTGTCAGCGCGGCAGGCAATGAGTGCCTGCGCCACGTCCCGGCGTCAGTTCTCCGATCTTGGTAACGACCCGCAGGGTCGTTCGCTACTCATACCGCAGCGCGACCACCGGGTCCAAATTGGCCGCGCGGCCGGCCGGCCAGATGCCGAAAAACAGGCCCACGCCGACCGACACCATAATCCCCGCGATGGCCGCCCACAGCGGCACCGCCGTGGGCAGACTCTTGAAGATCAGACCGGTGAGCAGCGAGACGCACCAGCCCAGAAACAGGCCGATCACGCCGCCGATCCCGGTCAGCACTACCGCCTCCGTCAGGAACTGCACGATGATGTCCGCCTTGCGCGCGCCCACCGCCTTGCGAATCCCGATCTCGCGGGTGCGCTCGGTCACCGACACCAGCATGATATTCATCACTCCGATACCGCCCACCAGCAGCCCGATGGAACTGAGGATCACCATCACCAAAGCCACGGTGCCGGTGACGCGATGGAAGTCCTCGATCATCTGCTGCGCGGTGGAGAGCCAGAAGTTGTCCGGCTTGTCGTTGGGCACTTTGCGCTGGATGCGCAGGACGGCGCGCACCTCGTCCTCGGCCTTCGATAGCATGCCGGCGTAGGCGATCACGATGAGCATGTTCTCCTTGGCATTGGGATAGAGCTTGCGCATGGTGAAGTACGGAAACAGGATACGGTCGTCGTCCTGTCCGGGAAAAGATGCCGCGGGCCGCTCCATGACGCCGATCACTTCCACCGAGTGGCCATCCACCTCGATCCACTTACCCACCGCGTTCATGCCCTGAAACCACGACTTGCCGATATCTTCGCCGACCACGACTACGGGCATGTGGTGGCGGCTTTCCATATCGGTGAAGAAGCGGCCCTGCAGCATGACCGTGCCGCCGGCGGCGTAGCCTTCTTCGGTCCCGCCGATTTGGATCTTGTAATTATCGTTCCCCTTGTAGCGGGCTTTATGGATCTGGTCAAAATTGGGAAACAGGTAGGGGCTGACATGTTCCACCGAGGGGCAGCGCTCCTCGATTTCCACGGCATCCTCGCGCGTCAAGACCTTGCGCTTCATCTCCTCCAGATTGCGGGGGACAAAGCCGCTGCCCCGCGTGACCACTATGGTATTCGGTCCGAAGCTTTTCAGGATGTTGGTGATGGCGCCATCGAGCCCGGCGATGATGGATCCCACGCCGATCACCGCGCCGGTGCCGATGATGACGCCCAGCACGGTCAGGAACGAGCGCATCTTGTGCTCGCGCACGGTGGCCAGCGCCAGCCCGACTCCGGAAGCCAACGAACCGATCGTCATCGTTCCATCCTCAAAGCTTCGATGGGGTCCAAGCCGGCCGCGCGGCGGGCCGGGTAGATCCCGAAGAACAATCCCACGGCAGTGGAAAGCGTCACCCCCACCACTACCGCGCTAATGGGAATGTGCATAGGTACGGGCGTGACCGATTTTACGAGCAGGGAGACGATCCACGCAATCAGAATCCCAATCACTCCGCCGGAACCGGACAGCATCGCCGATTCGACGAGAAATTGGTTGAGTATGTCGCTACGCCGCGCGCCCACCGACTTGCGAATGCCGATTTCGCGGGTGCGCTCGGTGACCACCGCCAGCATGATATTCATGATGACCACGCCGCCCACTACCATGAACACGGAGACTACGCCGACCGCCGTGGCGGCAATCGCGCCGGTCAATTGATTCCAGACGTTCACCAGCGAATCCGAACTGACCATGCCGAAGTTGTCTTCGTCCTTCGGATGCAGGTGCCGGTAGGCCCGCACCAGCACGCGGACTTCATCTTGGGCCTGCTGCAGAACGTTCTGATCCGCCGCCATGAAATCGTACTCGATGCCGGTGCGCGAGCCATAAATCTTGAAATACGTTTCGACCGGGATCATCATGAAACTATCTTGCGAGTTCCCGAAGACGGTTCCTTTGGCTTTGGCCACGCCGATGACCTGGAACGGGCGTCCTTCCACCACGATGGACTTGCCGACGGGGTCGGCGCCGGCGAAGAATTGGTCTTTCAGGTCGTTGCCGATGAAGGCCACCATGGCGCGCCGCTGATCTTCCACATCGCTGATGAAGCGGCCCTCGACGGGCACGATGTTGGAGATCACGCCATGGTTGGAGGTGACGCCGGACAGTTGGACCGTGTCGCGGTGTTCCTTGCCGAAATGCACAGAGACGCTGCGGTCCACGGACATGCCGAATTCCCGCACCAGCGTGCTGTTTTTGCGCAAGAAGTCGAATTCATCCTTGGAAAGCTCGGGATCGCGCCGCAGCAGTTCCAGATACTTCTTGGGGTCCCACATGCCCATCAGGGGGATGCGTTGCACCTGGAAGCCGTCGGCGCCCATGTCCGACACATTCTGCGCGACGTACACGTTCATGCCATCGATGACGGACATAACCGTGATGAGGGTGGTGGTGGCCAGGATGATGCCCAACAGGGTGAGGAAGCTGCGCAGCTTGCTGCCGTGCAGGGACAGCGCCGCGCCGGCGACCGCCTCGCCAAAGGATGCGTTAGTTCTCATTCAATATCCGGACGAAACTTGGGGATGCTTTGTTCCGCGCTGCTTGGTTTCAGGAGCCCGTATCCATTCCATTATGGCGTGATCCAGCCACAGCCGGGGGCGCCCCTTGGCGAGGAAGCCCAGATGGCCGCCGTGTTCGGTCGCGTGCAATTGCAGGCAGGGATTCTGGCGGAAGGCCGGGTGATCGTAGATCCGGAATGGGATAAAGGTGTCGTCTTTCGCGGCGATGAACAAAGTGGGCACGCGGATGCGCTCCAGAAACTGGTTAGCCGACTGGGTCCGGTAGTAGTGTTGGGCGCCGGTGAATCCGTTCTGCGGCGCGGTGATGCGATCGTCCATTTCGACGACCGAGCGAATGCCGCGCAAATCGGCGGGCGTGGAGTGCCACACGGCGCGGGCGCGGGCGCGCATCAGCATCAGGAAGCGGAGTTCGTAGGGGCGGTTATCGGGCTGGCCGATGCGTAGGGCGCAGGCTTCCAGGTCGATGGCGGCCGAAGCGGCGACCACACCGGTCAGCAGCGGCCTGGCGTCTTCGCCCAGTTCGCCCGCCAGCTTGGCCACCAGGTTGCCGCCGAGAGAAAAACCCACCAGCCACAGGGGCGCGCCTTCGCCGGCGAGTGCGCGCAGTACGGCGAGCAGATCGCCGGTGAGACCGCCGTGATAGACGGTCGTGGCCAGATGCTCGGTGCCGCCGCAGGTGCGCAGGTTCAGCCGGTGGACCGCGTACCCGGCGTCGACCGCGCAGGCCGCCATGCTGCGCATGTAGCCGGCGTGGGCCGACCCTTCCAGGCCGTGCACCAGCAGGAGGTGGCCGCGGGGCGCGCCGGCAGGCCTTTGCACCTCGACGAGCACCTGCACATCCGGCGCCGTGCGGTACAGCTTCTTTTCGACGGGGAACCGCCGCGTGCCGGAGGGCCGGGGCCAGAAGTGCCCGGCGACGGTCTCGACGTGCGGGTTCGCGAAGAGGGGTACGAAGGGCTGCAAGGGTAATTATAGCTTTCAGGTATCAGCTATCAGCTTTCAACTCAGGAGATTGGCACTTGTGTGGGGCAGGCTCGCAGCCTGCGCGGGCCTCGCAGGCCCGCTCTTCGGCGAGCAAAGCTCGCCTAACACAGGCTGAAGCCCGTGCTACCGGTTACCTGGAAATCACGCGCGTTTTATGGACCAGCTCGTCCGCGCTTCCAAAGTAGACCTGCCCGTCGAAATGGAAGGCCGCGAGTTTGGGATCCGTGCGCGGAAGACCCGGTTGCTCCGGTCCCAAATGGACCTCAGTCAAGCGTGCTCCCACCGGAATCTGCCGGGGATCGCCGGTCAGGTCCAGGGCCGGAAAGGACTCCGCGGTTTCCCGCACCTCTCCCGCCGGCGTGTTCCACTTTTCGTTGAAAAAGGTCCAGATGGCGTCGGCGCACCGGCTCGGGCATGCCGGCAGCGTCTCACGCGCGTTCACCGGGATCACGATGCCGCACGTCGTGCAGCGATACAGACCGGCTTGCGATACCTGCTCTTTTACCTTATACAAGGCTCCCCTGGCCCCCTCCCCAGTTGACGCAAAGGAAATCTTAGCCTACCAGAATAAATTCGCCGTGTCTCCGCCGGGGTCACATATTCTTGACATTATGTTTCGGCCTTCTCCGGCTGCTCCGGTTTCTCCGGCTTCTCCGGTTTCTCGGTGTCCTCTGTATTGGCGCCGGCCTTACGCACCGTGACGGTGCCCCGCTCGGTGACTACATGGATGGCGGCGCCTTGCCCCACGGCGCCCTTCAATGAAGAAGAGCGTCCATCGGTTTCCTTCTGAATCGGCGACCCGAACTCGTTAACGGCCTCGCCATGGTCCGTGGTGGCCACCAGTTGGAAGGCGGCTTTGTCCGGCAGCACCAGGTTGATCTGTCCGCTGCGCGAGCGCGCATCGATTTTGGCCAGCGGCATGCGCCGGGGCTGCAACTCGATATCGCCGCGCTCGGTCTCCAATTCAAGCGAGTTAGTAAAGTCTTCGATCTTCACGTCCTTGGACTTGGTCACCAGATGTACCGGCCCCACCAGATTGTTGCCGGTGAGTTCGCCCAAGTCCATGCTGATCTGGCCGGGCAGCGCCGCCACGCGCAGATCGGTGTTGGGCGTTTCGAAATGCAGCGGCTTGGCCAGGTTCTTGAATTCCAAGTTGCCCGAATAAGAGCCGTTGATGGTCACCTCTCCGGCGATATTCTCCAGCTCGATATCCGAGCCCTTGCCCTGCAAATCCAGTTTGCCCTTCAGATCCGCCGCGCGCACCAGGTCGCTGCGTTGCAGTTCGACGCGCGCGTTGCCGCCGATTTTGTTCAGACGCACGTCGGAGCGGTCGGCCTGCAGTTCCACGCTGCCGTTCACTTCGCTAATGTCGTAGTCGCCGGTGTTGCCGTGCACCTCGACGCTGACGCGGGTGGGAACGGTGATCTCCAGATCTTCCGAGATCTTGCCGCTGGTGGGGTTATGGTCCTGGTTGGTGCGTACGGTGATGGTGTCCCCATGTGTCACGATCTCGAGCGGCGTGCCCTCGTTGCCGCGGTCGGCCTCGGTTTGATTGATGGCCTGGATGGTCTTCCGTCCGGTCACTTTGACATCGGGGGTGTCGGCGCCGATCACTTTCACATTGCCGCGGTTATTCTCGAACACCACTTTGGTCACGCCGCCGGCGGGCTTCTGGTCCGAGACGTTGTAATCGTAATGCTCGCCGAAGGCTTCCCATGCGGGGCGGAAATGCACGCCGTGGCTGTGCGCTTCAAAGGCGCCCCAACCGATGAAGCAGATGAAAACGATCAGCACCACTTCCCCGCCGCTGAACCCGGATGCGCTTGCCAGGCTGCCGCGGAAATAATCCACCATCACCTCCACCAGGCGCAGCGAGCCCCAGGCGATCAGCAGAAACGGCCAGTACTGCGACAACAGGTCGAAGAGCTGAATATCCGGCCGCAGATTGTAGATGAGGAACGCGGCGCCGATCAGAATCAGCAGGATCGGGCCGGTGACCGAGCGGCGTCTCATCGTGGGCCTCCCGCTCCAGGACTTGCTCCGGATGGGGGCACCCCCGGAGGCGCGGCCCGCGTGGTGCGTCCCAGCAGGCTCAAGAGTCCGAACACGATCAGCAGCACCGGCCAGGTCTGATGGAAGCCGTACTCGGTAAAGTTATTCATGGCGAACAGCGTGCCCAGCGTGATCAGGGTCACGGGCCAGCGAATGGCGCGGAGCAAATTGGCATCATTGGCGTTCATGGCGCACCTCTTGCACCGGGCCTTCCCCGGCGACGCGCACGTAAAGCATGTAAGCGCCCATCAGAATCAGCAGAACCGGCCAATATCGCAGCAGATACCGGAGCTGGATGACGTCCGTGGTATTGAGCAGCAGCAGCACGCCCAGCGCGATGAGGGTAATGGCGCCCACCGGAAAACCGCTGCGGCGGCCATGCACGTCCAGAATGCTGGAGAATTCGTCCACCGGTTCGCCGGCGCGGCGCTTGCGCGCGGTGTGATAAGCCTCCAGCGCCATGTACATGACCCACACGCCGATCAGGATGCCAAAGAGGGGCTCCAGGTCGCCGGCCGTGCCGGAGCCGGTGATGGACACCAGCAAACCGAAGACGATGGCGTGTACCAGCCCTTTGGCGTATTGGCCGTTATAAATGGCACCCACTCCGGGAATGAAGCCCAGCAGGCAGGCGAGGCCCGGCGAGACGTCGTTGGTCGCCACGGATCCCGCTGGAGACGGCGGGTTGATTGCGGCGGCGGTCTCCTGCGCGATGCGGTCGGTGACGGCCTGGCGAATGGCGCCTTCGATGGCCGCGGCCGGCGCATGCTCGTCGCAGAAGATAGTCCCCTGCGCGGTGCGCTTGCAGTCGTTGCAGAGCGCCTTGCCGCAGGCGCGGCAATACGCGACGGCGGGTGTTTCGGAATGGTTAAAACAGTTCATAATATTTCCCCTAGCATGTCCGCTCCCTCACGGTCGCGGCTCGGTAACTTACGGCTCGGTCCCTCACGGTCGCGGCTCGGTAACTCAGTGGTCGGTTCCTTTCACTGGCAGCCTGTGCGTATCCGCGCCGCGGGCGGATTTATCGGTGTCCACCGCCGGCTTGGGTTCTTCTTCCTGCTGCTGCTGCCACTCGTGCAGCTTGGATTGAATCTGGTAAACCACCTTCAAACTCTCATAAAACTTTACGGTGCGCTGCCAGCCGCGGTACACGCGGTCTTCCAGGCCGGCCCAAACCTGGGCGGGCGCCAGATCCGCCGGGCGCAACTGGCGCGCGGGCGCCACGAACCGCGCCAGCATGGCGAACGACAGAATGGTCATGGCCATTCCCATGGCGAAGCGCGGCTGCAAGACCGGGTGCAGCACCTTGCGAAACCAGTTCTTGACGCCCGTGGCGGCCGTCTTGGCATTCGCCCAGGGAGCCTGGAACAGCAGCCGGGTCATCAACTCCGGCGGCGGCTCCACGTCGGCCGCGCGCTCCATGAATCCCACGGCGGCGGCGGCATCGTGCGCCAGTTCGGCGCAATTCCGGCAGCCGGCCAGGTGATGTTCGACCGTAGTTCTGGCGTCCGGCCCCAACGTGCCGTCAACGTAGTCGCAGATAAGAACTTCCAGTTCCGCGCACGTCATACCAGTACCTTCTGCCTTCGCAAAACACGGGCCAGTTCGGCCCGGCCCCGGTTCAGCCGGGACTTCACGGTGCCCTCCGGGATGCGCAGAATATCCGCGATTTCCCGGTATTCCAAATCCTGCAAGTCGCGCAAGATCACCGCTTCGCGCAACTCCGGCGACAGCTTTTGCAAGCCCGCCTGCAATATCTCGCTGGCCTCCCGGCCCGCCACCATCGCATCTGTCCCGGCAGAGGGCCGGGACGGCGCCGAAACCGACTCTTCCACCCGCGGAAGTTGCTCTTCAATCGAATCCGTGAGCCGCTCCTGGCGCGTGCGCCGGTAATTGTCGATCAGCAAATTGCGCGTCAGCCGCGCCAGCCAGGTGGTAAAAGCGCCCTCGGTCGCGCGGAACGTTTTCAGCGTCCGGTAAACCCGCAAGAATACCTCCTGCGTCAGATCCTGCGCCTCGCCGTCCTTTCCGGTAAAACGATAGCAAAGGCCGTAAACCCTGCGCGTGTGGGTTCTGACCATTTCCTCCCAAGCGGCTTCATCGCCGCTCAGACACCGCTCCACCAGGCTGTGATCGAGGTCCAAACTCTGTTTTACCCAATATCGGCCGCCGCTGTCCGTTCTTTCTTGAAACGGAGCGCCCGAAACCATCGCTACGGCTGCGGCCGCCATAATTCCCTCGTATCCTCCTCAACAGCGCCACAAGCTGAGGCTTGTGCTACCAGCCGGCCTATCGTGTTCATCCGGCTTACATTTAAAGAAACGAGGCTTTATCATGATAGGTTCATTTTTTCCCGGACGCCAGGGGGAAAGCGGGGGCAGGCCCGGCAAAGCTCCGGCGACGGCGGCCTGCGAGGCCGCCGCAGGCTGCGAGCCTGCCCCACGAACGAATTTCGGCCACGCGGGCTGGACTTCAGTCGTGCGGCGCTATCGTGTTAGGCTCATTTTCTCCTGGAAATGAGGCGTTCCCATTAAACGCAACTGGAAGTGGCTGGTGCTGGGGGGGGTGGGCCTGGCGGCCGGCATCTGGCTGGTCGGCTTGTTCCTCAACAGCCGGGGGTTCGACTGGCGGGCCTTCCGCGCCACGTTATTGTCGTTGAAATGGTGGTGGCTGGCGGCGGCCAGCGGGTCGGTGATTGCCGGCTATTACGGCCGCGCGCTACGCTGGCGCGTGCTGATGCGGCCGGTTAAGGCGGAACCCAGCCTCTGGAACTTGTTTTCGGCCACGGTGATCGGCTTTAGCGCCATCACCGTTTTGGGGCGTCCGGGCGAATTCGTGCGTCCGTATCTGATTGCCGCCAAAGAGAAAGTTTCCACATCATCGCAGATGGCGGCATTGGTGCTGGAGCGCATATACGATGTACTGATCGTGCTGGCCATATTCGGTTTCGCGCTGGGCCGCGTGAGGCGTTCCGATGTGGCGCTGGGGCCGGCGCTTTCCTGGGTGTTCGCCACCGGCGGATGGTTCGTGGGAGGTTTGTCGATCGCCGTTTTGGGGCTGTTGGCGGTCTTCCGGCATTTTTCCGCGGCCGTGCGGACGCGCCTGCTAAACGCGCTGGCGGCGCACGGCACCCCGCCGCATCTTTTCAAGAAGGCCGATCGACTGATTACGGCGTTTGTACAGGGAGTGGAATCCACCAAGAGCCAAAAGGCGATGCTGTTGATGGTGTGGTACACCGTTCTGGAATGGGCCACCATCGCCGTGACGACGTTTTGTGTGATGCGGGCGTTCGGCGGCGCGCTGCGCTTCGGCTGGCTGGATGTGCTAATCTTCTTGGGCTTCCTGGCTTTTGGGGCAGTCGTGCAGATTCCGGGTGTGGGTGGGGGGATGCAGGTAGTTTCGGTGCTGGTGCTGACGGAACTTTTCCGCGTCCCACTAGAAATTTCTACAAGTGTAGCTCTAGTGCTTTGGTTTATTTCATTTGTAGTAATTGTGCCCTTCGGTGCGGCTCTGGCCCTGCACGAAGGCATCCGCTGGCGTACTCTGAAGCAGTTGGACCCAGAGGTTACCGTATGAAGTGTCCTTTCTGCAACCATATAGAAGACAAAGTGGTGGACTCGCGCGAGAGCCGGGAAGGCGACGCCATCCGGCGGCGCCGGCAGTGCTTGGGTTGTGATCGGCGCTTCACCACTTACGAGCGCATCGACGAAGTTCCTTACATGGTCATTAAGAAGGATGGCCGCCGGGAGAAGTTCGACCGTCAGAAGGTTTTGTCCGGGCTGCTGAAGGCGTGCGAGAAGCGGCCGGTGAGTATGGGACGGCTGGCGGAACTGGTCGATCAGGTAGAGGCGAAGGTCACGGATTCGGCTGACCGGGAGATATCTACTATTGAAATAGGAGAAATGCTCATGGATACGCTTCGGGATCTGGACAAGATCGCCTACGTAAGATTCGCGTCGGTTTACCGCGACTTTCAGGATGAGCAGGCGTTCTTTAATGAGTTAAAGAACTTGATGCGGCACAAAGTACCCTAGAGTCGTATTCTTGTAACCAAAGCGCTTCTGAAACATCTTTAAAGATAGGACTTAACTTTCCAGGTGATCGGTGTTATCATCAGTTGATGTGCCGATGGCGCTGCCAGCGCCTGGCAACGGCATGTCAACCAGCAAGTCCGAAGCTTTTCAGGAGCCCCAGAATCTAACCAAGCGCACAGGTAATTTCCCAAGGTTGTGGATTGGGGGAGGTGAGTCGAACGGTGGATCAATTCGAAGATCAGTTTCTAGCAGATAATCCCGAAGCCTTGGGTCTCAATTTTGAGGAAGATGCCAAGTTTTTCGATCCCGAGGCAGGCCACGAGGCCGATTTCCTGCATCCCACGCCGGTGGAAGAGTCCATCTACACGGACGATCCGGTACGCGTGTATCTACGTGAGATGGGGGCAGTTCCGCTGCTGACGCGAGAAGGCGAAGTAGATTTGGCCCGGCGCATGGAGCGCGGCAAGTTGCGCATGCAGAAGGCCATCAGCCGCTCGGCCCTGGTGCAGCGGGTGGTGGTGGAACTCGCCGAGCAGTTGAAAAAAGGTACCGACGAAATCGACAACGTAGTAGACGTAGGCGATGTCGAGGAAGGCACTCCGGCCGATCTCAAGAAGCGTGCAGATCTGCTGAAATTGTTCACCGATTTGATCCTGGTGTACCGCAAGCTGCAGCAGGTGACCGACAAGCTGGAAACCGTGCCGGTCAACATGAAGAAGCAGCGCAAGCGCTGGTGCAACCGCCTGAACCGGACCAAGGTCCAAGTATCTCAGGGAATTCGAGCTATCCCCTTTCGCGCCCTCAAATGGAAGGAATTTTCCAAGGAGATTGAGCGCGCGGTCGAGGAACTCGGCCAACTGGACCGCGAGGTCAAGAAAATCGAAGTGAAGGCGCCGGGTCAGCCGCAAATCCAGATGCGGCTCAAGGACTTGAAGAAGGAGATTCGCAAGCGGGAAATCGTGGCCGGCGCGGCACTGCCGGACTTGAAGCATACGCTGACCGTAATCCGTCACGGGGAAGCCGAAGCCGAACGCGCCAAGAAGGACTTGGTGGAAGCTAATCTCCGCCTGGTGGTTTCGGTGGCCAAGAAGTACGTGAACCGCGGACTTCATCTGCTGGACCTGATCCAGGAAGGCAATATCGGCCTGATGCGCGCGGCCGACAAGTTCGAATACCGGCGTGGCTACAAGTTTTCCACTTACGCCACTTGGTGGATTCGGCAGGCCATCACGCGCGCCATTGCCGACCAGTCCAGGACTATCCGCATTCCCGTTCACATGAACGAGAGCATGAATAAGTTCCTGCGCGCGTCGCGGGAGCTGGAGAAGGAACTGGGCCGTACTCCTACAAATGACGAAATTGGACGCCGCATGGACATCCCGGTGGAGAAGGTCCAGAAGCTGAAGACCATTTCGCGCGATCCGGTCTCGCTGGAGACGCCGGTCGGGCGGGATGGCGAATCGGCCCTGGGCGACCTGATCGAAGATCGCTGGGTGGGTTCACCGGTGGACGCCGTCATCGAAACCAATGTCCGGGATGAAACGGCCGGCATTCTGAAAACGCTTTCTCCGAAGGAGGAGAAGGTGATCCGGCTGCGGTTCGGGATCGGCTGCGAGCGGGAGCACACGCTGGAAGAAATCGGGCAGGAGTTCGACGTCACGCGTGAGCGCATCCGGCAGATCGAAGCTAAGGCGCTGCGGCAACTGCGCGCTCCAGAGCGAGCGCGGCGCCTGCGCGCCTTAATGGCCGCCCGGTAGATGGGGGGCGGGAGTTCGCCTGCCGCAGAGCGGGTTCTGGAGAACCCGCGCAGGCCTGGAGGCCTGCCCCACTGCTCGCCCTGTGCTACCAGCCCCGCTTTCCCCAACCAAGCAGTATCCACACCAGCGATCCAGTGATCGCCGCGCCACTTATCCACCGCGCCAGCCGCATCTCCGCGCCGCCATCGTAGCGCAACTCGATTACACAGTTGGCGGCGCATTCCGGAATCACCGCCATCAATCCCAGCTTGTCGGCAAACACGCGGCGAGGCAAGCCATTCACCGCCGCGTGCCAGCCGGCATTCCAGCTTTCCTGTACGCTTACGATCTGGCCCGTCCGCAGATTGCCTGTTATCGCGATGGTCTCGTTGTCGGGCCAGCGCACCTGCAAAGCCGGCGCGTCCGGCCGATCGATGGCCGCCACGTAAGGAATCAACGGATCGGTATCCACGCCGTGTACGGGCGTGCGCGCGACCACGTCGCCCGGTTCGATCGCGTGCGCGATGGAATAGTCCCGCCAAGGCACTTCATAGATTACATCGTCGCCATCGCGCCAAAGCACGGGCCATCGGCCCGCGAATTTTTGGGGATGGCGGAACGGCTTGTACACCTCCGTACTGCGCGGCCCTGAAACCGCCACCGCGCGCACTCCCAACGCCTTGAACCAAAGCAAACTGCTCTCGACGGCGCGATTCTCCGCCGTAAGATCCGTATCGATGCCATAAATCGCGATAGGAATCGTCTGGGCCGGCAAGCTCTGCAGGCAGCATCCTTCCAATTGCGGCGTATCGGTGAAGGCGTTCAGCCAGAAGGTGGTGGAACCGGGCACCATGACACGGCTGTCGGGCATGTGCCCGCCGAACCAGCGCGCCGTCTTATATTCGCTGGTTTGGGTGATATCGATGCCCCGTATCAGCCGGCGGGCGTAACTGCCGTATTGGACGAACTGAAAGGTGCACAGGATCGCAAACGCCACCGCGATGGGCCGTCGCAACCACTCCGCGAAGGTCGCGGCTCGGCACTGCAACAAATGGCGCACCGTGAAGACCAGGCTCAGTGTAAAGCCCATTTCCATCGCCAGGTGGAACCGCCACGGCTGTGCCAGCAAGGTGAGACCGAACCAGTAGTGGCCCAGCGTGACGGCAGCCATGCCAAAGAAGAATAGAAGAAAGAAGCGCAGGTATCCGGGCGCGCGCGCGGCCGAAAGGAGGCGCAGCAGGACCCAGGTGCACACCGCCAGAATCGCCAAATAAGCCAAGTGGTGTGGATTGAAGCGGTAGGCAGGATCGAAGCCCTGCACGGCGGATTGAGTGGTAATGATCGCCGATGGCGGCAACCACGGGATGACCATGGCATACGCGAGCGCGCCTACGCCGGCGGTGCGCGCCCATGTGCCCAGCCGGCCGGGGACCGCTCCCTTACGGTCGCGGCTCGGTACGGGGTCGCGGCTCGGTATCGGCATGCACAGCCCGTAAGCTCCGACGGCACACGCTAATACGATGGCGCCCGGCCAGTTCGTTAGCGGGACCGCCGCCAGGGCGAGCGCGGCGGCCACATAGTAGACCGGCCGTCTGCGTTCCAAAGCCACGTCCAACGCCAAGATCGCCAGCGGCACCAGCGCGAGCGATGCGACGTGCGGGTTATCCCCATAAACGGCCATAGTATGCAGCCGCCGGTCCCAGAATAGGCTGCCCAGATCGCGGCGTATTTCCGGCACCAGAAGGGCGGACGGCGAGACCAGCGAGCAGATCAGGCCCGCGCAAAAGCTCCAACCGGCGGAACGGGTCAGCCGATGCGTCATCCAAAAGAGCGTGACCGGACCCAGGCAGTACATGAAGGCCACGACGATGTGGAACGCCCGAGCCGCGCTGAGATGCCCGAAATACGAAAGGGCGGCCGCGGCCAGCGGCGCCGCAGGCACGTAAGCGTTTTGAAAGGGCACGCCGTCGAACCAAAACCGGCACCATCCCCAGTCCGGCCAGTGGTCCCGCGCGTATCGCGCATAGGAGACGATCAGGCCTTCGACGGTGCCGGTCTGCGCCAGGTACTCGACCCGGAAGAGGGGCCACGCGACGGCGGCGTTCACCATGAACAGGGCGGCGGAAAGCCAGGGCAGGGGGTGGTGCCGCCAGCGGAGGTGAACGCCGCGCATAGCCTCGATTCTGGCATATTGCAAATTGTGGGCGGGCCTACGAGGCCCGCGCAGGCTGCGAGCCGGCTGCGAGCCTGCCCCACGGTTCTCGTTGGTTAGCATATGGTTAACATGCTGGCGGGTTACTGCGGCGCGCCAGCCAGCCGGCATGGTATCAAGAGTCTATAGATGTCGCAATCCGCGCAACTCTGCGCTACGGCTGCGCCCGGCCGCGCGATCGCGGACAGCGGCTTCATCCCCCTACTGCTGTTTGGCGGCGGATTCATTTCCATCGCTTTGCAATCTTCCGGGGGCCGCTTGGGAAGCGGGTATGAGATCGTGGAGACCGCCCGCTGCCTGGCGTTGCACGGAACCTTCGCCAACCCTTTTTCCGTGTTGCCGACCGGGCCCTCGGCGCACTGCGCGCCGCTGTATCCGGCTTTTCTCGCTCTGCTGATCCGCATTTTCGGATATTCCACCGCTTACGCGCAGGTCGCGTTCCTGTGCTCCATGGCCATGCACGCCCTGCATGCGGCACTTCTGCCGTATGTCTCGGAGTTGTTTTTTCGCGATCGGCGGCCGGGAATCTGGGCCGGGGCGATCGGCATCGTGTTTCCGGTTTTCTACTTCTTTCCGCAGTTTGAGATCATGTATGCCGCGGTCGGATTGATGCTGTTCTGCCTGGCGGCCACGCGCCTCGCGCGCGGCGCCGGCGTATGGCGTGGCTTCGCCTGCGGACTGTTGGCCGGCTTGCTGGCGCTGTTGAGTCCCGCCACGGTCATGATCACAGGGCTATGGCTGGTCTTTCTGGTCTGGCGGCATTCCGTAACCCGGCCCTGGAAATTCTTGGCTTGGGCGGCGCTTGGCGGCGTATTGACGCTGTCCCCGTGGACGTTCCGGAATTACCAGGTGTTCCATATGCTGGTACCGGTGCGGGACGACATGGGTCTGGAACTGTACGTGTCCAATAACGATCTGGCGGAGCCCAGCTTCAGCCTCAACGGCGCCAGCCACGAGATGAAGCATCCCAACGGTTCGCTGCCGGAGGCCCGCGCCGTCCGCGCGATGGGCGAGGCCCAATATAGCCGCGCGCGGGGCGCCACGGCGCTGGCATGGATAAGCAGCCATCCGGCGAGGTTTCTGCGGCTGACCGCGACGAGGGTGCGCATGTTCTGGCTATCGGAGGCGCAGGATTATCCGTGGCACCACGCGTCGATTATCTGGACCACTTTGGCCTCGGCGCTCGGGCTTCTTTTGCTGGCGATACGGCGCGAACCGGCCGGGATCTTCATTGCCGCCGTATCGCTGATGTATCCGCTGCTGTACTACAGCGTGCAGTTCGATCCCCGTTACAGGGTTCCCATACTGTGGCTGACGTTGCTGGGAGCCGGCTATTTGCTGTCGAGCGTTTGGGATCTGGCCGCGGGCCCGAGGCCACAGGCCCGCACCGGCGCTACCCTAGATTGATGACGTAGCAGGAATCGCATGCATCTTCAAAGCAGGGCGGGGTGGGTGTGCCTGGGAGTGGGCTTGTTGGCTCTGGCGGTGCGGCTGGCGCTGCTGCCGGTGCGGCCGATCCCCCCGCCGACGGTGCATGACGAATTCTCCTATCTGCTGGGCGCGGAGACCTTCTGCCTGGGACGCGTGACGAACCCGCCGCACCCCATGTGGGTGCACTTCGAAACCTTCCACGAAAATTTCCAGCCCACCTATGCCAGCAAGTATCCCCCGGCGCAATCGCTGTTCCTGGCACTGGGCTGGAAGGTGTTCGGGCATCCCTGGTACGGCGTGTGGCTGAGCTGCGGGCTGATGTGCGCGGCGTTTTGCTGGATGCTGCAAGGATGGTTGCCGCCGCGCTATGCGCTGCTGGGCGGCTTGATGGCGGTGGCGCAATGGGGAATCGCGGGGTATTGGGTCAATTCCTATATGGGAGGCGCGGTGGCCGCGGCCGCTGGGGCGCTGGTGGTAGGCGCGCTGCCGCGGCTGGCGCGGCGTGCCACCGCGGGCGTGGCGGCGTTGGCGGCGTTGGGGCTGGTGGCGCTGGCCAACAGCCGGCCTTACGAAGGCGCGGTCACGGCGGCGGCCGCGGCGGGCGCGCTGTGGATCTGGCGGCGGCGTGGGCGGCGGCCATTCGGGGAATTGCTCGCTTGGCGAGTGGTGGCGCCGGCCGGCGGGATACTAGGCTGCGGACTGGCGGCCATGCTCTACTACAACTACCGCGTCACCGGCCACCCACTGCTGATGCCCTACGCCCTGCACCAGGCATATTATGGCGCGTCGCCGATCTTCTGGCTGATGCCGTTAGGGCCGCCGCCGATCTATCGCCACGAGGTGATCCGGCGGTTTTGGGAGGTATGGGACATCTCCTTCTATCATTTGGCGCGATCCTTCCCGCCGCGCGTGGCGCTCTCCTTTCTGGGCGCGCTGCGGTACTTCCTGACACCGGTCTCGGCGATGGCGTTGTTTACCGCCGTGTTTCTGCGATGCGGACGAAAGGTGCGCATCGCTCTCGCGATCGCGGGAGTGGCTACGGCCGGATTGTTGCTCGAGAGGTACTCCAATCCGCACTACTTTGCGCCGGCCGCCGGGCTGGTGCTGCTGCTGGTAATGCTCGGCGCGCAATACCTGCGCGTCAAGTTCGGCTGGCGGGCGCTGGCGGTGTTCGCCGTGCTGTTCTTTGGCCTGGCGGCGATCAAGGCATCTCGTCTGACCAACGACGAGTATCCGCATGCGCTGTTCAACGCGCACCGATCGAGTGTGATTCACCGGCTGGAGAGCGAGGGCGGGCGGCACCTGGCGATCGTACGGTATGCGCCCGATCACAGTCCCCTTGAAGAATGGGTCTACAATCACGCCGATATCGACGGCTCGGCGATTGTGTGGGCGCGCGACATGGGAGACGCGCGCAATCGCGAACTGCTGGAATACTACAGGGGCCGCAAGGTCTGGCTGGTGGAGGCGGACGCCCCGGATCCGGCGCCGGCGCCTTACGCGCCGCGATAGCGCAGGGAGGGCTTCACTCCGATGCGGACACGATCGCGAGATCCAGGCCGGCGGCCTCGGCGAACGCTCGGAAGTCCCGGTCTCGCGTGAGGAGGGGAATCCCGTGGTCGATACAGGTTTGGGCGATCAGGGCGTCGCCGAGACGCGCTTTTCGGCCCTTTGCCAACACCCGTGCGCGCAACTGGCCCGCCCGTTGCCAATAGCCCGGCCCGATTTCGAGGAGCGGCAGATCCGATAGAGTTTGCAAAACGTCGGCAGGCAGCTTCGGATCGCTCACGACCTCGGCAAGCACCACGGGCGCCATGAGCACCTGCCGGTCCTGTAGCGCCCGATCAAGCAGTTCCGTGTCCGCACCGGCATCTCCTTCGAGGAAGGCGATCCAGGAACTGGTGTCGACCGCGATCATCGGTCGGCCTTCAACTCGGCGGACGTGCGCGCGAACTGAACCTTGCCCCGGAGTTGGCGCAGCCGCGCGTAGGCCTGCGATGCCGCAACTAGTTGCAGGCCCGTGCGCACGGTTTGGGTGATGCCGCCGCCGCTGGCTCGTTGGGCCTTTTCGAGAAGCTCCGCCGGCACTTCGACGGTGATTTTGCGTACTGTCGGCATCACGTTCAACATACCATATCGGGCACCAGCATTGAATATGGGGTGCGCGAAAAGAAAGTGGCGGCGGCTCTTGTGGGGCAGGACTCCAGTCCTGCGGCCGGCATCCACGCCGGCCGGTGCGGGCACCTACGCGAAGAGCGGGTCCTGGAGGACCCGCGCAGGACTGGAGTCCTGCCCCATATAATCGCGCGCCCTTGCATATGGACTTAGCTCTCTCCGCAAGCCTAGAGACCGCGATAGCGCGCCACGGCCACGGTCTGCCATCCCCACGGGTGCGTCAGGTTCAGTCGGAACAGTGCGTCGAAGATCGCGCCGGCGAGGCGCATGGGGCGCGAGGGGGCGCGGGCGGCTGCGGCGATCATTTCGGGCCCGCGGAGCGTGACCAGCATGCGGTAGAGGTTGAAGAACGGAAATCCGGCGCCGGAGGCCAGTTGAACGGCGAAACCGGCGCTTTCGAGCAGTTCGGTGAGTTGCGCCGGAGTGTAGTGGCGGCGGTGGCCGATGTGGCGGTAGAAGGCACTATACCAGCCGCCCGGCACGGTCACCACCAGTCTGCATCCGGGCGCCATGTACGCGGCGGCATGGCGCAGCAGCAGACCGGGATCGTCGAGATGCTCCAGCACATCGGAGCAGAGTGCGTGGGTGGCGCCGAAATCGGGGCTGTCGCAGGCAACCAGGGGCGCCAGCAAATCGCGTTGCAGGAAGCGCGCGGCGGGGGCGCGGCGGGCGGCGATCTCGACACCGGTGCGGCTTAACTCCAGGCCGAGAAACCGCGCGCGCGGCGCACGCGCCAGGAATTCTTCGGCAAACTGGCCCGCGCCGCTGCCAATCTCCAGCATGCGTACAGAGGGGTCCGGCCAACGGATGCCCACAAGCCGGAAAGCCAGCCTGCGGCGATAGCGGGTGGCGGGCGACAACTCCGCCGTGGCGCTGAAATCCAGCCAGTGGCGGTCCCAGTCGTCTATGGTTTTATCGCCGTGGCGAACAGAATCATGCATAGGTTGCAGTACTGGAAGCGGATCAGGCTGGGCTTGAATCCGGCGCGGATCAGCAGCGGCCAGAGGTCCCGCTTCGAATAGTACATTCTGTGGTCGTCAATCTCACACGCCGGGCTGGTTCCGAGTTTGAACGCGGAGAATTCCAGGATGGGCTTGGCGTACCAGGTGGGGACATTCACCAGCAGCCGCCCGCCGGCTTTGAGCACCCTGTGGCAGTGGCTCAAGCATTCGGCCGGATTCCAGAGATGTTCGAGAACCGAGATGCACAGCACCGCGTGGAAAGCGTTTGAAGGCAGCCCGGGCAGGGCATCCTCTACGGACGAAGTAACGAAGCTCAAGCGCGGGTGGCGGCGGCTTTCCTCGCTGACATGGAAGTCAACACCCACGCCTTCCGATAACCTGTCGCCGATGGCTTTGAGATACGCCGCGTGGTACCCACAACCGAGGTCCAGCGCGCGCATCCCATCCGTTTTCGGCAGACGCTTGATTATTTCGCGCTGCACCAGGCGTGTCCGCAGCCGGTCGACGAAGGTGCTACCGTGCTGCAGGTACGACTCCTGGCGGCCTTCGCGGTCCTTATTAGCGGTAATAACGCTGCTCATGAGCTACCTCCCTGCCGGATGGCGCGCGCAGATATTCTTCGATGGCCCGCAGCCGCCCCGGTGTTCCAATGTCGTAGAAGCGCTGCGGCGTGGGCAGGGCCGCCAGTCGACGGCGGTCGATCAAGCGCGGGAAAACGCATTGCTCGAAGGACGCGGGACCCGCGCCGGGCAGCAGGTCGAGCACCTCGCGGCGGAAACAGGAGACGCCCGCTTCGACGTATTCCAGATCGGGGTCCGCGACCGCGGTTTTGTCATAGCGGGTGACCAGGCCGCCGCGGTCGAGGGCCACATTGGGGCACACGGCGGTTTCGCCGGACGGGTCGCGATAGACCACGATCAATCCGAGGGCGGCGGAGTCCTTCAACCGCCGGCCGGCGGCGGCATACTCGATGGGCAGCAGGGAATCGCCGTAGATCAGCAGGAAGCTTTCGGCCAAGTGGCGGTGGGCGTCGCGCAAAGCTCCACCGGTTCCCTGCGGTTGGGCCTCGCGGACATAGCGCAGGCGCAAGCCGAGGCGGCTTCCGTTGCCGAAGTAGCTCCGGATCTGTTCGCCCAGGTAGCCGGTGAGCAGCAGCACATCGCGAAAGGACTGGCGCGCCAGCAGACGCAGTTGATGCTCCAGATAGGGAACGCCGGCGACCGGGACCATGGGCTTCGGCATCTTGCGCGTGAGCGGGCCGAGGCGCGTGCCCAGTCCGCCCGCCAGGATTACAGCTTGCACGCGGCCTCGCGGGGCGAGCTGCGCTCGCCGTGGCTGGTGGCCGGTGGCTGGTGGCTGGCGACAGTGCCGGCGTTCAGGGACGCTGCGATGGCCAACGCCACGGCCTCTTCCGAGTTGTATCGCGCGCGCCAGCCCAGCCGGTTGATGGCGGAGACATCCAGGCGGAAGCGCGGCACATCGCCCGGCCAGCCGCCTTCGCCGCCGGTGTATTCGTACTCGACATCGGCCAGTCCCATGGCGCCGGCCACCATTTGGGCGATGCGCGTGACGCTGAGCGAATCGGCGCAACCCAGATTGAAGACGTGGAGGCCGCGGGGGGCGTGTGCCACCGCGAACAGCATGGCTTCCACGCACTCCTCGGCCAGCAGATAAGACTTCGCCTGGCGGCCGTTGCCCAGCACCTGCAAACGCGCAGGGTCGCGGCGCAGCTTGTCGATGAAGTCGCCGATGACGGTGCGTCCGCGCCGGCGGACCTTGGGTCCCACGACATTGGCGAAGCGGAAGATCCAGCAGTCCATGCCGAACAAGTGCTGGAAAGCGCCGATCATCGCTTCGCAGCTCAGCTTGGTGGCGCCGTAGAGCGAGATCGGACGGGGAGCCTGGTCTTCGGCGATGGGCTGGCGTTCGCAGATGCCGTAAACAGCCGAAGTGGAGGAGAAGGCCAGGCGGCCCACGCGGTGCCGGCGCATGCTTTCGAGGACGTGATACGTACAGAGCGTATTCTGCCGGAGGTCCTTATCGGTAGGCTCGCCCGGGACGAATTTGACGTCGGGATTCGCGGCCAGATGGTAGACCGTCTCGATGCCATCGCCGCCGGAGAATGCCGCATCGAGCGTAGCCGGGTCCAGCAGGTCGCCTTCGATGAAGTGGAAGCCGGGACGGCGCAACAGGTCCGCGATGTGCTCGCGCTTGCCGCTGCTCAGATTGTCGGCGACCGTGACCGGGTATCCGCGGTCGAGCAGGGCCGCGGCGAGATCCGAGCCGATGCAGCCCGCTCCGCCGGTGACTAATACACGGCCGCTCATAGTGCCTGGAACCTGGACCTGCGCACCCGCACGTTAGCGGCGTGCAACACCAGCGTGCAACTGAAAGTGTGGAAGGCGGCTACCAGAAAGAGCAGGCCCAACACCGCCAGATGCATCTGGGGGGTTGCGACCGGGGGCAGGCGCAGTCCTCCGGCCAGGTATTGACGGACGAGCGGAAGCCCCAACGCGCCGCCCGCCAGGCCGGCAAGGGCGCTCGACAGCATGGCCCGGTCGTAAGAGAACAGACGCAGCCAGCGTTCCGCGCGCGCCGCCGAATAGCGGTACGTCACCTGCACGATGCAGCCCAGGTAGAAGCACTGCAGGCCGACTACGGACAGCGTCAGGCCCAGCATCATCCAGTTCAGCGAGAGGGTGATGGGACCGAGCGGGAGCGGGCCCAGGCTGACCGGCACCGTCAGCAGCAGGCCAAGCGCCAACAGGGCCAAGCCGGGGCGCAGCAGGAAGAAATCGGCGCCGAACAGAAGCATGGCGCGCAAGTTGATCCAGCCGGCGCGCCAGGGCTCCAGCCATCCGTTCCGCTTCATGTGGCTGAGGCGGCCGGCGGGGTCCTTCAGGAAGTACACGGGCACTTCGGCGGTCTTCAGTTTCAGGCAAACCGCCTTCAGCACCATTTCCGAGGCGTATTCCCAGGATTGCGATTCGAGCTCCAGGCGCAGCAGCGCGTCGCGCGTGATGCCGCGCATGCCGCAATGGATGTCGGAGAAGCTGGTGGAATAGAGGATGTTCAGAATGGCGGTAGTCACGGGCGTGCCGAAGTAACGATGCAGCGCGGGCATGGAATGCGGCTCGATGACGCCGCGGAAGCGCGAACCCATGATGAACTCATACCCGGCGCGGAACTGTTGCACGAATCCGGCTAACTCGCGGAAGTCGTAAGTACAATCGGCGTCTCCCATCAGGACGTACCTACCGCGGATATAGGGGATTGCATCGATATAGGCGCGGCCCAGACCGCGTTTCGGCGTGCGCAAGACCCGCGCGCCATGGGCCAGGGCGATCTCCGGTGTCTCATCGGTGGAGCTATCCACGATCAGGATTTCCCCGCGGATACCGGCGCTGGCCAAGCCTGCCTGGCACCATTGGACGAACTCGGCGATGGTGATGCGCTCGTTGAGCGCGGGTACTACGATGGAGAGCAACGGATCGGCGACGTCGTCCGCCGGGATCAGAAGCTCGATTTCGCTCTCGACCGGATGAAGAGACTCAGCCGGGTAAACCGCTGTGGCCGTCGCACGATAGCCGGACATGCTTCCTCAGTCCCTTATCGGCGGAATGGACACTATCTTTAGTAAACGATCGGCAACTCCTGCCTCTGAAACGGCGAGGCACCCGCCATAATGGAAGCGGAACGCCCTTAGGCCGCGACCCCATGCTGATTAATCTTCTGCACGAACTGGCGTCTTACCCCTGGGTTTACGATCAGATCCAAAAGCTGGCCGGGGCCCGCCAGGTCTACGCGCGCATGTCCCGCCAAATGTCCGCCGGCGGGGTCGGGAGCTATGTGCTGGACGTGGGCGGCGGCACGGGCACTATGCGCCAACTGTGGCCTGCCGATTGCCGCTATGTTTGCCTGGATATCGAGATGCCGAAACTGCAAGGCTTCCGGAGCAAAGTCGCGGACGGGCTGGCCTTGCAAACCGACGCCACGCGAATGCCGATTGCGAGCGGCTGCGCGGACTCGGTGGTGTGTACGGCGGTGGCGCACCATCTGACCGATACCATGCTTAGCGACGTGTTGCGCGAGACCGTGCGCGTCCTGAAGCCAGGCGGGCGAATGTTCTTCCTGGACCCGGTTTTTGCGCGGGACCGCATCGCGGGGCGCGTGATCTGGCGGCTGGATCGGGGATCGTATCCCCGCACCGCCGAAGTGTTGCGCGATATTTTCGGCCGGCACCTGGAGATCGCGCACTGGGAACGGTTTGCGATTCACCACGAGTATGTGTTCGGCGTGGGGATCAGGGTCTGAACGAATGATCAGCCGGAGCTCACGCTGACGTTGCGGCCGCCAAACTGTCGCCAGCCTCGCGGATAATGTCACACACCGACCATCTTGGCGAAAATCCGAGTTCCTGCGAAGACCGCTCCCAATCCATGCCAGTAACAAACGGTTCGAACGGTAGCGCCGCATGGGCCGCGGGCTCGAACCGTATCGGTACACGGTGGCCCACCACGTCCATTACAAGCTGCGCAAGCTCAAGCAAAGAGTAGGGGCGGTCACAAGACACCTGGTAGATGGCGAAGCTCGGACGCGAGCGCAGGGCCAACAGGTTTGCCGCGATAACGTCTTCCACATGGACAAAGCTGATCCGATGCAGCGGGTTTCCAATGATCCGGATCGGATCGCCCGCCAAGGCGGATTTCACCATGTAATAGACCACATCGCGCGACCGCGCACCGTGGACCCGTGAGTAACGGAAGATCTGCACGGATCGTTCCGCCTCCTCCGCGGCCCAGTGCCGCAACAGTTTCTCGGAAATCGACTTCGATGCACCGTAGAAATTCGGCGCCATGGGCTCGTCCTCCGCAACGAGGCGCTCCAAGTCGCCTGAAGTTCCCCACACCTGTTCCGTACTGTCGAAGAACACTGTCCTGCATCCCAAATCGCCACAGGCCGCCAACACCGACCTTACAAGGTCGACATTTCCGCTAATGTACTCCGCGGCCCTGTCGACCTGTGTGCTGGCTGCGCCGCCAAGCACTCCCGCGCGAATCCAAACCGAGTCCGCACCGGCTATGCAATCGCGTAGCTTCGCGGGATCGGTGGCGTCTCCAAGCTTTTGTGCGCCGCGCGGCGGCAGTGGAGTACTGGAGGATAGCGGAACTCGGTCAAAGCAGATCACCTCCCTATCGTCCAATGCCGCAATGAGTTCCCTTCCGAGAAACCCAGCGCCGCCAATTACGACGATTCGGCTCACGAGCGGCTCCCGGCTGGACTCGGGAGCATACTCCGAATTCCGTCTTTAAGCGAGACATTAGGCAGCAACCCTATTGTGCCGAGTCTGGTAGCGTACCAGTTCGAGATTCGGGAATCGTCGCCTTCACATTTCACTTTCACCCTCCGGCCCACCACATCCATTGCCGTATCCACGTATCTTTGAAGCGAGATAAACTCAGGTGAGACAACGTTGTAAATTCCCCGCCCCGAGTTCAAAAGGCCGATGCCGATGCGTGCGATGTCGGAAGTGTGGATCAAATGCAAGCCCGCCGAGTTCGGATTTCGGAGAGTCAGACTTTGTCCTTCTTCGACGCTGCGCAGGTTTGGCGACCGCTCGCGAGGGGTGGATTTCAGGGCCGTAAACGTAACCCAGCCGCATTATGGCCAATGGTATGTTCCGGGAACTGCAAAACGCGTGGACCAGTTGTTCCTGGGCGTACTTGGAGATGCCATAGAAGGTGTCGGGCCGAACCGGGTGACGCTCGTCTGTAGGGGTATATGCTTTTTGCAGACCCATAAGCCGCACAGGAGGAAACGAGGATCACGCGACGGATACGGCGCTCGGCCCATTGCAGCAGGTGTACCGTGCCAGCCACGTTCGCCGGAGCGCACTGCTCCCACGTGCTGGCCGGCTCATTTAGCGGCACGTAACTGGCGCAGTGGACCAGCACGTCGAACTGTCTATCAGGCAGACAGGACGGGCTTCCGGGATCGGAGAGGTCGGCTTTAATGTAATTCGGGATGTCTTTTCTGGAAATGCCCGTCACATCGTGGCCGCTTGCCGCCAATTGACGGAAGTACTCCCGTCCGGCGAAACTGGTGGCTCCGGTGAAGACAACTCTCATAGTAGTAGAGTATAGCGGTTCGCGAATAACCCGGTCCGAATGTTCACGAGGGCACAATCCTGAACCAAACGCCACTGGGCATGGTAAACCGTGCCCCCAACTTCGCATAGATGTTATGCACCGCGGTGTTCGCCACGCTGAAACTGGCGAACCCGATGCGGTGCCCCTTCGCGGCGTAAGCAGCCAGGCTCCTCTGGTAGAGCAGGAAACCGGAAATCCGCGCATCGCGGCGCGCCACGGCCAGCGTGAGATTCAAACCCGCGGCGGCGGGCTGCGATAGAAACCAGCCTTGCACTTCTCCGCCCGACAGGACCGCCAGACACGTGTCCGGATGCTCGCGAATCAACTGCCCGCCCCAATCGGCATACCGGGCATTGAGGCGTTCCGGCGTGTGACCCGGAAGGTGGGCGTAGCGTTCGTGCGCGAAGGGAGCGAGATCTTCCGCGTGATATGGAAAGCCCCGTTCGTGCGCGAAGGTCACGGTCAATTCCTCGCCACAGCCGCTGGCGGATTCTTTCAGCGCGATGCGGAACGCAAGCTGTACATCGACCAGAAAGAAACCGGCGCGCGCCATGGCGGAGAGCGGCGGCGCGACCGCCAGGCTCGACTTGAATTCGACCCACTGGTACGGCGCAAGCGCCTGCTCCCGCTGGTCGTCCGGCAGGGCGAAGAAGGCTGCATCGTCCACGATTCCGGCCGGCGCTCCCCACCAGCGCGTGTTCATCTCGTGCAGCCGGATCACAGTTGAACCTCGATTTCCTCGAAGCATTGGCGCCAGAATCGCTGGCCGTCCCAAAGCGGGCCGAAATGATGCATGCGGGCGATAGGCACCAGCCGCTTGATAGGAGTCGCGGCGGCCAGACGGAGCCAGCGCGGGTCGGCGGGGTCCAGGAAGGCATGGCCCAGGGTTTGAATATTATCAGGCAACTGGCGGGCGGCCTCTTCGGGAGTGGCCGGGCAGATGGGGAGAAACATGGGGGCGTCGATGGTTTCGAGGCTCAGATCGCCTACCGCGATCACCGCATGCCGATGGATGGCGGCCGCGGCATCCCAGCCCAGCGCGGCGGCCCATTGCAAGGCCATGGTATTGGCGGACGCGACGTGCACGGGCGGCTGGAAGCGCAGTACTTGCGGCCATAACTCCAGCATGCGCGACCGCAAGTCCTCCGCCTGTGGGCGTGTGCCGTTAAGCAGAACCACGCGGCGCGGCGAAGTGCAACCCGCCTGCCCATAGATGGCGAAGACGCGGATCAGGTGGCTTAGAACCTCGCCGGTATCGGCGCCGGCTTCGATCCAGGCTTGGGACTGCCGGTCGATAAACGAAAAACCGGTACCCCGCAGCGGCGCGGCCGCGCCATGCACAGCCGCGGCGGCCGAGCCCGATCCGAAGACGATGCGCACGTCCGCTTGCTCGATCATGCGCGCCTGCCGTTCGTCTCCGTGCGCGAAAACTTCCAGGTGGACGTATTGCTCCAGATGGCTGCGCAGCGGGCAGGCTGGCAAGTGCTCGCGAGCGAAAGCCAGGAACGCGCCAGTCAAATCATCGCTCCGCGATCCGGCTTTCAACAGGATGCGGTTACCCGTGAGGGTCAGGAGAATGAGCGTCAAGGGGCCCAGAAGGCTGACGTTGTTGGGCAGCCAGACGGCCACCACTCCGCGCGGGCGCACCAGCCGGGACGGCCGGCCACCCTCCACGGGCTGGCCGAAGGCTTCCACAAACGGGGCATGCAGATTCTCGGGGGCCAGGAAAGCCATCAGATACGCCCATTCGTCGCGGCTGAACCCGGTGGGAACGGTCCTGCGCATGGCGCCGCGAAGCGCGCCCCACTCAGCCACGATTTGCCGCTCCAAAAACGGCAGGGCGAGCGCGGTGCAGCCGGACGCGGATTCGAAGAAGCTCAGCGGCTCACACATTGGCGCAGCCTCGCAACGCGGCGTGCGGCATACGTCCGAGCAGCTCGAAACGTTTTCCGGAACGGCCGCACGCGCAGCCGCCGGGCACGATCCTTCCCATGTCTTCGGAAAGCACCGAATGGTAGGGAGCGCCGTGGGCCAGCACGTTCATCGATTGGATCTGCCCGGACTGGTCTTCGACGACGCGCAGGGTATAGGGATCGCGCACCAGCACGTCCGCCCAAACCGGGACGTGGCGCACGCCATGCTCGCATAGCGGATAGACGACGCCCACCTGTTCCACCAGCCCGTAGTAATCGACCACGCGGCTGGCGGGATGGAGATCCCGCGTGAGTGCGTCGTCGAACCGCGCGCGGTCGACGCGCAGCGCCTCCATCTTCTTCCAGCCGCCGCTGTGCACGAAATGAATGCGCTTGCCGCGCAGCTTGGCGCGCACGTCTTCCGGCGCGGCGGCGGCGCCCCATGCCAGCCATAGAATAGAGCTGAAGCCGTAGACCAGGAACTCTTCGCTGGAGGCCAAGACCTCGGCCAGCAGGTCCCATTTCAGGCTCGCGGGATCGTTGGCGTCGCGCAGCAGGAAATGGATGCCGGTCGCCAGCGGGCGCAAGCTCATGGCCGCCGCCGCGCGCGCGGAGACTACGCCCCGCTGGCGCAGCGAGAGGGCATCGTCCAGCACCAGCAGGGGGCGCTGGCGATCGCCGACCATGTCCGTGAGAATGGCCAGTGCGCTGCGGGCCTGCAGGCGCGAACTCAGGTTGTCGAGTACAATCTGGCTGGCCGCGGATCCGCTGGTCGAAGACGAGCGCAGAGTGCGCTCGTGAACCAGGCCGGCCGCGACGGTGCGAAACTCCAGACGTTTGAAAAGGTCCACGTGCAGGAACGGCAGTTCCTCGGCCGTGCCGGCGCATTTCCACTTTGGCCAGATGCGGGCGTACGCCGGGCAGCCCTCCAGATGATGCCGCGTGAGGCGCTGCATTTCGGCCAGGAAGGCGTTATCGTCGCGGGCGGAATAGGGAGGCCGGTCGAGCAGTTCGCTCATACGGCCGCCTGTTGTGCGATCTCCGACAGATGCCTTGGCCGGATGAGCGCGCCATTGGTGCGCGTGCAGGGGTCGCGCAGGATCTGCATCCAGTTTTCATGCAGGAAGGGGAGCGCAGCGGCCAGCCCCTCGGGTGCAAAGAGCTGGTGCAGAACGTGCCACACCGCAGCTTCATCAATCGCGTATTGGCGTGCTAAATCGGCCCACTTGGGGGAGGCGGCGCGGTTGAGGCGCATCACCGGAAGCAGGAAGATCGCGCACAACCGGGCGTGTCCCCAGTCTTCGCCGGGGTAGCGCGCGCGGAGCGGGTATTCCAACACGTGGGCTATGCCGTGCACCAGACCGACGGAGGCGCCAGCCTGCAATGCGGCGGCGCGGGCGCTAGCCTGGAACCAGCGCGGGTCGGCGGCGAGCGGCAACCGCAGCATCTCGCCGATGAGCGTGGCTAGTTGGCCGCGCAGGCTGTCGGAAGCCAGCGGTGAGAGGAAGGCTTCCAGCGTATGCGCCCAGGCGTCGCCGCACGCGTGCTTCGCTCTAGCCGGCGGGACGGTGGCCAGCAACTCCGGCCAATAGACCACGGTATCGGGCAGAAACTCGTCTCCGCTGGCGATGCGCTTGCCGCCCTCGCAATTAAGCACCGTGATGGGCGAAGTCTCCGCTCCGCTGCCCCAGATGCTGGGCACCAGGATCAGGTTCAGCATCGGGTTCAGCATCGGCCGCCGGCGTGCGCGGAAGTGCTTGGCTTCGTCCATCAGGCAGCCGCCCCCGGCTACGATCAGGGTGCTGGCCCCAGCGGCGATATCGCCGAACGAGGAGATCGACGGCAATCCCAGTTCCGCGCCGACGCGCGCCTGCACGCTGGCGCTCGCCCGCAACACCGCCGCCGATTTGGGAATAGTCTTCAGCCAGGCCAGATCCCGCGTCTTAGGGCTACGCATCGAACGAGATCCCTCTCGCCTCCAGAATCCCGATAATGTCACGGATGCCCGTAATGCCGACGGCCTCATCCTGCGTGAAATGGTGGCCGAAGGTTTCCTGCACGCCGACGGCGAGCGAAACCACGCCGAGCGAATCCCAGGTTTCGATCTCTTCGCGCTTCAAATCCAGGTGAAACTCCTTGGGGTCGAGCAGGAACACATCCACCACCAGGTCTTCGAGTTTCTTTCGATTCGTCATCAGACCCGCTGGCGCCAGAGCAGACATCTGTCCTCCATGTTTTGGACCGCGAGGCTGTCCACCTTTCCATTGGGGTGCAAAGGCAGGGCGGGAGCGGATTCAATGCGCAGGGGCCAATAGGTTCGAGGGTGGCTGGAGCGGAATACCTGCATCAGCCCGCGCATGGACTCGCGCGAAGGCTGGGGAGCCAGAACCAGCACATAACCGTCCTCGCCCGCGCTGTCTTTCTCGCGATAGTAACCCACTTGTCCGGCCCACTGCCGGTTGACCGATGAGAGCACCTGCGGCAATGCGATCTTCTCGCCGTAGCGTTTGAAGACTTCGCCGGCGCGGCCCAGCAGGCGCCAGTGTCCGTCGCCGCCATCGCGGACCAGGTCGCCGTTGGGCATCCACTCTTCGGCTCCGATGGGGTGGAAGCCGTGGCTATCGAACTGGGCGACGCAGCGGTATGGGCTGCGGAACAGCAGTTCACCGGCATCGCCGCACTTAAGCTGCACGCCGGGCAGAGGCGCGCCCACGTCGGATGCCGAATCGCCGTCTTCGGCGCGGCGCAGGGTCAGGCGGGGTAGTGCTTCGGCGCATCCATAGTTATTGAAGATGGCGGCATTTGGGAACATTTCGTGCAGCGCTGGAAGCTGTTCCTGGGGAAATCGTCCGCCGGCGAAGTGCAGGCGGATCACACCGGGAAAACGCTCGCCGCCGAACATGTTGCGAAGCATGGCGGCCTGCGGACCCACCAGGCAGAGCATCGCATCGCGGCCGCGGCGCAGGGCCTGGCGGAAAAGGTCGGGTTTGGCGAGACCGGGAGTTATTACCAGTTTGCGGCGCATGACCCGCGACCACAGCCACTGGTTGACGAAGGCATAGCAATAGGTAAGCGGCAGCGAGACGATGGCTTCGCGAACGGGCTCGCTCTGCTGCACGCAGTGCAGAACCCATGCGAGTTCCTCGGAGTCCTGTTTGCGCCCAATCACCAGCTTCGGGGCGCCCGTGCTGCCGGAGGTCAATAAGCAAAAATGATCTTCCCGGTATCGCGGCGGAAGCTGTTGCGGAACTGCGCTTAGCCAGGGGGCTGCCGCCGCGCCCTTTTCATGGACGTAGGCGAATGTTTGCGCCGCCGACCAATGATGTTCCAGGTCGGCCAGCCTTTGCTCTACCCCGCGCTCGATCAACAGAACGGCATGGCTCATGGCTCGAATTCCCGGATCGCGCGAATCACGCGGCCCTGTTCGATTTCAGTCAACCCGTTGTAGAACGGAAGCCGCAGCAAACGGTTGCTCACATCTTCCGTTACCGGGCAGGCGCAGTCCCGGCCGCCTAGCCGCAGCCCCATTTCCGATTGATGCAGCGGAAGGTAGTGAAATACGCTCAGTATGTTCCTGGCTTTCAAGTGCTGAATCAGGCACGCGCGGCTGCCTTCCGAGGGCAGCAGCATATAGAACATGTGAAAAGACTGCTGGCAATGCGGCGGCACTACCGGCAACCCTACGCCATAGCTGGCGGCCCAGTCTCTCAAGCGCATGTTATAGCGCTCCCAGATATGCCGGCGTTGGGCCTGGATCGTCTCGCGCGCCTCTAACTGGGCGTATAAGATGGCCGCCAGGATGTCCGATGGCAGGTAACTGGAACCAAGACCTACCCAAGTGTACTTATCGACTTGCCCGCGCACGAAACGGCTTCGGTTGGTGCCTTTGTCTCGAATGATTTCCGCCTTTTCGCAGTGGCGGATGTCGTTGATCACCAGGGCGCCGCCTTCGCCGCAGGTGAAGTTCTTGGTTTCGTGAAAGCTCTGCGTCGCCAGGCAGCCGAACGTGCCGAGGTTGCGTCCCTTATACTTGCCCAGCAATCCGTGCGCGTTGTCTTCCACCACGGGCACTGCATGGCGGCCGGCCACTTCGAGGATGGCATCCATCTCGCAGCCGACGCCCGCATAGTGTACCGGCACGACGGCTTTGGTGCGCGGCGTGATCAGCCGCTCCAGCAGGGTCTCGTCGAGGTTCAGGGTGTCCGGCCGGATATCGATAAAAACAGGGCGGGCGCCGCGCAGCGCAAAGGCGCTGGCAGTGGACACGAAGGTGAAAGACGGCAGGATCACTTCATCGCCGGGCTGCACATCCAGCAGCAGGGCCGCCATCTCCAGGGCGTCTGTGCAAGAGGTGGTCAACAGCACCTTGGGTGCGCCCAGCAGTTCCTCGAGGAGGGCGTGGCACAACTTCGTGAAGCGGCCGTTGCCGCTGACGTGCATCTCATCGATGGCTTGCTGGATGTAAGTAAACTCCGCCCCGGTCTTGCAAAACCGGTTGAAAGGAATATAAGCCGGCTCCGATTCGGCGGCGGGAGTTGCGGGCCAAACGGGAAGGTCGCGGCTTACCGGTTTGGGTTGAATCTCAGGCATGCAACCCCGCAACCAGGCGCGGCGCGGCGCGCTCGACCGCCACCGTCTGCTGGCGAATGGCGTAGCCCGGCCGGTCCATCATGCGGAAGTGCATGCGCGCCAGATACTCGCCGATGATGCCGAGCGCGAACATCTGCACTCCGGAAAACATGGCGATCAGAGAAGCGAGGAACGGGAAGCCCGGCACGCTGCCGCCGCGGACCAGATAGCCTCCGATTACGAACACAAGCACCAGGAATCCGAATACGGTGAAGACAAATCCGATGGCGCTGGCGATCTGCAGCGGCAGAACGCTGAAGCCCGTCATCATGTTGAACGCGTGGCGGATCAGCTTGCGCAGCGTATACTGGGACGCTCCCAAGCGGCGCGCATCGTGGCGCACCTGGATGGCAGTAAAGCGCGAGGCGCCCCAAGTGAGCAGGACGTCGATGGATACGAAGGGACCCTGAAAATTCGTGAACCCGCCGCGCACTTCGCCGCGGAAGGCGCGGAAGGCGCTGGCGTGGCGGGCGGTCTCGGCACCTACGGCGCTTTGCAACGCGATCTTGGTGACTCGCGACGCCATGTCCCGCCACAGTCCGTGTTGTTCCGCCGCGGGCGCGCCATACACCACGTCGTAACCTTCGGCGAGTTTATCGAGGAGTTTGGGAATCTCTTCGGGCGGGTTCTGCAGATCGTCGTCCAGCGTGACGATGACCTCATTGCGGGCCGCGCGAATGCCGCAGAGCAGCGCATTATGCTGTCCGTAATTGCGCATCAGGCAAATACCGCGAACCCACGGATAGCGATGCGTCAACTGGCAGATCGCCTCCCAGCTACGGTCGTGACTGCCGTCGTTGACTAGGATGGCTTCGAAGTCGCGGGCGCGCGCCTGCAACACCGGCTGCAGACGGCCGATCAACAGCGCCAGGCTGGCTTCGCTGTTATACACCGGCACCACCACGGATATTGATGGCTCGAAATCCATAGCCCGGACTACAGTTAACCATACGAAACCGGATGAAAGCCATGGTGCAAAAGGTTAACCAGCGGTTAATAGGGAAGTTATCGAAGTCGAGTTAACTGAAGTTAGTGTCCGCGGCGGGCTAACTACCGTTATCATGTGCAGTTGACCGTGAGGGGAAAGGATACGTGCGTCCGCTAAACCGTTGCCGGCACTATATCGAGATCGCCGCCGACCGCATCGAAGCCGGAAAGTATTTCTATCTCTACGGCTTGCTGATACTGTTCCTGAAAATCGCGACTCAGCGGGCCGGCTCCCGAGCATTCTGGTACGACGAGCTGTTCACGTTTTACATGTCGCATTTGCCCAGCATGCGCACGATCTGGGCGGGTCTGCGGCAGGGTGCCGATTTGAATCCGCCGTTATTGTACGTGGCGACCCGCGCGGCGTTTCGCCTGTTTGGCGACGGACCCGTAGCTACGCGGCTGCCGGCCACGATCGGCTTTCTGGTCATGAGCGTCTGCCTTTTCCGGTTCGTGTCCCGACGCTCGAACGCGGTGTACGGATTCGTCGCCATGCTGTTTCCATGGATTTCGGGCGCTTGCCGTTACGGATACGAAGCCCGGTCGTACGGGCTGGTGCTGGGATTCTCCGGGTTGGCGCTGGTCTCGTGGCAGAGCGCTTGCGAGCGCAAACACCGGCGCTGGGCGCTCGCCGCGTTGACCTTAAGCGTGGCCGGCGCGCTGATGAGCCACTGTTATGCGGTGTTGCTGTTTGTCCCGTTGGGCCTGGGCGAACTGGTGCGCGCGTGGCGGGCGCGGCGCATCGACTGGCCGGTGTGGCTGTCGATCGGAATCACCGCGCCGCTGGTCCTGACCTACCTGCCCCTGATGCGGGCGAATAACAATATTTTGTTGAACAATGCAAAGTTTGAGCCGCGGTTCTCCTCGATCTGGGAGTTCAGCGTCATGATACTGGGGCCCGCGGTGTGGTTCTGGCTGGCGGGCTGCGCCGCGGTTTTGCTGCCGGCGAAGCGGGCCGCAACCGAAGAGAAGCCGCCGGCGCCCATCCCCGTCCACGAAATTGCAGCGGCGGCGGGACTGGTCTCGATTCCGATATGCGCGATGATACTGGCGCTCACGCTCACACACGTATTCGAGACCCGTTACGGGCTGCCGGCGGTCATGGGAATCGCGATATTATTCGCCCTTTTAGCATATAACCGCACGGGAAACCGGCGCGCTACGGGCGTGCTGCTGATGGGGATTTTCCTGGCCGGCTTTCTGATGAATTCCTTCTGGTCGCCACCCGACGACACCACCCAGAGTCTGGCGATTCGCGGCCTCGATCCCGACCAGGTGGAAAAGGACGTGCCCTTTGTGATTGGCAATGGGACCCTTTTTCTGCAGGTGGATCATTACGCGAAACCGGAACTGGCTTCGCGGCTGTACCTGCTGCGGGACCCGCAGGTGTCGGTGCAGTACACGGGTAGCAACGTGTTCGACAATGGCTATCCGATCCTGCGGCGCTGGTTTCCGATCAAAGGGCGCATCGAGGATTACCAGCGTTTCATTGGCCAGCATAGCCGGTTCATGGTGTTCGGCCCTATGCACGATCCGCTCGACTGGCTGATTTTCAAGCTGGTGGACGATGGCGCCCAAATGAATTTCAGGGGACAATTCGGCGACAACCTGCTGTTCGAGGTCACTCCCAAACCAACCGCCATCGCGCGCACCACCGCCTCGAACTAATGGAGAGCGGGTCCTGGAGGCTCGCCCCACAGCCTGTAGGACAATAGAAACATGGCACGCATCGAGGGAATCGGCGATAAGCAGGCTGACTTATTCACACGCACAGTCTATGGCGCCGTCCGGCGCAAGCTTGGGAGCGTGCCCGAGCCCATGCGCATCACCGCGCATCAGCCGCGGCTGCTGGCGGCGCTGGGCGGCATGGAGATGGCGCAGGAGGCGATGCGGACGGTCGATCCGCTGGTCAAGGCGCTGGCTGAGATCAAGGCGGCCACGCTGATCGGGTGTCCGTTTTGAATCGATATCGGTTCTGCCGTCGGCAGAAAGGCGGGGGTATCGGAAGCCAAGCTGATGGGGCTGGGGGATTTTGAAAACAGCCCGGAGTTCACGGAAACCGAGAAGCTGGCGCTGCGTTACGCGGTGGCCATGACGGCCACGCCCGTGCAATTGGGTGACGATTTGTTCGAGGCGATGCGGGCGCGCTTCGACGACCGGCAGTTGGTGGAGCTGACTTCGGCGATTGCGTGGGAAAACTACCGGGCGCGGTTCAATCATGCTTTCGGATGCGAGGCGGAGGGGTTTTCCGCGGGACAGTTTTGTCCGCTGCCGGGCTAAGGCGAGCTTGCCCGCCCCGGCCGGCTGAAAGCCGGCTGCGGGCATGATTGCCCGCCCTCCAAGACCCACTATTCGTGGCCCTTGTTCACGCGCCCAGTGCGCACCAGCCAGTTGCGGAACATCGCGACGAAGTCGCGCGCCACCGGCGCGGTGCGCAATTCTTCCAGCGTAAATTTCATTTTGCGGCTCCAGTTGGGATATTGCCAGGTGGTAGCCGGGAGGTTTTGCTGGGCGATCTCCTTGGTCAGATCCTCCTGATTCACGGCCAGCAGTTGTGACGGCGTGAGCGCCAGGAAACCGATGACCGCATTGTGCAGTTCGCCGGTCATTTCGGGCAGCAGGGCAGCCGAAGTGGGAACAAAAGCGGGCAGGAGTTCGAGGCTATGCAGCAGGTCCAGCACTTTCTGTTTTTCCGCGGCGCGCTCTTGCACCTGGCGGCGGTACATGGCGTCGTCGGGGAACATGCCGGCGCGGCGGCGCGCTTCGATGTCCTCGCCGATCCAAAACCCCGCCAGCGTCGGCAGATCGTGAGTGGTGGAAGAAACCAGCGCGCGTTCGGGGTACTCGCCATACGTCTTGAACTTGCCGTCCGCGCGCTTTTCGAAATAGAACAGGCGATAGCTCAGGATGCCGAAGCGGTCCAAGGTTTCGCGCACGAAAGGCTCCACGGTACCCAGATCCTCGCCGATGACGACCACTTGCCGGCGCACGCTTTCGAGCGCCAGGATGCGGATCAAGTCGTCGTAGTTCTCACGGACATAAGCGCCGGCGGTGGCGCCGGTCCCCTCCGGAATCCAGAACAAGCGGAAGAAGCGCATCACGTGATCGATGCGCAGCGCGCCGCCGTGCCGGCAGTTCTTGCGGATGGATTCGGTGAACAGGCGATACCCGTTTTCGCGATGCTGTTCGGAACACGGCGGCGGAAATCCCCAATCCTGGCCTTTCGGGGCGAAGTCGTCGGGCGGCGATCCGACGCGGCAACCGGCCACGAAGAACGGGCGCTGAGCCCAAAGGTCGGCGCCGAAGCGGTCGGTGGCCAGGGCCAGATCGTGATACAGCCCGATGGCGAGGCCCCTTTGCCGCGCGTAGGCCTGGGCGGCGGCGAGTTGCATCGAGAGCTGCCACTGCAAGTAGCAATAAAACAGAAACAGCCGCCAATGTTTCTTGCGAAAGGCTTGCGTTTCGGGTGAATCCGGATCCTGGTAGGGCGCCGGCCAATCGGGCCAGGTCCACAGATTCGGATTGCGCGCGTGCAGGTATTCGTCGAGCGCGCAATACGTGGCAAAGCGTCTGAGCAAATCGCTCTCATCCGCCAGAAACCGGTGGAACTGCAGGGCGCGCGCGGAGCCGGACCGGCGTTCGCGCAGAAACTCCGCGAAGGCCAGTTTCAGGAAGCGCAGTTTCCAGGCGCTCACCTGCTCGTACTCGACGTATTCGGAATCGCGCAGGGCCGCCATCTGGCGTTGGGTTTCGGTTTGCGCCCAAAGTCGCTGCGCGCGGCGCGACTGTTGGAAATCGGCGATGGATTCCACGTCCAGGTACAGATAATTCGGATAGAAGATGCATTCCGGCAGGTACGGGCTGGTGTTGTAAGGGCGGCGGTTATAGATGGCGTGCAGCGGATTCAAGGCGATGAAGCTGGCGTGCGCATCGTCCGCGATCCAGTCCACGATGCCATGCAGATCGCGCAGGTCGCCGCACCCCCAATTGCGCGCGGAGCGAATGCCATAAAGAGCCAGCGCGATGCCCGCGGCCTTGCCGCCGCCGGCCAGCGCGGGATGCGCGTAAGCGCGGGCGGGCGCCACGATCAGGCGGGTGACTTGCCGCAGCGCGCCCAGCCGGATGTGCACGTCGTGATAACCGAGCGGCAGGTTGGCCGGCAGTGGGACCTGCTTGCGTACGTAGCCGCGGCCGTCCAGATCGGCGGCGCCGCACTCGCGATAGCTGCCGAGAGCGAATTCCAACGGGTGGGTGGGACCGGTTTCCTCGCGAATCTCGATTTGCGCGGACTCCTGGGCCAGATCCGCAGGCACGTGCAGGGGCAAATCCACGGCGCTCGACTGGGTGACCACCAGGCAGGGAGGAGCCAGGCGGGTCCATTCCTTGCGGCGGTGCGCTTCGATGGAGGCGCGCAGGCTTTCGGCGGTTTCGGCGCGTACGCCCAAGCCCTGCAGGATGGCCCGCTTGGTTTCATCCGATGTGATGTGTTTGCGGCCCCAGATATCCCAATATTCCGGGTCGATGCGCCACAGGCGAGCGGCGAGATCGAGCAACTGCGCATAGTTTTCGGATTGCATGAGGGATATATCTTGATTTTACAGGACCGCGCGGTGCATGCACTCAGGCGGGTGCTTAATTAACAGTTTCGGGAAACCGCTCCCCGACGGTCGCGGCTCGGTAGCGGTCGCGGCTCGATAACGGTCACGCCGATTTCGCGCGGCTTACTGAGCCGCGACCGTCAGGGAGCGGTTTCTGTCGGTCTCAGGCGGGCTTCTTGCGTTCGTTATCCGCGATCCGCGCCTTCACCAGCTTTTTCACCAGCGCTAGCGGGAGAGGCTTGTCTACAGTGAACCGGATGGTGCCTTTCGATGTTGGGAAGCCAGCGAGTTCGTCCTGAAATGTCTTGATCAGGGATGCATTCATAGGGAAGAAACTGCAATGCTTCGAAAATGCGGCGTACGCCACCAGCGACCCTTTGTACTTGAACGTGGGAATCCCATAGCTGATGGCCTCGGTGGTCTCCGCCGGCACTACAGACCGGATTACCGCGCGCATCCGGTTCAAAGTGCCGCGGGCTGGCTCCGGGACCCGAGCCAGGTATGCGTCCACGTCCCGCGGGACGGCGTCGCTTTTGGCGGCCTTTTTCATACGCGTAATACTACCATGCAGCCGAATGGGTGCGCGACAACAAAGGTGGAGATCCCGCACACGGCTCGATCCGGCGGGTCGCCGCATCCCTAAACCTGTTTTATCGGCGTTCATCCGCGTTCATCGGCGGCCAAATGCTTTCCTTCCGGCCCAGCCCGAAAATCAAGCCCGATATTGGCCGCCGATGAACGCAGATGAACGCCGATAAGAACAACCATAAGGCAGTTATCCTGAAGCCGGCGAAGGTGCACAACCTCGGCGCGCGGACCGCCGGCGGCCCTCGCCCGTCGTGGTATGCCGAGCGGCCGACATACCAGGCATGCAAGGATCTAGCGGCGTTCTTTGAGTTTTTCGCGCCCCAGCCGAATCGCCACCGGAATCCCGGACGGCATAGAATAGGAGGTATGGATGCACCCTTTGCCAGCGGTCCCGTGGAACTGTTCGAGCGCCTGGATAACGAAACCGTGGCGAGCGCCGCGGCGGCGGCTTCCGAAGGCCTGGTATTGACCACTTTGGACAAAGCCGTGAACTGGGCGCGCAAGAATTCGATCTGGCCCATGTCGTTCGGCTTGGCCTGCTGCGCCATCGAGATGATGTCGATGAGCGCGTCGCGGTTCGACATCGCACGCTTCGGCGCCGAAGTGTTTCGCGGGTCGCCGCGCCAATCGGACCTGATCATCATCGCGGGGCGTGTGTCGAACAAAATGGCTCCCGTGATCCGCCATTTGTACCAGCAGATGCCGGAGCCCAAGTGGGCGATTTCGATGGGCGCGTGCGCCACGTCGACGGGCGTGTTCAACAATTACGCGCTGATCCCGGTGAACCAGGTGATCCCGATCGACGTATACGTGCCGGGATGCCCGCCGCGTCCGGAGCAGCTCATTCAGGCGCTGATGATGTTGCAGGGCAAGATCCAGAATGAAAGCGGCACGGTCAGGCAGATTTTGAATCTGGCGTAGCACGGGTTTCAGCCTGCGATGCGAGCCCCGCCCACGATTGAATGCGCGGCAGAGCCAGGCGGGCGGCCTCTTCGCCGGCCTTCACCAGTAGCAGGGCGCTATCGAAGGCGTCCCATTCCATGCCGCGCACATCCGGCTCGATCACCAGGTCGGAATGTTGGCGCCAGGTGATTTCAGTGCGACTGTGCAGGATCTGGAAGCATCGATTAATCACATGGAACATGTTCGTGGGCATGGCCGCGGCGCCTTGCATGGGCAGGTGCAGCGAGATGACGTGCGTGGCGCCCAGCAGACGCGCCAGCAGCGCGGGCACTTCGGTGCTGATGGCGCCATCCACCAGCAAATGGCTGCCGCAACGCACGGGCTGGAACAAGCCGGGGTAGGAGCAGCTTGCGCGGATGGGCAGCACCACATCGCCGCGGTCGCGGAATATCACGCCCTCGCCGGTGACCACGTCGGTAGCCACCACGCCCAGCGGGATGCGCATTTGTTCGAAGCTGTAGCACTTCAGCAACTTATGCAGGAACCGCTCCATGCGGTCGGTGCCGGCGATGCCCATGCGGGCGATGGTCCAGCGCGCCACGTCGGTGAAGCGCATGGCGCTGCCGGCCTCGGCGATCTCGGCGGGTGTGGCGCCGCTGGCGTAGGCGGCCGCCACGATGGCTCCGGCGCTGACACCGGCGATGCAATGGACGGGAATGTTATTTTGCTCGAGGACGCTGAGCACGCCGATGTGTGCCAGGCCGCGCGCGAAGCCGCCACCGAGCGCCAATCCCAGGCGCATGGGGGCCGGAATCGCGGCGGCGATCCCGTCGGCGGGCGCATGCGGCCGGCGGGCGAAGGGGGTCTTCCAGTTGCGCCAGGCGATCTTCACGATGGACTACCATTATGTTGGATGCGCACTCATTCTGCCAAGTCCCTCGTGGCGCGCTTGTGGGGCGGCCAATCCGGCCTGCCGATTCGCGCGGAGCGGGGCTCAAGCCCCGCGCGGGATAAATCCCGCCCCCCGGATCTTTGGGTTTCAGCCGGCGGCGTGCCGGTATTGGTGGCGATGCTTCTTGGCCTGTTCCAGTGCGTTCCGGCCTTGGCGCAGGCGCCGTTTTCCGGCACGCCGGCGATCGAGCAATCGCTGAAGAAGCTAACGGTGCTGGGTAGCGTGCTGATGATCGCCGCGCATCCCGACGATGAGAATACCGCGATTCTGGCCTATTACGCGCGCGGGCGCCAGATGCGCACGGGTTATTTGTCGCTGACGCGCGGCGAAGGCGGGCAGAACCTGATTGGTCCCGAGCAGGGCGATTTGCTGGGACTGATCCGCTCGCATGAATTGCTGGCGGCGCGGCGAATCGACGGCGCGGAGCAATTCTTCACACGCGCGATCGACTTCGGATTTACGAAGACGCCGGAAGAGACTTTCGAAAAGTGGGGTCACGAGCGCATCCTTTCCGATGTCGTGTGGGTGATTCGCCGGTTCCGTCCGGACGTGGTGATTCTGCGCTTTTCGGGCACGCCGAAGGACGGTCACGGGCAGCACCAGGTATCCGCCATCGTGGGCAAAGAGGCATTTTTCGCGGCGGGCGATCCCAGCCGGTTTCCGGAGCAACTGAAATTCGTGGAGCCGTGGAAGGCGCGGCGGCTGTTGTTCAACTCGTTCAGCTTTACCAAGGAGATGGAGAAGGAAGCGGCGGCCGCGCCGGGGCGCATCGAAGTGGATACGGGCGCGTACGATCCGGTGTTGGGCGTTTCCTACAGCCAGATCGCGGGGATGAGCCGCAGCATGCATCGCAGCCAGGGCATGGGGGCGTCGCAGCGGCCGGGACCGTCGCGGCAATTCCTGGTGCCGGTGGCGGGCGAGGCGCCGGCTAAGGACGCTAAGGATGCATTGGACGGTATCGATACGACGTGGGAGCGCGTGTCCGGGGGGGCGGAGATCGGGCGCATTTTGGAGGAAGCCGTGCGCACATTCGCGCCGGAGCATCCGGAGCGAACCATTCCGCTGCTATTGAAGGCGCATCCGCTAATCGCCGGGATTCACGATGCGTGGGCCAGCGAAAAGCTGGCGGAGTTGAACGAGGCGATCGCGCTGTGCGCCGGCCTGTGGCTGGATGCGAACGTGGACAATTACGCGGTGGTACCCGGTGCAACCATCGAGGTTAACTACACGGCGTTGAACCGTTCGGCGTTTCCGATGGCACTTGAAGGCCTGACGCTGGAGGGCATGGGCGGCGCGGCGCGTACCGACGCCAAGCATCCGGCGCTGGCCCCGAATCAGCCGGTGAATGCGCAGCTCAAGTACGCGGTGCCCGCCGATCAGCCGTATTCGCAACCCTTCTGGCTGCGCGAGCCCAAGCAGGGCGACACGTACACGATCTCCGACCAGCGGCTGGTGGGCCTGCCCGACGATCCTCCGCTGTTGACTCTGCGCTTCGGCCTGGAGGCTGGCGGCGTGATGTTCGATCTGGTGCGGCCGGTGCGGCATCGTTTCGTCGATCGCGTGGATGGCGAGCAGACGCGGGCGCTGACGGTGGTGCCGCCGGTGGCGCTGAACCTGCCGCAGGATGTGGTGCTGTTTCCGTCGGGCGACGCGCGCAAGGTGGAGATCGAGGTGCGCGCGAATGTGCCGAAGGTGTCCGGCGATGTGCGGCTGGCACTGGATGCGGGATGGAGCGCGGACCCGCTGTCGCGGCCGTTCGAGCAAGCGCAAGAGGGCCAGCAGCAGCCGCTGAGTTTCGAGATCAAGCCGGGGCCGGGGCCGGATCCGCCGGCGCAACTGCGCGGCGTGGCGCGCGTGGGCGAGCGCGAAATCCGCGTGGGCATGCTGGTAATCTCGCATCCGCCGCTGCCGCCGTTGACCGTGTTTCCGCCGGCGGTAGTGAAGCTGGTGCGGGCGGACGTGCGGGTGACGGCGCACAAGATCGGCTACGTCATGGGTGCCGGAGATCAAATGCCGGATGCCATTCGCCAGCTCGGTTGCGACGTGACGCTGCTGACGGCTTCCGATCTGGAGCAGCGCGACCTTTCCGAATTCGACGCGATCGTCACTGGCGTGCGCGCCTACAACACGCGCGCGGATCTGCGGGTGAACCTGCCGCGGCTGCTGGAGTATGTGCGCAATGGCGGCAAGCTGATCGACCAGTACAATGTGACGGACGGCAACCTGGTGCCGATGGGGCCGTATCCCTTCAAGGTGGGGCACGACCGCGTGACGGTGGAAGAATCGCCGGTGACGTTTACAAATCTGAGTAATCCGCTGCTGAGTACGCCGAACGAAATTTCGCAGAAGGATTTCGAAGGATGGATACAGGAGCGCGGGCTGTACTTCGCTTCGGAATGGGATCCACGGTATCAGACGGTGATCGAGTCGCACGATCCGGGCGAGAAGCCGCTGTCCGGCGGGATGCTGTACGCGCGTTACGGGAAGGGCGTGTATATTTTCAGCGGTTACTCGTGGTTCCGGGAACTGCCGGCGGGCGTGCCGGGGGCGTACCGGTTGTTTGCAAATATGTTGAGTGCGAAGTGAAGGCGGAAGAGCGGGACTGAAGTCCCGCGCGGGCTAAAGCCCGCCCCCCAAGACTATGTCGAATCTGCAAACACCCATCGGGCCTGAATTGGCTGCGTACATTCGGAGCGTGTCTCTGCGCGAGCCGGATTTGTTGCGGCGGTTGCGCGAGGAGACGGCTCCGCGCGCCGATGTGGGGATGCAGGTGTCTCCGGAACAAGGGCAGTTTCTCGGGATGCTGGTGCGCTTGATGGATGCCAGGCGGGCGATCGAGGTGGGCGTGTACACGGGTCTCAGCTCACTGCATATCGCGCTATCCATGCGGCCGGAGGGACGCCTGATAGCATGCGACGTGAATGCGGAAACGACGGCCATTGCGCGGCGTTACTGGGGCGAAGCGGGCGTGGAGGACAAAATCGATTTGCGGATCGCGCCGGCGGTCGACACTTTGGACGCGATGCTCGCGGCGGGCGCGGATGGCAGTTTCGATTTCGCGTTCGTGGACGCGGACAAGGAAAACTACGGACACTACTATGAGCGCGTGCTGAAGCTGTTGCGGCCCGGCGGCCTGGCGGTCTTCGATAACGTGATCTGGCATGGCCGGGTAATCGACGAAGCGGTGCAAGACAAAGATACCCGCGCCATCCGCGAATTCAACGCGAAGCTGCACGTGGACGAACGCGTCTGGCTCAGCCTGGTGGCCATCGGCGACGGGATCACGTTGGCTCTGAAGCGGTAGGTGGGGCGCGAAGTTCGCCCGCGTCGCGCTGCGCGCGACGGCGACCGCAGGAGTGCGGTCGCGGCAGGCACGAGTGCCTGCGCCACGACGGTCAGCGGGTGCGCCAGTAGATGTAGAACGGAATTCCCGCGGCCGAAACCACGAACGCCATCAGCGATGGCCGGGTCTGGTTCACCATGGCGTCCGCCATGTACCACGCCGAGACGATCAGGAAGGCCCACATGGTGTACGGGTATCCCCACATTTTGTAGGGACGCGGCGCGTCCGGCGCCTTGCGCCGCAGCACCCAGACGGCCGCCACGCCGAGCGTATAGACGATCCAGGACGAGAGCAGGGCGTAGGCAAACAGCGTCTCATAGGAGCCGGTCACTACCAGGAGGCCGGTCCAGACGGTTTGCGCCGCGATGGCGAACGCCGGTGTTTTGAAGCGCGGATGCACGCGGCCGAAGCGGGCGAAGAAAAGGCCGTCGCGCGCCTGCGCGAAAGGAATGCGCGCGCCCGTCAGCATTTGGCCATTGACGGCGCCGATAATAGAAAGCAGCACGACGGCCGCCAGCACGGAGGCGCCGGCCGGACCCATGGTGTGCGTGGCGACCGCGGCTCCCACGCGTTCGGTGGCGGCGATTTCCGGCACAGTCAACACGTTTAGATAGGCGGCGTTGGCGGTCACGTAAAGCGCCATCACAGCGACCATCCCGAGGGTCATGGCGCGCGGCAGATTGCGCTGCGGATTTTTGATCTCGCCCGCCACGAAGCTGACATAGCTCCAGCCGTTGTAGGCCATCAGGCAGGCGGTGAGGGCGAAGCCGATACCGCGATAGGAAAGGCTGGCAAGCGGCGGCGCGGCCGATGGCAGGGCGCTCCGGACATGCGGCGCGAACGCGGCGGCGCCGATCAACACGATCAGGCCCGCAATCTTCAACGAAGTGAAGATGCGCTGAATCCAGGCGCCCTGCTGGACGCCGACGTAATTGGCCGCGGCGAGCGAGGCCAACAGCGCCAGCGACACGATTTCACGCCAGGCCGGCGAAAGGGGAATGAAATGGTCCAGGTAGATGGAGAAGCCCACGGCCAGAAACGACATGCCGCCTGGTATCACGGCCAGCAGGAATACCCATCCCGAGAGGAAGGCGCAGCCCGGCCCGAAGGCTTCGCGCAGATAGACGTATTGGCCGCCGGTGGCCGGCATCATGGCGCCCAGTTCCGCGTAGGCCAACGCGCCGAAGTAGGAGAGCACGCCAGCCATTACCCAGACCGCCAGGATGGCGGCGCCGGATGGCAGGTTCCGCGCAATGACGTTGGGCAGGAGAAAAATGCCGGACCCGATGACCACCCCGACAACGATCAGAGAAGCGTCGATGAGGCCCAGCCTGCGCGGAAGTTGGTCCATTACGGGGGTAGTGACTACTATATCAACGCGCGGTGAACTGGATGGCCGGCTGAGGCGCGCGCAGAAATCCCAGGATGTGTTCGGTGAGCAGTTCGGGCTGTTCCAGCGGGCCGAAATGCTCGCCGCCCGGCAGCAGCACCGGCTTGCAATTGGGTAGTGCTGTATTCAGGAAGTCGTAAGAGCTGATAAAGTGCGAATTGCGGCCGTAGACCAGCAAGGTCGGCGTCTGAATCGCGCGCACCGCATCCAAGGTCATGGCTCCGACTTCTTCGTAGTCCTTCAGCAGCGTGGTATTGCGGATCAGGTGCAACAGCGGCTCGCGATTGCGCGGCAGCCCACGCGCCGGACCGTAAAACTTGGGCGTCTCCAGGCTGAGCTGCAGCAGGAATTCGGCATCGGTGCGCTTGTCCTCGGGAACCTGGATGCCCACCTCTTCCAGCTTGGCCACCCAGGCAGACCAGCCGATCCAATCCTTGTCGTTGCGCAAGTGCACCAGCGCGGCCAGGCCGGGCTCCAACGCCACCAGCTTGGGCACGCGCTCGGGATAGAGCAGGCTGAAGTACATGGCGATATCCGCGCCGAAGCTGTGGCCCACCAGGATGGGACGTTCGATCCCCATGGCGTCCAGGAAACAGCGCAGATCCTCCACCATGTCGGCAGCGGTGTAACCGGTAAGGGTTACGTCGCTGTAGCCGTGGCCGCGGAGATCGTAGGTAGTGACGCGGTGCTCGCGGCGCAGGATAGGCGCCATGTAGAGGTGCCAGACGGCAAGATTGCCGAGGAAGCCGTGTAGCATGACCACATCGGGGCCCATGCCGACGGTAATGTAATGCAGATCGATGCCGTTCGCCTTAACCTTGGGCACTCTGCAGCATTCCCTCCCCTGGCATTGAGCGCCAAGCCATGCCGATCGAGTGCAAGACCTCTTTGGCATCGAACGGCTTCAAGATCAAATCGAAGCCGCCCAGATTCAGAACCTCCGCCCACAGCCGGTCGTCGCCGCAGCGGGAGGCCACGATTACCGCCGGCGGCGGGGCGATCAGCGCCGCGGATTGGGCGATGTTCCGCCACGAATGGCCGTCGAGCAGATCGGAATCCGTAATGATCACACCGACGGGATGATCGCAAAGCGCGTATTGTGCTTGCTGAAATGTGGACGCCAACTGCAGTACCCAAGTTGAACGGGCCAGAATCCCGCGCAGGGACTGGCGATCTTCCTCGCCCGGAACGACGGCCAGAACGGTGAGGTTCTTTGCCGTATCCAATAGCATGGTAGCACACTCCCCCGCTTAGCATAGTATCCCTATAGACTATATGGAAAGTTAACGGATGTCAATCTGGTTTTGTTGCGGATTGATCGCGTCGGCGGCGGCTTCCGGTGAGAATTCGGTGCTTCCTGGCTGGGAGACGGTGACTGGACGGCTCCAGGCGTCCGTCGCGTTGCCTCTGACAACCGCATGGATATGCGCCGTCGCGGTGCTTGACAGCCAAACGGCTAGAGCCGCGCCGCTCGGAGCGACGGCGAAACCTGTGTGACGCGGCTCCATGCGCCGGCACTCGGCTTGGATCGCGACCATAGCTGGTCTTGAGTGGTGCGTTCATCCCAGAGAGCCACCGAACGGCCATTCCCATCGATTGCCGCCGCTGACTCGAAGCCCTGGCCGCCGGCGCTGAGCGCAACGGGTGGGGTCCACGTGCCGACCTGGGCGGACGCCGCCGTTAGAAATGTAGTTGCGATGCAGATTAAGCGCATTTCCGAGTCCTTCCAAATGATAAGCGCAAAGCGATTGGAGCAGATGTGAACTGTTTGCAGACCCGTGTGAACTTCTGCCACCACGTAAGCGGAACGTCCCAACGAGCACATCGCCTGCGGCAGGCGATCACTCCATGGGCGAAAGCCCCCCGCCGAGCAGGTCGAGTTGGCCGCGACTCACTGGTGCAAGCCGTGCAGGTATTGCATCAGGGCCGCGCGTTCGTCGGCGTCCAGCTTGCCATCGCCGTTCTTATCGAATGCCTGGAACGCGCGTTTGATCATCTCCAGTTCAGCCTTGGGAATACCCGGCGGCAGGTCCGCGAGGGTGTTGCCTTCGGCCAGGAACGACTCCATGTACGCGGTCCGCATTTCGCGCCGGAAAGCGGGCACGTCGGCCGGCGTGGGCAGTTCCACGCCCAGGAACAGGACGGCCATTTCGTTCTTGGTCTCTTCGCCCCAGGTTACAGGCACTGGCGGATGCGACGGGTTGTGCGGGTTGTTTTCCGAATTGTCGTAGACGTATTCGAGCTCGATGCGGGTGCCTTGCGGCAGATGCACCGGCTCTTTGTAGCGGTATTGTCCCTGCCAGTTGAAATCCCAATCCTTGATCCGGATCAGATGCTGGGTAGTTCCATCCGGCAGCACCGCATCCACCTTCATGTCGGTACCGAGATAGTGCGCATGGGGAGTAATGCCGAACACATTCACATCCCGCGGCACGGTGACGCCGGTCTTCACCACGTAGTGCGCTTCGCCGGCGGGGATATAGATGCGCCGGTTGGAAAGGATAATTCCCGCGCGTCCCTTGGTGGGGGGACCGGAGAACTTCAAGCCGAGCGACGATTGGTCCTCCTCGGGCTTGCCGGAGGGATGATAGTGGATCTGCACGACGATGTCGGTGCCTTTGCGGACGAGTTGCGCGAGACTGGGGGAGTCGGGGGCCGGCGAGGCGCCCGGCGCCCATCCGCCGAGCAGGCCCACGGGCGGGAATTTCGGACCGCCGAAGCAAGTGTAGCCGCCATCCGGCGAATCGGCGGCGAGCTTGCGCGCCGTGCCGGTCACATCCGCATACACGAGCGCGTGATGCACCACGCGCCGGTTGCCGGGACGAAACTCCATGCCGCTCATGTACACGTCCTCGGTGGAATCGAGCGGCAGGACGAAGCAACGGTATTGGTCGGGGCCGTCGGCAGCCACTTCGAACTTGTGGGCCATGGTCAGGACTTTATCGGGCTGGCCGCCGGCCCAGCCACTCGGGAAGACGGGCGGAGTGGGTTTGTATTTCGCGTCGCCTTCGGGCGCACCAGCCTTGGCCCAGTCGCGAATGAGGGCGATCTGTTGGTCGGAGAGCCGCCGCTCGTTGGCAAAGTCGCCGTAGCCCGGCTCAGCCTTCCAGGGCGGCATCACGCGCTTTTCCGTGACGACGGCCAGCAGGCCGGCTTTCTTGGCGGCATCGGCATAGGTCAGGAGGGAGAAGGGCGCCACTTCGCCGGGGCGGTGGCACGTGGCGCAGTTTTGATAAAGGATCGGCGCGATGTCTTTGTTGAATGTGGGCTTGGCGGCGATGGTCGCAGCCGTCGCCAGCGGCGCGATAACTGAGATTGCGGATAGGATTGCAAAAGATCTCATGGCGTTGTTCCTTTAACGTCCGTTGGTGATGGCGCACCCCAGCGCGCGGGTGCGGGGATGCGGCACCGGCCGCCCGGCCAATATCGCGTCGAGCGTGTCGCGCAAATCGAACTCGGTGGCCTCGATGCGGGTCTTGCCGAAATCCTCCACGCGATTGTCGATGCGCCCCAGATAGAGCACCGCGCCTTCGGCGGAGAGCACTACTGCTTCAGGCGTCACGGTCGCGCCGGTGTGATGAGCCAGAATCTGGTGCGGGTCGAGCAAAGCGGGAAAGCGGTATCCGAACTCGCGCGCGTGCCGGCGGACTTCTTCGTCGGGAATGGTGGTATCGCCCTGCACGGCGTAGAAAAGCACGCCGCGCGGAGCGTAGGCCTGTTCGATGCGGTTCATTTCGGGTGCGTAGCCGTTGCTCAAGGGGCAATCCGTAGTGACAAAGAAGAGGACCACGGCGCGCGCCTGGGCCCATTCGTTCGGGCTATGCGCGACGCTCTCCGTGTCGTGCAAGGCAAACTGGAGTGCGAGATGCGCCCAGGCGGCTATTGCCAGGAGGATTCCTAACGCCACAGTTTTGGGGGGTGAGCGCATCTATTATTTATGATGCAACAAAACGGACCGGGATCGCACGCGGGGTTTGTATAGTTTTGTAAAGGTTATGCCGTGTCGATGGCGTGTCGAAGCGTCACAAAGAGGCGATCGCAGGAGGGGCAGCGGCGTCTCACTTTAGCCGGGTCGATCTTCCAATAGATCGGCCGCGTGATCAATCTTGTGATACTCCCCCTTCTGCGTCTTCGCGGTCGCCCGCTTCAAGGCGTTGTAAATTCGCTCTTTCCCGACTCCTTCAAGGTTCAGGGCGCTCGGAAGGGCGTTCTTAAGAAAGCGTTGTTTGTAATAGGTCGCGACGCTGTCGGGATCGGCAACGATCCAAGTTTCCATTACTTGGATCATGAGGTGAATCGAGTCGTCACTGACCCCTTTTAATGTCCACCTGTCGCGCTGTTCCAGATGAGCCCGCGGCGATCCTGCCACTGGCCCCTCCGAATCGACCAGAAGCACGTTGAAGGTTCCGGCGAGGTCCTGTTCGCATTCTGGAAAGCGTCGTGCGCATCGTTCCGGCTTCCGCACGCAACCACCTTCCAACCTGGTTTCTTCTGGCTAACCACCTTCCGGAGAAACTCGGACATGCCCTGACGGAGACGGGCCTTGCCCTCTTTGGAATCGCGGCCGCCGCCTTCGATGTACACGGCGATCCCATTCACGGGTTACCGCCCAATTCGCCGGCGCGCCAAATCTCGCCGAGTTGGTATTTGTCCATCCAGAACCGGAGCTTGTCGCTCTCCAGCCTGCGAAACCGCGACGCGCCGGCGAGGTTGTCGCAGACTATTACGGACTCAGCGTGCTTGCTGAGGGCTGAGACCAGGACGTCGGATTGCGTCGTTACTATGATCTGTGTCTGCTGCGAGGCTTCCACGAGCAACTCGGCGATTAGCGTCAATGCGTCCGGGTGCAGCCCCAATTCCGGCTCCTCCAGACACATTAGCGGCGTCTCCCCTGGCCTCAGCAGGATCGCCAATAAAGCGATGAACCGAATCGTCCCGTCGGACAACCGCGTGGCCGGTATCGGCGCGCGGAGTCCGTCTTCGTGCAGGAAAATCTGGATAGTTCCGCCTTGCACGAGCGTGGTGAGACGCTTGAAGCGTGGCAGGAAGCGGCTTAGCGCGGCGTTCAGACGAGGCCAAGCGTCGCTGTGCTCGATTGCGTTCAGCATGAGACCCAGATTCCGAGCGTCCGGCAAGAGAACATCGTTAGGCAGATCCGCGGGCTGGGGCTGCCGCAACGGCACGTATCGGCCAAAGCTCCATTCGCGGTAGGTCAAGATGTACTCGAAGCAGGAGCCGACCGTGGTCACTTCCGGATACGTATCGGGGTCCTTCCGCTGCGAGAGAACGGATTGCTTCGGGTCTAGCTCGCGCGCCGAGAAACCTAGCTGAGCCAGCGCGTCGCGGAGCGGCATGCTACCTTGCCGATTTCTGAAAATGGGACGGCCGTCCCGAAAGCGATAGTAAAAGTGAGTGTCGTCAGAGTCTCCTTGGCTCGTCCTCGCGTCCTCGATCGCCTCGTCTGACACCTCGAGTCGCGGTTCGCCTGAGCGGAATTCCAGCTGATAACGTAGCGGCGGTTCCACGCCAGGCACCTGCAGTTCGGCGCTGATCTTAGCGTTCGAAGCCCTGGCCCCACCCTTCCACAGCCACTCGCCAATGCCGCCACCATCGCGGATCACTTCCGACAGATCCGTCGGCAAAGCCTTCAGCAATTCAAATATTTCGATCAAATTCGACTTGCCGGACCCGTTCGGGCCGATCAGCACATTCAGCGGCGTGAGCGGCAGAGGTTCACTATCGGGAGCAAACGACAGCACCCCACGCGGATGTATTGTCTTAACGAATGGCTGCATGAAAGGCCGCTTCTTGAGATTACAACACGTCCGCAAATCCCCGCTTCATATGCCGGAAAAACAGCCCACCCGCGATAAACATCGCCACCGCGAAGGCTGCCATAATCCCCAGTTCATCCAGCCTCGGCCACCGCCCGGAGAGCAACAACTCGCGATACGCCCGCACCACGTACGCCAGCGGGTTGCCGGCCAGCAGGAAACGCAATTGCGCAGGGAACTGCTGCTCCGTGATGAAAATCGGCGTGAGCCAGAACCAGAACGTCAGGATCACCGTCAGCACCTGGGCGGTGTCCCGCAGGTAGACTTGCAAGCTCGCCAGGATCCAGCCGAGGCCCACGGCGAACATCCCCAATAGCAGCATATACACGGGCAGCAGCAGCAGGCCGGGACTGATATGGTTCAGCCATATTCCGACTGCGGCAACTGCCAGACCGAGCGAAATCAGGTGGCTCATCAGCGAGGAAAGGAAGATCGAAACCGGCACGATTTCGGCCGGAAACACGGTCTTGGTGATCAGGTTGGCCTGCTCCAGCAGGCTCGACGCGGAGCGCTGCACGGTTTCGCTGAACAGCAGCCACGGCAGCATGCCCGCGAAGAGAAACAGCGGGTAGCTGCCGGTTACTTCTCCGCGCGGCATTCTCTGATGCAGGCACACGCTGAATACGAAAGTCCAACTCGCCAGCAGCACCAGCGGATGGATCACGCCCCATATCCAGCCGACCGCGGAACCCACGAAACGCTGCTGGAAATCGCGCCGCACGAGCTGGAACAACAGGCTGCGGCGCTCCACCAGGTTTCGCAGAAAAAGCGCTCCCGGAATTCGGAAAAATATATCCAAACGGCAACAGTACCAATTTTTTCAATAACTTGCAAGGCAAACATTTGCTTGACACGGATGTATAGGTCTTGTTACATTCACCTTTCGCCAATCTCAATAGCCCTCCGGACCAGGCAAAGGGAGTTCTGTTTTGCCAAGTCTGGCTGAGAAGACTATAATGCAGCAGAATTATTTCATTTTGGTGTTAGCCCATTCGCTCCGCGGCAAACTGCGGCGCGTGCGCGTGCCGCTGACGGTGGTGTACGCCGTCATGGCCCTGGCCCTGCTCGGCTGCGTCTCGATATTCGGTTTCGTCTCCAGTTATGCGCGGATGGCCTGGAAAGTGGCCAACTACAACGCATTGCGCAGTGAAGTGGAAGCCTTGCGCACGCGTTATCAACGGCTGCAGAAGGTGACCAACCAGACCAACCAGCAGATGGCCAGCCTGGAGATGTTCGCGAACGAGGTTTCGATCGCCTACGGCATCAAGCAGAAGCTGGAAGGCCCGTCCGGAATCACGGCGGAAGGCCGGCTGCTGCCCACCTACTCGGATTCTGTGGCGGCCTATCGCGTTCTGCGCAGCTATCATGGCGCCGCGAACAACTTCGCGCGCCGCTCGCACGTCAACGTGCAACCCAGCATCTGGCCCGTGGAGGGCCGCTTGATGGGCGGCTTCGGCGAGCGTACGGACCCGTTCTCGGGTGAAGGCGCCATGCACACCGGCGTGGACATTTCCGCGCCCACCGGGACTCCGGTGCGGGCCACGGCGGACGGCATTGTCACAATGGCCGGCTGGAATAGCGGTTACGGTCAACTGGTGGTGGTGGATCACGGCGGCGGGTACGAAACCTATTACGCGCACCTATCCCGGTTTACCGTGATGGAGGGTCAGGAAGTGCGGCGCGGCGAACAGATCGGCGCAGTGGGCAGCACCGGCCGGGTAACGGCTCCGCATCTGCATTATGAAGTCCGCATCGGCGGCGCTCCCGTGAATCCGCATACGTACCTGGCTAGGGCCGGCGTGGTACAGATGGTCAAGAAAGATTTTCCGTTCTGACGCTGCCGCGGCGCTGAAGGGATGCCGCTGAGATACCCATGAGGTCCTTCCACTTCCGCCTCGTTGCGGCTGCCATCGGCGTCATGCTGCTGACCTCGGCTTATCACCGCCTGAACTCCTCCTCCCTGATGGCCGAGGCGGCCAATCGCTTTCTGGCCTCTCTGACACCCGAGCAACGGACCAAAGCGACGTTTGCCTTCGAACAGGACGAGCGCCAGAACTGGCACTTCGTGCCGATCGAGCGAAAAGGCCTGGCGCTACGCGAAATGACGTCCGCGCAGAAGCACCTGGCTACGGCGTTGCTCTCCGCGGGACTCAGCCAGCAGGGCTACTTCAAGGCCGAAACCATCATGAGCCTGGAAGATGTGCTGCGCATCATCGAACACGGCACCGGCCCGGAGCGCGATCCCGAAAAATACTTTGTTTCCATATTTGGCACGCCTTCCGGCGACGGAACCTGGGGGTACCGGGTGGAGGGCCATCACCTGAGCCAGAACTACACGGTGGTTAGCGGCCACGTGGCGGGCGCGCCCAGTTTCTTCGGCGCGAATCCGGCGGAAGTGCGGGAAGGCCCGCGCAAAGGATTGCGTGCGCTGGGCGCCGAGGAAGATCTTGGCCGCGCCGTGATCCAATCGCTCGATCCGGAGCAGCGCAAGATTGCCATCGTCGATCCGCAGGCGTACAAAGACATCATCACTTTCGACAGCCGCCAGGCAGCGCTGAAGGGCCAGCCCTCCGGACTGTTGGCGTCCAAGATGAACGCCAAACAGTTTGAATTGCTGATGGCGCTGCTGGAAGAATATGCGCGCAACATGCCGGACCAAATCGCGGAAGCGCGCGAAGAGCAGATCAAGAAAGCGGGGAAGGACATTTATTTCGCCTGGGCCGGCGGCACGGAGAAGGGCGATCCGCACTACTATCGCGTGCAGACTGCGTCGTTCCTGATCGAATACGACGACACGCAGAACAACGCCAACCACATCCACGCCGTGTGGCGGGATTTCAACGGGGATTTTGGATTGGACCTGCTGAAGCTGCACTACCAGACCAGTCACCAGTAGCCGCCTTTGCCGTGCGCCTCCTCGTCGAAGAAGCCTTGCGCGCGGCCCGGCGGCGCGCCATTACCTTTACTCCGGCGCGGGAAGGACTGCGCGGAACGGCTCAAAGTTCCCGTAGGGAAACGCTTTCGTCCTCGGGCTTTGGCCGTAACCCACCATGACCGTGCCATCCGCGGAGACGCCGTCCAGTTCGGCTAGCGTGACCCAGTTGTATCCCATGATCGTTGAGCCGTCGCCCGAAATGGCGCTGCTATAGGTGCCCCCGGCATACGTGAACCGGGCATTTGGCCCATCCCGTAAAACTGGCGGTTTGCGCAGATGCCAGCGTAAAGCTGGCTGTTAGCGCGGCCGCCAAGAGATGTCGGCGTACTTTCATATGCCTGACTCCTTTGTGCAATTACTCAGCGCAAACGTGTGCCGGGTTCGGCACGATGTCCTCGCCGGTCCTAACACACCGCGCAATTATGGTAAGCCCGCAGTTGAGACGCACCCGTAACTTTCGTGAATTCCGCCGCAATCGCAGACACGACTCTCGGCTCACACCCGCACTTCGAGGGCTGGCGTTCGGCACATAATATCTAAGGAACCACTACACACATGAAAATCCGTAAGGCGGTGATCACGGCCGCCGGACCCAGCCAGCGGAGCCTGCCGCTGCAAACCCTGATCGACCGCGACGGCGCGGAGAAGCCCGTTCTGCGCATCATTGTGGAAGAGGCGCTGCGGGCGGGCGTGGAAGAAATCGCCATCGTGGTTTCACCCGGCGACGAAACCGCTTACGCGCGCGTGGCGGGCGATCATGCCGGCCGCCTGCACTTCGTCCCGCAGCCGGAACCGTTGGGTTACGGGCATGCCGTTCTGTGTGCGCGCGATTTCGCCGGCCAGGACCCCTTCCTGCACCTGGTGGGCGACCATCTTTATATCAGCCGCAGCAAAATGGGTTGCGCGCAGCAACTGGTGGAAGTGGCCGAAGCCCAGGCGTGCGCCGTCTCCGCCGTGCAGGCCACGCGCGAAAATCTGTTGGCGCATTACGGCGCGGTGGGCGGACAGCGCGTGGCCGGCAGCCAGGATCTCTACCGCATCGACACCGTGATCGAGAAACCCACGCCGACCGAAGCCGAACAACGCCTGGTGGTCCCCGGCCTGCGCGCCGGACATTATCTCTGCTTCTTCGGGATGCACGTGCTCACGCCCACCGTGATGGACTTCCTGGGACCGCGCGTCAGCCTTTCCGCGGCGCTTGCCGAACTCGCCCACCGCGAGCAATACCTGGCGCTCGAACGCGCCAACCGCCGCTACGACATCGGCGTACGCTACGGCTTGCTCACCGCGCAACTGGCGCTGGCGCTTAGTGGGCGCGACCGCGACGAAGTGCTATCCCAATTAGTTGGATTGCTGGCCACCGCATGAGCCAACTGACCGGCATTATCACCGCGGCCGACCCCGCGCAGCGCAATCGCTCGCTGGACGCTTTCTGCCGCGCCGCCACGCTCGCCGACTTGCACAACGAGGCCGCCGCACTCGACCGCTTCCGCCGCGCCCATGATAATCTCAACGGAAATCTTTATGAACGCGTCCGCGCCCTCTTCTTCCTTTACGCGATCCACCATTTCCACCTGCCTTTCAAGCCAGGCATGCGCGCCGATGCGGCGATTCCTTTTAGCGGCTACGATCACCTGCTCAAGCGCCGCTTCGAAGAAGCCATCGAAATTTTCCTCGCCGCGCAATCCGCCAACGGGCCCAGCGCGGCCATCTCCAGCGCGCTGGCGGCGGCCTATCATGGCCTGGGCTTCCAAACTCTGGCGGGACAAGTCCGCCGCAGTGTGCGCACGGTACGCGGCAATCAGTGGATGTTCCGCACGGGCCACCCCGCCGACTATCCGTTGCGCCTGCGCCCGGAGCTTCTAGAACAGTCGGGCGGCCTGTTTCCCATCCTGCGCGAAACCACGCCGGTGCGCATGGACCTAACCCACAGCGGCTGGAGCGACATCTTTTTCCTGGGCATGGATTTTCCGGAAGGCGCGCGGGTGTTGAACGTGTCCATCGATCTCAGCGTGCGCGGCGCCGGACCGCCCAAGCCGCCCGTGGAAGCGTGGTTCCGGGTGATCGACGAGCCGGTGCTGCGCCTCGCCAGCGTGGATCTGGAAGCCTCCGCCGAAATCACGACGCTGGCGGAGGTCTTCGATTTCGCGCGCGATTATTTGGGTTTGCTTAAGGCGGCAGTGATCGCATCGGGCATCGTGCCGCCCGGGATGGAAGGCGCGGGCCAGCCGCTGGCGGACATTCTGGCGGTGCTCACGGGCCGGCCCGGCCACGGGATCGAGATGGTGAGCCGCGTGAACGATATCCCCAAAGGCTCGCGCCTGGCCGTTTCCACCAACCTGCTGGCCTCGCTGATTTCGGTCTGCATGCGCGCCACCGGACAAGCCCGCGCGCTGATAGGGCCGTTGACCGAGGCCGATCGGCGGCTGGTGGCCGCGCGCGCGATTCTCGGCGAATGGCTGGGCGGTTCCGGCGGCGGCTGGCAGGATTCCGGTGGATTGTGGCCGGCCATCAAGTTGATCGAAGGCGTCGCGGCAGCGCCTGGCGACGCGGAATTCGGTGTCAGCCGCGGCTGCCTGCTGCCCAGCCATCGCATCCTCGGCGTGGACGAAGTCTCCGCGGAAACCCGCCGCAGTCTGCAGGCCAGCCTGGTGCTGGTACACGGCGGCATGGCGCAGGACGTGGGACCCATTCTCGAAATGGTCACGGAGAAATACCTGTTGCGCTCGGAAGCGGAATGGCAGGGCCGCCAGCAGGCCATACGCACGCTGGATGAGATTTTGGGGCTGTTGCGCGCGGGCGACGTGGCGGCCATCGGGGCGGCCACCCAGCGCAACTTCGAGGGACCCATTCAGACCATCATCCCGTGGGCCTCGAACCTCTACACCGAGACGTTGATCCGCCGCGCGCGCGAGGAGATGGGCACGGGGTTCTGGGGCTTCTGGATGCTCGGCGGCATGTCCGGCGGCGGCATGGGTTTCATCTTCGATCCCGCGGTGAAGCCGCGCGCCGAAGAGCGCCTGGCGGCCATCATGCGCGAAACCAAGCGCCGCATGGAGCGCGCCATGCCGTTCGCCATGGAGCCGGTGATCTACGACTTCGCCATCAACGAACGCGGCACCCACGCGGAACTGGCGAGCGGACCCGCCGCGCTGATGCCCCCCGGCTATTACACGCTCGCGGTGCCCGCGCTGCTGCGCACCGAGACGCGCCTGCTTCCGGCCGCGCGCCGCGCCGAGCTGGATCGTTTCGCCGCCGCTTGCCGCACCGCGCCGGAGTTGTCCGGCATGGTGCAGAACCTGTTCGACCACATGCTGCCGCGCGCCGTGCACGACGGCGCCGGTGCGTCCCAAAGTCTCGCGTCGCTGCTCGATCGCCACGGATTCGATCGCGTGCATCACGAACAGATTCAGGCCGATCTGCGCAGCGGCCGCATCGGCCTGGCGCAGAACCGGCTGCCCGCCACCAGCCGTATCGAAGATGTCGCGGCCGGCGACATGATGGATGCCACCGCGCCATTGCCCGCGCGCTATCGCGAAGCCGGCATGCAGGCGCTGGCCGATGGCATGGCGGCGGTGGTCACGCTGGCGGGCGGCGCAGGCAGCCGCTGGACCAAGGGCGCTGGCGTGGTGAAGGCGCTGTATCCGTTCGCGAAGATCGCCGGCCGCCACCGCAATTTCATTGAAGCGCACTTGGCGAAAAGCCGCCGCACCAGCCGGATGGTTGGTATGCCGCTGCCGCACGCGATCACCACCAGCTATCTCACGCACGATGCCATTGCCAGTTGGCTGACCGAGCCGCGACCAACTGAGCCGCGACCGTCAGGGAGCGGTCCGCTCTATCCCGGCCCGCTGCTGCTCTCACCGGGGCGCCACATCGGCCAGCGCCTCGTCCCTATGGTCCGCGACCTGCACTTCGCCTGGGAGGAGATGCCGCAGCAGTTGCTCGACGAGCAGGCACAAAAGGTGCGCGAGAGCCTGCACGCCAGCCTGATCGCCTGGGCGCGGCAGGCCGGCGAGGCCGGCAATTATACCGATAACCTGCCCATGCAGTGCCTGCATCCCGTGGGCCACTGGTACGAACTGCCGAACCTGCTCAGCAACGGCGTTCTGGCGCAATTACTGGCCGAGCGCCCGCGCCTGCGGTATCTCATGCTGCACAATATCGACACGCTGGGCGCGGATCTCGCCCCCGATCTTCTCGGGCTGCACATTGAGTCCGGCGCGGCGCTCACCACCGAAGTGATCGCCCGCCAGCTCGACGACCGCGGCGGCGGATTGGCGCGCGTGGATGGCCGCGTGCGCCTGGTAGAGGGCTTGGCGCTGCCCGACGAGCGCATCGAATTCCAGCTTTCTTACTACAACTCGGCCACTTACTGGATCGACTTAGATCGGCTGCTGCCGGCTTTCTCATTGACGCGCGCGGATCTTGCGAATCCGGAGAAGGTAGCCGGCGCGGTCCGCACTCTCGCCGCCCGCATGCCCTCCTACATCACGCTGAAGGATGTGAAGAAGCGCTGGGGCAAGGGCCAGGAAGATATCTTCCCGGTCGCGCAATTCGAAAAGCTGTGGGGCGACATGACCGCGCTGCCGGAACTGGACTGCCGGTTTGTGGCTGTCCCCCGCAATCGCGGGCAACAACTGAAGGAGCCGGCGCAGCTCGACGGCTGGCTGCGGGATGGGTCGGCGGCGTATCTGGAATCGCTCGGGGATTGGTAAGCATTTTCTGGTAGGCAAGCAGGCTCAAAACTGTGTAACACTTGTCATATGGCAGTGCCCGAAGACCAATTGGTGCGCCTGATCATCGACGTCAAGGAAAGCCTGGAGCGAGAGATTCAAAACCTCACGCGCGAAATGCGCGATGGCTTCGCGCAGGTGACCACGCGATTCGACACACAGGCCACACGCCTGGACCGCCACGCCGCGTTATGGCAAACCGGGCGGCGCTGGAGCGGCCGCATAGATGACTGGGCGGAGAAGGTGGACGCCGCGCTGGAAACCAAGGATCGCGAGATTGCGGATCTGCGAGCTCGGCTCAACAGGCTGGAAGAGTCAAAAGGCCACTGAAGCTCACTCCCGCGGGGCTCTGCCAGCAGGGCAGTTGGAAACGTACACCGCCGGCATCCAACGGCTCATGCGCTCCGCCGAGTGCCGGCCAGGCCGCTGGCTGATTACGAACGACGAGGTCGCCGCCCACGTCGCGGCTTTCCCCAACCGGTCCGCTGGTGTCGCGGCTGTGGATCTAGCCAATCCCATGGCCGCCGTGCGCGAACTAGTGTCCTGTCCCGCCTAATATTGACAATATCAAGATCTGCGATGGGGGTGGCCCGGTTAGGTTAGGGGCGGAGCTTTCCAGCGGGTCCAGCCGGCTCCAAGACAGGCTTCGCGCGCCGCGCGATGTTGGCCATTTTGAGTCAGGTAGCCCGCGTGGCGCACGCACTCGTGCGTGCCGTGTCGGCACTCCTGCCGACACAGGCGAGCGAAGCTCGCCTTAACTGGCTGAAAGCCGGCTGTGGTTAGAATTGCCCGCCCTCCACAGGCTGAAGCCTATGCCACCAAGCCGGGCAAAAGGCCAATCTCCACAGGCGAGCGAAGCTCGCCTGGCACCGGCCCATGCCACACGGCCCTGCAAGAAGCCAGGCAGAGCTTCGAGGCAGGCGGCCTACGAGGCCGCCGCAGGCTGCGAGCCTGCCCCACCAAATGGCCAACGTCCGGCCAGCCGTCTGAAAGCCGGCTGCGGGCATAATTGCCCACCCTCCAGGACACTAGGCCGCGCGTCCGGCAACTCGGGTTCAAAGCGCTGCGCGTGGTGCGTGGCTGTGGAAGTGGCCGCCGAGCGACAAGCTTTACTATCCGCTCTACGTAAAATGCATCGAACTGGACATCCCTTTCTGTACACAAGTTGGCCACACCGGTCCGTGATGCCATCGGAAACCGGCCGCCCACATCGGCCACCCACATCGGCCACCCGACGACCGATGAGACGATCGGTGTAGCCTGGAAGCACGCCAACGTCTATATCGATACCTCGGCGTATCTGCCGCGCTATTATCCGCCACAGCTTTTGCAATATCTGCGCACTGATGGCCAGGACAAAGTGCTTTTCGGAACGAATTTTCCGCAGTTACCGCTCGATAAGTGCATGCAACAAGCCCGCGGATTGGGCCTGCCGGGAGAGATCGAAAACAAGTTCCTTTACGTCAACGCCCGCTCTGTTTTCAATTTGTAGTGCCGGCAAGACGGCGCAAGCCAAGAGCGGGTCCTGCAGGTCCGCCCACCGTTAAGCGGCATTCCGCTACCATATAAGAGAACCCCTCGCCCTTACGCCGGCTTGAAACGCACCCCATGAACAACGGTACTCATCCGATTCGCAACATCGCCATCATCGCCCACGTGGATCATGGCAAGACCACGCTGGTGGACGCCATGCTGAACCAGAGCGGAATCTTCCGCGAGAACGAAGTACACGTCGAGCGCGTGATGGATTCCAACGCCCTCGAGCGCGAGCGCGGCATCACCATCCTGGCTAAGATTACCGGCATCGTCTATCAGGGCGTGAAGATCAACATCGTGGATACGCCCGGCCACAGCGATTTCGGCGGCGAGGTGGAACGCGCGCTGAAGATTGTGGACGGCGTCATGCTGCTGGTGGACGCCAGCGAAGGGCCGCTGCCGCAGACGCGCTATGTGCTGTCGAAAGCGCTCGAAGCCAAGCTGCCCCCCATCGTGGTGATCAACAAAATCGACCGGCCGGATGCGCGCGTGCCCGAGGTGTTGAACGAGATTTACGATCTGTTCATCGATCTGGACGCCACCGAGGACCAACTCGATTTTCCAGTGCTATACACGGTGGCCAAGACCGGCGTGGCCAAGACTTCCATGGAAGACGATTCGAGCAACCTGAAGCCGCTGTTCGACGCCATTCTGAAACACATTCCGGGACCGGCCGGAGATCCCGGCGAGGTGCTGCAGATGCTGGTGGCGAACCTGGATTACAGCGACTACCTGGGGCGGCTGGCCATTGGCCGTGTCTTCCAGGGCACGCTGAATTTCGGCGATACGGTAGCGATTTGCAAGCTGGACGGCTCCCAGCACAATACCCGCATCACGAAGCTCTACTCGTTTGAAGGCTTGAAGCGGGTGGACGAAACCATCGGCCGCCCCGGCGACCTTTTGGCGATCGCCGGCGTCGAAGGCATCACCATCGGCGAAACCGTGACCAGCGCCGAGACCCCCCGGCCGCTGCCCCTGGTGCAGATCGACGAGCCCACCATCGCCATGACGTTCACCATCAACACGTCGCCGTTTGTGGGACGCGAGGGCAACTACGTGACCTCGCGCAATTTGCGCGAACGGCTCGACAAAGAACTGCTCACCAACGTTTCCATCCGCGTGGAGGAACTGGGCCACGATACGTTCAAGGTGATGGGGCGCGGTGAGTTGCAATTGGCCATCCTGATCGAAATGATGCGCCGCGAAAGCTATGAGCTGATGGTGGGCAAGCCGGAGATCCTGACACGCACCATTAACGGCAAAACGCATGAACCGGTGGAACTGCTGGTGATCGACTGCCCGGAGGCGTTTATTGGGGTGGTCATCGAAAAGCTTGGCGCGCGCAAAGGCAAGATGAACAAGATGATCAACCACGGCTCCGGCCGGGTGCGGCTCGAGTTTCACGTGCCCTCGCGCGGCCTGATCGGGTTGCGCGGCGAAATTCTGACCGATACACGCGGCACTGCCATCATGAACTCGCTGTTCCACGGGTACATCGAGTGGCAGGGCGACATCCCTTCGCGCCCCACCGGCTCGCTGGTGGCCGACCGCCCCGGCAAGGCCACTGGTAACGCCATCTTCAATCTGCAGGAGCGCGGCGAGATCTTCGTCAGCCCGGGAACCGAAGTTTACGAAGGCATGATCGTGGGCGAGAACGCGCGCACGGCCGACCTGGACGTGAACATCGTGAAGGAAAAGAAGCTGACCAACATGCGCGCGTCCACGGCGGATGAAGCCATCCGGCTGGTGCCGCCGCGGATACTGAACCTGGAGCAGTCCATCGAGTTCATCCGCGACGACGAATTCGTGGAAGTGACGCCCACGTCGATCCGGCTGCGCAAGAAGATCCTGAAGTCCAACCAGAGATAGCCGCATATGTCCGAGGCGCGGCCGAACGCGGTGCTGGTGGTGATCGCGGGGTACGCGGCGCTGGTCTTCGCGGTATTGGGAATCGTGCCGCTGTGGCTTGATGAGTTGCAGCAGCTCGTGCTCGGGCGCGAGAGCGTGGCGGCGCTGCTGCGGTGGGTGCAACTGAACCCGGGCGCTTCGCCACTGCCCTACCTGGCGCAGCGGGCCATCGTCGATTTGTGCGGCACATCGCCTTTTGTAGTGCGCATTCCGGCGGCTCTGAGCAGTATCGCGGGCGCGGGGGTCTTCGCGGCTCTTTGCGGAAGGTTCGGGATCCGCTCGCCGGCTTGGGCGACGGCTTTGTTTCTCGCTCTGCCCTTGCAGTTTCGCTACGCGCTGGAGGCGCGTGGATACTCGCAAGGTCTGCTGTGCGCGTTGGCGTCGCTGCTGCTTTTGCTGCGCTTGCGCGAGCGCGGCACCGTGGGCGCGGCGGCGCTCTACGGGGCGTCGGTGGCATTGGGATTGTACTCGCAGCCATTGACGATCCTGCCGGTATTCGGCGGGCTACTCTGGCTAATCGGCGAGCGGGATGCAAATCCGCAGACCAAGCGGCTGGTGTTGGGCGCGGTGGCGATCGGGGTTCTTTCGTTCGTTCCGTGGTACTGGCTGCAACGCCAGGCACTCGAGGCGTCTGGGTCGATGGCGTTGTATTTCTTCTCATGGCGGCAGGTCACTCCGCTGGTATTGCTGCACGAGTTGAGCGGGGGAGGATATGTTTGCAGCGCAACGTTGTTGTTTGGGGCGGCGCTGGGGTTGGCGAAACTGCCCAACCGCCGGTTTCTGGCGTGCGTGGCGCTGGCCGCGCTCGCGGGGCCGATCTTAGTAGACGCGCTGGTGAATTATTTTTTCGCGGCGCGGCAGTTCTTGTTTGCGGCGCCCGTGTTGGCCGTGTGCGCGGCGGGCGGTTTTGAATGGCTTTGCCAGCGAGGGCGCCGGTGGACAGGCTATGTGTCGCTGCTGGCATTCCTTACGGCGGCGGCGCTGAGCGACTACCGCCAGGCGACCGTTCCGAAGGACGGCTTCGGAGCGCAGGCCAAGGTGCTGGCCGCGCCTCTCTCGGCCGATGATTGCGTGGCGGTGGCGCCGCCGAACCACCTTTCGTACTACGCGTTCCTACGGCCCGGGCTGGAGCATAGGATTTGCGCGGAGCCTCCGGACGCCGCGCGGGTGGTCGCGGTGATGAGCCCATACAGCACGCAGGGCGAGCGCGATCAGTTGTCGAACTTGTTGGAGCGGGCTTATGACAAGGCCGCCGTGCTGCAGTCCGGCGCGGGAGAGATTCTGGAGTACCGGCGCCGCTAATGGGCAGCCGCCGCGATGGCCGGCGCTTTCTCAAAGGACTGCAGCGCCAAGTAGCTCGGGCCGAAACGCTGGATGTTTTCCAACTGCCGGTCGAATTGGGCGAAGTGGCCTTCTTCGTCCCCAATCAGCCGCTCGAAGATCTGCTTGGAGGCGGCATCCGCGCCCGCGCCGCATTGCAGCGCGGCCTGGTTGTAAGCGTTCGCGCTCGATTCCTCCATCTGGCGGGCCTTGGCCAGCATGGCGGCGGGATCGGTAATCTTCTCGACCGGCGCGGCCGGCGCCATCTCCACGTCGCCTTTCAGGAACAGGATGCGCTCGAATAACCAGCGGTTTGGTTTTGGAGGGCGGCCGATCTTGGCCGCAGCCGCCTTTTAGGCGGCAAGAGCCGGCTGAAAGCCGGCTGCGGGCAGAATTGCCCGCCCTCCAAAACCAAACTGACCCACCA